>JACCDO011479083.1_pt1 | contig 20708 bp, 25 predicted proteins | sample 7446101 | NCBI WGS metagenome assembly JACCDO01 (sample SAMN15323440, study PRJNA562643) | freshwater metagenome | isolation source: river surface water | place: USA:Blue River Watershed | collected 2017-08-16
TGGTTCCCTAAAGCCATATCTGACTTAATCTCAATCAAGTTCTTTTGATTAGGTACTGAAGCACCACTCATCATGGTCCCTACTATAGGAAACCCGAGAGCATCTTTTTGTGCATAAAACTTTTTAGTCATAATAATATTATTAATCGTCAAAGCTTAACCTCCCCAAGAGTTTAAGTGATGATGTTTAGCGTACTCTTTCTGAAAGTTAACAAACGGCATACTGTTAAACTTACAATCAGTTAACTCTTTTGCAAACCAATCAGGACCATAAAAACGAGTCATGATGTTTACTTTATTGCATAACTGGTTTATAATAGGATGATCTTTGTTACTTCCAAATAAACCATTCATTATACGTTCTTGATTATGACCCCATGTTAAAAAGAATGTATCTAACTCAGCCAAATCATTAAACGATTTATGTGGCTCAAAGTCTACATCAACATATAGTCCACCGTATTCTTTTAACAAATACATTCTTAAGACATCAGCCTGAAATGCGTACTGTTTAGTAGCCTTAAAGAAGTCGTATACTTCTTGTATTGCAGCTGGTAACTCAGGAGAATTATCATCTGTCCAAAACATGTATTCCCAAGAGGGGTTTAAATCTTTAACTAATCTACAGCAACGTCTTTCTCTTACTGCCATTCTATTAGGCCCCAGCCACACTTGATGAATAATCTTCTCCATAGTTTCTATAAAAGATGGGCCTTTTAAAACTACTTCTTAATAACTTATGTAAAGCTATTGGATCATGAGTTGGTGCCAATCTATGATATTCAATACCTATGTATTTTATATCAGAGAGCTTATCTAATATTGTTGGTATAATCTTGTACTCAGCTCCTTCACAATCAATCTTCAAATACTTGCAATCAGGAGTAATATACTTAGCTATTGTTTCTGTTGTACACATGGACTCTATATTACCACAACCTTCAAACTCATTAGATGCTCCTGTATTAAATAAAGAAGTATATATTTTTACTTTACCTCCTTCTACATCAGTTATTGCTACATTATGGAGCTCTATATCTGACTCAGATAAACCATTAAGCTTCATGTTTACTTTAAACTGTTCATAGTTCAAAGGTACTGGCTCAAAAGCTATTACTTTACATCCGAACTTTTTCCTAACATAGATAGAAAACATACCAATGTTTCCTCCTATATCTAGTACTGTATCCTCTGGCGTCAGATGAATCTTTTCTAATCCGTAATAATCTGTTTTAAGCTCCCACACTACAACATCAACAGTATTAGAACACTGAAGATCTTCAAAAACTACAGGTGTTCCGTTGATGATATCGTGGCGTCGGAGCTTATCTAATAACATTTTTAGACTTAAACCTCTTCTTTAGGTACTAAATGACTTGGTACTTCTAAGTCTAAACGTGTAATCTCTGCTTCACACTCTTCTCTTGTTGCAGCAACAAAAGCTTCTGTTGTGCCACCAGTTTCAATTTTATGATCAGCTTGGTAAAGATGAATAACTAAACCATTTGCATGAAACAATCTCCAGCTTAAAGTAGCTGGTACTGTTTTAACTCCGTTTTGATCTGCTTGTATATACATGATTATATTTTTTTTATAGTTTGTTGATTAGTTGTGGCCTACTTGCCAGCCTCTTGCAATTAATACAGCTTTTGCATCTAAACCAATCTGTGATGGAGCAGCATTAGTACCACCAGTAAATAGTAATGTGCCACCGTTAGAAGTTGTAGTACCATTTGTACCATCTAAACTTGCAAAAAGAGTTAATAAACCATCAACAGAAGCTTGTGTTAAATTACATCCATCAAAGTTAACAAAAACCCAACCGCTACTGAACTTTTTAAGTGTACCAACTGTACCAAAGCTTACGTTTGTTAGTGTTGGCTTATTGTCAAACTGAAGAGGGTTTGCTATATCTACTAATCCTGGAAAGTTTAAAGTAGTTATGACAGCGTTACCAGTCATCATACCACTAGAAGCAATATAACAACCTTTGAACTTTTTAGCTGATGGTATGTCTACAGTTACTAAGCTACCAGGCTCATAAAATGAAAAGTTAACGTCTTCTAATACTGGAAAGTTTGCAGATGTGATGCTAGATATATTATTAGTTCCATTAAACATGATTCCACTATAACCAGGCATCGAAACTAATGATGGAAAGTTTAATGTAGTTAATGAAGGAACGTTATTAAACGTTAAAGGGTTAAGAGAAGTTACTTTAGCAGCACTAAGTGTTGTTAATCCACTTCCTCCAATACTACTACCCATCTGTGAAGTAGTATGAATCAATAGTTCTGGAAAAGATAATGTTGTTACACCAGTACCGGTATTAAGGGTAAAATCAGCCATGTAACGAGCATTAAATGCAATATTAGTAGCTGTCGTATTAGCACCATATCCACCACCATATCCACCCGGATCTTGAGAGCTCCAGCTAAAAGCTGCATAATTTGCAACTGGTACTGAATACCCTTGTGACATATTATTAGCCAAAGCAGATGATGGTACGATTGCCTTCGTTATATAAGAAACATTAATTGCATCTCCACCTACTATACCATTAGCAGTAATAGAAAATGTATCTCCACCTCCGCCTGCTGCTAAATCAGCGATAGCTTGAGTTGTTACTTTTTTTGTAGTACCAGCTTGTACTACTGGTAATACTTCTGTACCTGCTAATGCAGATGCTGAAGCTAACTGACTAATCTTTTTATTTGCCATGTTTAATGTATGTTAAATGTTATAGTATGATTAAGTCTTCGTTTTCTGCAACTAGACTAAAGTTATCTTCTGTTAGTAAAGACTCAGCTCCTGCTGCTGTAACGTCTAAGATGTTACCTTTAGGTACTGTAAGAACAGCAACTAATGAGTTAGGTATAATAGCACCTTTTTTATTTACACGAACAACGTATTTTAAACCGTCAGGATGAGTAGGTAAAACTGTATTACTAGATATTTCTAGACTATCAGCTGGAACTTTACCAGTAGTACCCATCATAGTGCCAGGGATTGGAAACCCTAAAGCATCTTTCTGAGCATAGTATTTTAATGTTGCCATCTTATATAAAGTTTTAATAGCGTTAAGCAGTAGTTTGGAGATATGAAACAAAGCATTATCTTTGCATCCCCTTTAGAGAATCTCTACATAATAATATATTAAATATTGTACAAATAACCTAAACAAAAGTAGCCTATGATTATAAACCTTTGGACACCACTGATTCTTAACCGTCTAACACTGAATCAGTTTGTCTACTTAGATTTTAGACACAAGGGTATTATACCTCCCCCTGATCTTATTGACAGCCCTAATATTGACAAAGCGTTAATACTTAAAGGGTTCATGACAGATAAAGGAGCTATTACCCCGTCTGGTATAAAAATAATAGATGAGTTCTATGCTCAGATCGAGCCAAAGAAGAAAGTTGTTATAACAAACCAGATGAAGCACCCACAGATAGACGATCTGTTACTTGATTACCGAGACTACTTCCCAAAAGGTGCAGTGTCAGGAAGAGTACTACGTACTAGTCCAACTGACTTAAAGAAACGTTTTAATGACTTCTTTAAAAAGTATCCTGACTATACCTGGCAAGAAGTATTTGATGCCACTGAAATGTATGCTAATACGTTCAAGAGCAACCCAAATGGATTTACTTATATGAAAAACTCAACCTACTTTATAATGAAAGATGGGGTATCCGAACTAGCTTCTACTATCGAGAGTCTTCGTGACACAGATGGTCAGATTTTGTCGTCAGGATATGTCCATGACTAGTTGTTTATGTAGTAACTTTTTCGTATTTTTATCTTCCTATGAGCTCACAACTAACAGACATTTTAGACGACGTAGTACCCTTATCGGTCATAAACCAAAAGGGCTTAGACTACATTGAGAAGCGCAAAACAGGACAGATCAAATCAGTTCAAACACCATGGAACACTATCAACGAGGTTACTATGGGTGGATTTGAATGGGGAACTATCTCTGTTGTTGCTGCCAGATCAGGAGGTGGTAAGACTACCTTCATGCTTGAGTTAACAAGAAGTGTTCATGACTTGAACCCAACACAGGATTTTATCGTACTAGACTTTCAGTTTGAAATGACAGACGAGAAGATTGCCTTGAGAGAGTACAGTCAGAAGACAGGCTTGTCCGTAAAGGAACTTGCTAGTGCAAAGAAGAAACTTGATGACAGTGTTGTCAGCTTTCTTAAAGGTTATGTTGATTACAAGAAAGAAAAATCAGGAGGTGCTGATAAGATCTTTGTCATTACAAAAAGATGTACTGTATCTAATATTAGAGCATACATACTTGCCATGTGGACAAAGCATCGTAAGCCAATGATTATTACTATTGACCATAGTTATCTTGTAATGATGGGTACTGAGAAGAGTGAGCTTGCAATGCTTCACAATCTTGGTACTATGATGACTGAGTTAAAGAAAGCAATACCATGCTTGTTTATCGTTCTTAATCAGATGAACAGAGATATCGAGAGTAATGAAAGACGTCAACCAGGTAAGGCTGGTAACTATCCTAATACATCAGATATCTACGGCGGTGATGCTTTGTACAACCATGCTGACTTAATGCTTGCACTAGACAGACCTTTCGAAAAGAACTTGATGATTTACGGTCCTAATAAGTACAAAGTAGAACAAGACCATGTTGCTGTTCACGTACTAAAAGCTAGAGATGGTAAATCAGATGCTGTGTTGTTCTTTAGAGGTGACTTTGCAGCAAACAAGTTCATTGAATGTCCCGAACCTGATAGAGACGTTGATGCTATCAGTACTAGAAGAAGAGTAGTAAATCCTTAATAATGTTAATAAATATGATCAATCAATTGAAGGGACAGTTTAGTATACTGAACTCAGTTCCAAAAGCAGTGCCTGACTTAGGCCCGAATGTACTTAGTAAAACAAACATGACTATCGACGAGAAGAAACAGTTGTATAGTAAGCTAACTCAGTTTCATAAAGATGCTTTAGCTGACTATGGTTTCCCAAACGCAAAGGTTGAGTTTAAAACTATCTGGCATGATGCCACAACAGACCTGGATTCAGTAAACATCTATGGTAATCAGTTTAGACGTAACTTCTTCTTTGAGATATTGAAGTCTTCAGAAGATAAGAAAGGTTATGTAGCAATGGATGAACGTATCTTATTTACAGTAGATACAGATTGTCCTTACTGGGAACAGTATCCATTAGCAAACGTTAATGCTAATAACTTGCCAGATGCAGTAGAGAATAGATTGTATAGTGTTCCTTTAGCAGATCTTATACCAGTTAATGTAAAAAGATCTCCTATATCTACAGCACAACAATCTCGTGCAACAAGAGTACAGCATGCATATGCACCATTACAAGATGAACCTGAAGTATCACAAGCAGTACTTGACTTTGAGTTAGAGCAGTTATCATCAAATGATTTTAAAGCAGAAGATCAACACTATAGTAATCTTAGTGTACTTGACTTGCTTGCAATCATTCAGTGTGAGCCAATAAGCTCAAAAGATTATCTTAACGAAGCAATAAAGAAAGTAAAACAAAAAAGAAGCAAATAATGGAAGAGTTCTCATTACCTATAGATAAAGTTAAGGCGGAAGTAAAGAATCCAAAGAATCTTGTTATATTCGCAAAACCAAAAGTTGGAAAGACTGAGTTACTAGCAGGACTACCTGATTGTCTAATCTTAGACCTTGAGAGTGGTACTGACTATGTTGATGCATTAAAGATCAAGGCAACATCTGTTAGAGACATAAAAGCCATCGGTGAGCAGATCTTAAAAGCAAATAAACCGTATAAGTACATCGCAGTAGATACAATCACTGCACTTGAAGACATCTGTTTACCATTCGCAGAAGAGTTATATGGAAAGACTTCGATGGGAAAGAACTGGTTAACAGAAGGTAAGCCTAAGTATACAAGCTTATTGAACTTACCAAACGGCGCGGGTTATCCGTGGTTACGTGAGGCATTCACAAAGGTTATTGATTACATCAAGACTCTTGCTCCTCACATTATTTTAGTTGGACACGTTAAAGATACGATGTTAGAAAAGAACGGAGCAGAAGTAAATGTTCTTGACTTAGATTTAACAGGTAAGCTTAAACGTATTACCACATCTAATTCAGATGCTATTGGTTATCTGTATCGCAAGGGAAAGCAAAACTTCCTGAGCTTTAAAACAACAGATGAAATCTCATGTGGGGCTAGACCAACTCACTTAAGAGATCAGGAGTTTATGGTATCAGAGATGACACCAACAGGTCTGGTAACGTATTGGGACCAAGTATTTATTTAATGTAAACAACAATAATAAACAAAAACAATCATGATTAGTACAAAAGATTTCGCAGCAGTAGAAGAAAAAGTAGCAAAGACTAGCCCAATTATCGGACCAGGTACAACAGAAGCACGTATTCTTAATGTTCAATTAATTAAAAACCGTAGTTTTGATACTGATGGTTCAGTTGCTTTAGTTCTAAACTTAGAAACTCCAGCAATAACAGATCCAAACTTCCAAGGTTTCTTTATTAATCCTAACGATCCATCTAGCCCTCGTCACTTAGGTCAGATTGGTCGTGTGAAGTACAAAGCATATCCAATGAAAGATAGTACTGTTACTCGTAATATGCCAGATGGTACTACAAAGACTATCAACAACAAGCGTGATAACGAGTATTTACAAGCAGTAATCAACTTAGCAAATACATTGGGTGCTCCTATTAGAGATGCTGTTGATAACATTGCAGCATCGACTATCTTTGATCACGTTGATGCAGTATCTAAGATATTTGCTAACCGTTCGATGGTATTTACTGTTGCAGCAAGTGGGTATAAGAATGCAAAAGGTTATACTGCGTATGACTTGTTCTTACCATATGACAAGACAGGAAAGAAAGCTTATGTGTTAAAGGGTAACGAAGCTGATCTTATCGCTTTTGATAGAGCACTACACGTTAGTGAACCAAAAGAAGATAAGCCAGTTGCAGGTTTCGAACCAAACAACGACTTCAGCTTATAATATTAGTGGTTAGGTGATGTAAGAAAGGGTGGGGATTTTATCTCTACCCTTCTTTTTTCTCCTTTAATTACAACAGGTTATGCTAAGTACAAAAAACTTAATCTCAGATGTTAAGCTCGTACCATCAACATGGATATTCGAGCATTATTGCAAGCTACCTGACAAGCTTGTTGGTCAAGATCTTAAGGTAAAGAGTCTTTTCAACCCAAAGGAACGTACACCAAGTATGTGTATCTACTTTGATCAGAGGAAAAGTATCTATAAGTTTAAGGACTTCTCAACAGATAAGGGTGGTGGGGCTATTGATTTAGTAAAGCATTTGTACCAGTGTAGCTTTGGACAGGCAAGTGGAACTATCATTGAGGATTACAATGAGTTTATCTTACATAATAATGGAGGCTTTGATGTTCAAGAGTTTAAAAGCTATAGTAAATACCGTGTTAAGGATACAACTACACGGCCCTGGACAACAGCAGATCAATACTACTGGACTAAGTTTAACATAGGCAGTAGATTACTTGATGAGCATAATGTTAGGCCCTTACAATCCTACATTATGGCTAAAGAAGAAGACGGTCAACACAAAGAGCTTGAGATATTAGGCAAGCATTTATATGGCTACTTTACTAGTGATAATCAGGTGTACAAAATATACCAACCCACTGTAAAGGATAAGAAGTTTATTAAGGTTGCAAACTATATACAAGGTTCAGAGCAACTAAAAGGACATGATTACTTAGTTATTACCTCTAGTCTTAAAGACTTGATGGCATTAAAATCATTAAAGCTCAGTGTTGATGTGATTGCACCAGACTCTGAGAACACAATGATAAAGCAAGAACTCATTGATAAGTATAAGACTCAATATAAGAAGATTATTACTATCTTTGACAACGATGAGGCAGGACTTCGAGCAATGAAGAAGTATCAAGAGCATTATGATATACCTTATGTTCACTTAAAGATGAGCAAAGATTTAGCTGATGCTATTAGAGACTTTGGACCTAGAGAAGTAATGATCAACTTAGTTCCTTTAATAACAAAACACGTAGTAGATAATGAGTCAGACAACTTGGATGCACAAGCGTAAAGCTATCACTTCTCTTGATAAGCTTCCTAATTACCACGAACTAGAAGGATTTGTCTATAAGATCACTAACCTAACAACAGGTCAGATCTATATAGGAAAAAAGTCTTTGTACCATACAAAGAAGAAAAGAATCTCAGCACGTAGTAAAGCAGAAACAAAAACAAGAAAGACATTCGAGTATATAAAAAAAGAGTCAGACTGGTTAAAGTATTATGGATCAAGCAAAGAACTATCAGCAGATGTTAAGTTACTTGGCGTAGAGCAGTTCTCAAGAGAGATCTTAGAGTTATGTAAAACAAAGAAGTACTTAACATATGCTGAGTTTGCTTGGCAAGTTAAACTAGACGTATTAAGAACAAACTCCTATAACGGAAACATACTAGGTAAATGGTATGGTCGTGATATGGAATAAATAAAATTATTATGCCAGAACTACATGAAACACTGATGGGTCAGAAGCTGATATCAACAAATATCCCTGGTATCCATCACGAGTTAAAACGCATCGCAGACTTATTAGAAACTTATGTTGTGATGCAAACAAAAAAACTAAGACCTAGCGATAACAGAAGTATTGTTCTCGTAAAACCAGGTATATACAGAGTAACTCTCTGTGGAGATTTATGGACACTAGAACAAGATAGATTCAACTCAAAAATATGGAGAGGTGTATTAGAAACTAGTGTAAGTACAAAGAAAGTTGGTACATCAGTAAAAGCACAAACAAAAAGAGATGCTCTTATAATGATGGAAGAAAAGTATAGTTAATATGGAAGACCCAATTATTGAAGCTGTTATAGAACAGATGAAGGAAGACTTTGCGATGCAGGATGTAACAGCTATCTATGAATTACTAGAGTTCCTTCCAAAGAAAAATCTATTAGGCTATCTACCAGAAGAGGTAGCAGAACAACTTAAACAACAAAAACATGGCGGACAATAAAAACATTGAAGAAGCTTGTGTTGATTTGATTGGCTTTCTTGAAAGAATAGAGTCAACAACAAACGATAAGATAACAGGTGCTGAGATTCGTAATTACATGTATCAACAAGGATACTGGTCAAAAGAAGAAGAACATGATCACAATAATGAATCAACTGGCATCTAATATGGAAGAGCAAATATTAATGAATAGCTTCTATGAGAAGCCTTTTCAGTTTAGTTACAGTAGTCTTAGCAGATTACTATGGAGTCCAAAGTCTTTTAAAGACGTTTATATCAATGGTATAAGAGAAGAGATTGTTGCGGATCACCTTATTAAAGGTAAGCTTATACATAATCTGATCTTAGAACCAGATAGTATTACAAAGAACTATATTGTAATGCCAACTGAGTTACCTGCTGCAAAAGCAAAGATGGTTATCGATAGAGTGTTTGCACACAAGCAACAATTACAAGATGACTCAAGAGAAGAGCTTGATCAGTTTGGTGGAGCTATCTTAGATATCATGGCTGACATGAACTACTTTCAGAACTTAAAGACTGATGCTCAGCGTCTTGATAAGATAATAACACTTGACCATCAAGTATACTGGTCTTTCTTAAAGATGAAGAAGGGTAAAGATCTAATCGATCAAGATACTTTAACATTCTGCACAGAAGCAGTTAATACGATCAAGAGTCATGCAGATATCTGTGAGTTACTTGGTCTTCACCTAGATAGTATGTCTGGTAATATTGAGACAGTAAACGAGAAGATGTTCTATATCGATAAGTTTAAAGGCTATCCGTTTGGACTCAAGGGTATTATTGACAACTTAGTTATCGATCATGATAAGAAGATCATCTATATCAATGACTTAAAGACAACATCAAAAGATCTTATTAACTTTGATGGATCTATTGAGCATTATGATTACTGGATGCAAGCTGCTATTTATGTTCAGTTAGTTAATGAAAACTATGCTGATCTTATTGGATACACTATTGAGTTTAACTTCGTTGCTATTGATAAAAACTACTGCACATATGCCTTTGGTGTATCAGCAGAAAGCATTATTGCATGGACTGAACGATTAATAGATACTTTAAACAAAGCTAAGTGGCATTACGAAGAAAGAAACTACTATCTTCCGTTTGAACTTGCAAGTAAAAAAGTATATTTGTAGTATAAAACCAACATACAATGATAGACGCACACAAGATACCATCGTTATATAGCAGATACTTTCAGAAGTCAAAGACGTTCTTATTACCGTTTGTTCTTACAGATCGTAAGTCAATGACTCAACCTGAGAATGTATACATTGCCTGGAAAGATAGATATACTGTAAAAGATAAGCGTTTGATTGTTGTTTATAAAGCAGGGAATAAATCCGCTGCGTTCAAGAAGGCGGAGGCTGTACTAACAGCTTCCCCTTTATTTGAATCAAGAGAAGAGTACAACGATAGAATTATCTTTATCTTTAACTTTACAAAGAAGAGAAGAGACTGGAAGTGTTTTATCGATGGTAAGTATTCTATGCTTGATGAGGATGCTAAACTAGACATCCTTTACTTCTTTAGAAAAGAACCAAAAGAGTGCACATATATTAACTCATATTTATATCCTGAATACCACTTTGATCACTATGCAAGCTTACTTGATGTTGATGTTAGAGTACTTCTTGAAGTAGGTGAACTATGTGATAAGTACGACGAAGACAAAGAAACACTAACATTAGTTACTGAAGATTTGGAGATCTTAGAAAAAGCTATTTAATTTGTTAAAAAACCAAACAACATTATGACACACAGTATGTTTATCATCTCCGCAAAGTGGGGAGAACTTGACAGTTTCCGTATGATTCCATCACACATTGACTGTCCTTATTCAGAATGTATCTATGATGCTTCTCAAGGTATCTTAGCTATCATCTCAAAAGAGAAAAGACAAAAGTATCACTTCTTACCTAAGTTAGATGACCGTGGTAAAGTTATACCAGTAAAAAGAAAAGCAGGAGATCCAGAAGAGTTTACACCTTTTGCTGAAGAAAGACGCTTGATGGAATCATCTTACGAGTATTATATTGAGAATGCAGATGAGATCCTTGACTTCATCCAAAACATGCATGACAATACTCAAAAGGTTCACAGTGATTACGAATCTTTGATAAAGAAGTAGTTTAAGTTGCTAATGTACTAATGGGAGAGGTTCTGCTTCTCCCATTTTTTATGCACTATACACGGGGGAACAGCTTAACTGAACAACTGCATAATGAAAACTAAAGCACACTGGGTGATGGACTACGAGACAATCTGTAATTGTTTCATGGCAGTCTTCATCCATTACAAGAATGACAAGGTGCGTAAGTACTTTGTGGTATCAGAGTTCAGAAATGACTTTGATGCTTACGTTGACTTCTTAAAAGAAAACGTTAAAAATCAAGAGTATCATATATCATATAACGGTCTTGGCTTTGACAGTCAGATCACTCAATATGTTCTTGAGAATCATCAAGAGTGGAAAGGTCTCTCACCTTTAGTTATTGCTCGTATAATCTATGGTTATGCTCAGACAGTGATCAATAAGCAAGAGTTAAAAGAGATGCTTGACTATGCACCATACAAGTTGTCTATCAAGCAGATCGATGTATTCAAGCTTAACCACTGGGATAACCCTGCAAAGATGAGTAGTCTTAAGTGGATCCAGTATAGTATGGATTGGTTTAGTGTACTTGAGATGCCACATCATCACAATGATCCTATAACATCAGAGGAAACTCAAAGGATGGTACTAGAGTATTGTGTCAATGACGTTGAGAGTACGCGTAACATCATGGAGATTAGTAAAGAACAGATTAATCTACGTCTTAGCTTAAGCAAAGAATACAAGATTGACTTACTATCTGCATCTGAGCCACGCATATCAAAAGAGTTGTTTGCTTACTTCTTAACAAATAAGTTAAACATCGAAAAAAGCGTGCTTAAAAAACTACGCACGCCAAGAAAACAAATTATATTAGAGGACTGTATACTGCCTTATATTAAGTTTAAAACACCCGAGTTTAACAATCTACTTAACTTCTTTAAAAGCAAGGTTGTAGTGGAAACAAAAGGGGCTTTAGACTATAAGGTTACATACAAAGGAGTTGATAGTTACTATGGTCTTGGCGGTATCCATGGTGCAACAAAAGCTGGCATCTATGAAGCAAAACCAGGATGGACTATTATGTCAAGCGACGTAACATCTTTCTATCCTAACCTTGCTATTAGAAACGGTTTTGCACCAGAGCATCTACCAAAGAAAGAGTTCTTAGAGTTGTACGAGTGGTTCTTTGAAGAAAGAAAGAAGATACCAAAGTCAGATCCAAAGAACTATGTCTACAAGATTATCTTGAACTCTACTTATGGTTTGAGTAATGATGAGAATAGTTTCTTGTATGATCCGCAGATGACTATGCAGATTACTGTAAACGGTCAACTACAACTATCGATGTTGTATGAGATGTTAGCAGAAGCTATACCTGATTGTCAACCATTAATGCAAAACACAGATGGTCTTGAGATGATGATTCCTGAAAAGGATGTTCAGACATACATGGACGTTTGTGCTGAATGGGAAAAGATAACTAATCTTGGACTAGAGCATGATGAGTACAAGAAGATGATTATTGGTGATGTAAACAACTACATTGCTATCTATAAGAAAGAAGGTAAGACACCAAAGTGCAAGGGTCGTTTTGAGTGGGAAGCATTAAGTTCAAAGAGTGCATCAACGTTGCACAAGAACAAAAGCTTTCTTGTAATACCAAAAGGTATCTATGAGTACTTTGTTAATGGAGTTAAGCCCGAAGATTATGTTCGTAATCATACTAACTTCTTAGACTTCTGTGGTGGAGCTAAAGCAAAGGGTAAGTGGTTCTTTGAAAAGTATAGTATTGTTGATGGTGAAGAGAAGTTTGAAAAGCTACAAAAGATTATCAGATACTATGTTAGCACAAAAGGATCTAAGATCGTAAAGAAAGAACCAGCATCTGGTAGAGCTATCCAAGTTCTTGCTGATCGATGGTTACTAACTGAGATGAATCTTATTAACGATGACACTGAAACACCAGATGACATCAACTATCAGTTCTATATTGACAGTATTAACAAAGAGATAGAAAACATCTCAAACATAAAGCAGTCTAACACAGGACAGCTTGAATTATTCGGTTTTTAATAATATAGTTATGACAAAAGTAAGTATCGATTTTGATGGTACACTCAGTCAACCAGAAGTCCAGGAGTTTGCAAAAGAGCTCCTGGATGCTGGTATTGATGTATGGGTAGTAACAACACGTTATGACGAGAATCACTTGCATAAGTATGCAATGGATTATCCACCAACGTTAGAAGATTTATGGGAAGTAGTTGAAAAACTGGGTATTCCAAGATGGAAGGTAAGATTTACCAACATGGAATGGAAGTATACCTATCTATGTGACACTGAGTTTGTCTGGCACTTAGACGATAATGACCACGAGATTCGTAGGGCTCTTTATAATAAGTGTAAAGTACCAATGATACAAGTTGCTCGCGAAGATTTTAAGGAAGAGTGTTTACGTTTAATCAAATAATCATGAAAGTAAAAGTAAAAAAGCTGCATACTAATGCAGTAGCCCCTAAGTTTGGAAAACCTGGTGATGCAGGTGCAGATCTTACAGCTACAAGTATTGATACATCACGTGGTGGTCAAGTAGTATACGGTACTGGTATTGCTGTTGAGATACCAGAAGGAATGGTAGGACTTGTGTTTCCACGTTCTTCTGTACGTAACTTCCCATTAATTATGAGTAACTCTGTAGGTGTTATTGATTCTGGTTACAGAGGAGAAGTTATGGTTACGTTTAATCTTACTTCAAAAGAATGGTTTACTGATCTTTATAAAGTAGGTGATCGTATTGCTCAGTTAGTAATCATGCCTGTACCATTGATTGAGTATATGATTGTTGATGAGTTATCTGAAACTGAACGCGGAACTGGCGGACACGGTTCAACAGGAAAATGACACACCTAAAGACTTGCTTATATCTTGATGATGTACGTACTCCACTAGAAGATAAGCCTGGATATCATCCATGGGTTATCGTTAGAAACTATGATCAGTTTGTTGAATACATAACTCAGCATGGAGTACCTGACTTTATATCGTTTGACCATGACTTAGGTAAAGAACATACTAATGACTACTTTGCTCAAGTATTAGCTCAGGGTTTCCAAGATCCTAAGTACGATGACTATAAAGAAAAGACTGGTCTACACTGTGCTATGTGGCTAACAGAATATTGCATGGATAATAATGTTCCTCCAAAGACATGTGCCGTTCATAGTCATAATCCTGTAGGGTCTAACAACATACAAAGTTGTATTAATAGTTTTAAGAAACACCTTGGGCTTACTCAAGATTGTTATCTTGGAAGAGTACCTTTTAAAGTAACTGAAGAATGAGAAAGAATCTAATAGGCATCTCAGGTAAGATTGGTTCAGGAAAAGATACGGTTGGTAAAATCATACAGTATCTAAGTTCTGAATCATCTCAACAAAGAGGTAGAACGTTTGAAGAGTTTCTTAGAGGGAATAGTAATCCAGATGCTTATGGTTATTACTACCACTCTGATTGGGAAATCAAGAAGTTTGCTGGTAAACTAAAAGAAGTAGCCAGTTTGCTTACAGGTATTAGTGTACATGACTTTGAGGACCAGGAGTTCAAGAAAACTGAGTTAGGTCCTGAGTGGAATCAGACAAGACTTTATAATAGCAATGCTCCGTGGATGACAGGTAATGAAACATACGAAGTACCTTTAACAGTAAGAGAACTCTTACAAAAAATAGGTACTGAGTGTATGAGAGATTGCCTACATGAAAATGTATGGGTCAACGCTTTATTTGCTGACTATGAATGTACTCACTCAGATCATTCCCCACATGGAGTTGACTGTTCTCAATGGCTTATTACTGATACACGTTTTCCTAATGAAGCACAAGCTATAAAAAGCAAAGGGGGGATCATAGTTAAGGTAACTAGACCAGGGGAACAACAAGGTACTCACCCTAGTGAGACTGCTCTTGACGATTGGGACTTTGATGTTGTTATAGAGAACAACGGATCTATAGAAGATCTAATAGAAAAAGTTAAGATACAGTTAGGAGATATGCTATAATTAAGTATCTTTGTATCACTTGTATGTTATTGTGTAGTTCGGTTGCTGCCTACCTTCCAAACGGAGAAAGGCAGCATTTTTTTTTCACTTAAACTAACAAGCAATGTTTGCAAGCATAGAATTATCAGTACAGGACCTAGAAGACTTTACGTTTGAACTAGGTATAACTCTTAACAAATACCATGAATCAACAGCTGATCATCAATGGACAAGAAAAGAGCTATCATTTGGCTTCTTATTGTTTTCTATAAAGCTAAACTGGATCTTTGACCTAGAAATGTATCAAGGAGAACAAGATGAAGAAGAATAAAAAAGGGGCCCTTAAAGCCCCTCTTCTTTTATCTAACGTTACCCATTCGACCTGAGTAGTAAATTATACGGTTGACGTTATTAACATAAGGTAAGGACTTACTAATCTTTAATAAAGTTCTCTCACCATCATATTCTAATGTACCCTCTTCATCTGTCTTCTCAACACGAGCAAGATAATATGTTGTTGCTACAACAGCATCTCTTGTTTGATTAAGAGTAGCTGTTATTGGTACAGCATTCTGTAATAGTTCAGAGAAAGAGAACGGGTTAATATAATATGTTAAGTCACGATTTAATAGAGTAAGCTGATTAAGTAATATGTTTGCATACTTCTTATCTTCATCGTCCTCATCATCACCTCCAATAGCAAGCTTTAATGCTAAGTAAGTCGCTGCTAGTACTACAATAGCTGCAAGCTCCATCATCATCTTTCTGATATTCGCAACCTGCATCTTATCTAATCCTTCAACCTCTCCTTTTGTTATAGCATCAATGATCTCTGATATTGATTCCTTTATTCTTAGACCATCATCGTTTATGAAGTTACCAAAGAATGTTTTATAGTATCCCTCTGTATCTCTCTCTAGTATAGGATCGTGACGCTTAGTCTCAAAACGAGTAGCTAATGTTTCAGGCAACCATGATCTAAAGACGAATAAGATACGACCAATGATATTATCTTTACCAGCTAATGACTGAACATCACCAGAGAAACCATGAAGCTTCTTTGAGATCTGATTAATCTTTAGCATTGATTTATCATATACTTCATCAAAGGTTTTACCACCATTTGCTTCCATATCCCACTCACCAAACTTTTCAGTATCTATGTTAAGATCTTTATCCATGATCTCAAATAGATTAAACTCTCCTTTTGTTGTCTTAACTTTTGTGTTTAACAACATAGCAATAGCCGTCTGAGATCTAAAGAAATAATCTGTTGACTTCATCAAACTAAATGGACTAGGAATAGCACTCTTGATAGTATCAAGCATACTTCTACCGTTTAATCCTTTTATTGCATGAGCAAAGGTATTATCTTCTCCTTCAATAGTCTTAGTGTCAAGCATCATACGCAAAATCTTTTCAGACTGCTCTGACTCAATGGTTCCCCATGATACATATTTAGCAACAGATGTCTTTAGTATAGAGGTTGCTTTTCTTAGTTGTGCTGAATCAAAGTCTTCTTTACCATAAGCATGTATCTGGTTATTGACACCACCAACAGCTAAGTTTCGAACAGCTGAGAATGGGTTTAATGCAATACCTTTCTCTCTTGTGAACTTATTAAATGCATCAAAGAAGCTACTAATACTTAAGTTTCTACCACCAAGTTCATAATAAGCATCTGTCTTTTCTGTTATCTGACGTTCAATACTTTTCCGCTCAGCAGTTGTTAACGAGCGATTGTTCTCTAACTCTTGTGATAATGCTTCAAGTTCTTTCTCAAGAGCTTTTGCTTGCTTATACTTCTCAGACTTATATGTTCCAAGTGTTAATAACTCAAGTGAGTTGTAAAAAGGTCTGTCCATTACTCCTTCTGCTTCAGGAGTTATTCTATAGAATGATCTTAGTACAGTACTTTGAACCATCTCTTGTAAGACTTTTGGAGCCTCACTAACAACAACATCTCCTTTTAAACGTACATTCTTTGTTGAAGAAGTAGCACCTTGAACAATATTGTTGATCGTATCAACAGTATCCTGAACCTCAATCTTATGTTTATAGATAAGAGCCATGTCACTGAACAGCTTTGCAATAAGATTTAAGTCTGTACTGCGTTGTTCAACTGGAACGTTCTCGTTTATAAAACGTGGCGTGAAACCATAACGTGTTACGCCGCTAATAGGATCAGCTTTACCTGCTGTCTTGTAATCGATTGTAGTTAAGTTTTTAAAAAACCACTCATCGATACCTTTCATGCCTTCTTTAAGACCAGACAAACCATACTCTTTACTTAATCTTTCTGTTACAACAGGTAAGAAGTTAGACTGCAAAGAGTCAATCTCATCTTGTGGAAGATAAGACAACTGTTGCTTCATAAAGTCACGGAAGAAAACATAGAACTCATATAAGTCTTTATCTGCTGCAATCCTAGCAAAGTCTTGGTCATAGTAGTTACTATTAGTACCATTAACTATCTTACGTGGAATCTTGATAGAGTACTTACTGCCTTTTGTTACGGTTGCTCGATCAAACTTTAGCGTACCATTAATCAAAGCATTGTATGCTAACGGATCATTGATCTTCTTCCACTCTTCAACTTGCTTCTCTATATACTCTTCGTCAGTACCATCCTCTGGTTGTAATACAACAATACCTTTTATAATATCATCTTGCAAACTAATAGAGAATGTTTCTGCATCAGTAAGATACTGAGAGTAACGAGCTCGTGCTTGTTTAACAAAGTCATTTATCTCTTCTGCAGTAAAGCCTTGATTCTTAAGATCGTTTATTACATTAAGTCTTTGCTCATCAGTAAAAGCACTTGTGTTAATAAAAGGAGCTGAGTTAAAAGCAATTGTGTGTTCTTTAACCCATTGGTTATGCTCAGCCCATACAGCAGCAACAACTTCTTTGTTATCTTTTGCTGTATCAAGATTCTCTTTTAACTGACGGTATCTTCTTTTTATAGACTCATACCACTCCTGAGAGAAACGACCTTTAAATCCAAGAGTTTTGATAGGTTCACCAAAAGGATTCTTAGTCTCTTGCTGCTTAATAAACAGATCAAACCCGTTCTCTTTGAACAAAGGATTATCCATGATCTTTGCAGTTGCTTCGTCAATCTTTTTGTGATTACGGTTATGCTCTTTTTCAATACGCATATTAACCTCAGTGATCAACTTAGCTAGGTATCCAACAAGCTTGTTATCAACAGTTGTGATATCACGAGCTTTTGCTTTCCAATAGCTGACATCTTTCATTGCTTCGATGTCTTTTATTGTAACCTCTTGACCTTCACCAACATTCTTGTTGATTGCTTTTAGTATCTCGTTCTTTGCAAAGTAAGCAATACGATTGTTAAAAGACTGAGCTGCATCATTAATCTCTATTAGAGTATCTCTAGTAGTAAAAGTACCATCTGAATCAGCAGGTACTTCCATGATGTTTGGAATATTAAACAAACGTTCCATATTTGTCCAGGTCTTTATAATATCATCAGCAAGTAATAACTCACTTAATGATACAACAGAACCAGACAACATCTCTTTTATTGTTTGGATATCAGCTAAACCTTGAGCAACAACAATCTTAATGCTGTTCTCTTTTTGTAATGTATCTATCTGAGTCTCAAGACGTTTGATCAAAGCATTATAATACTTTTCACGCTCAATCTTCTGCTCTTTTGAATACTCTTTGTTTAGCTTAGCTCTTTCTCTTGCATCAACATGTTGCTTGATACGATCTTTTAACTCATCACGCATCAACTTAACTGTTGGAAGCAATCCTTTTATAGACTTAACTCTTCGTGAAGATAACTTAACATCTAATGGATGAGTGAACTCAATGAAGTCAAAGATAGAACGAGTAAGTCCATCCTTTGTAATAGTATAATCAGCATTAATCTTTGGCTCTTCTACCCACTGACCATACCATGAGTGGAACTTTGGTGTGTACAACGTAAGATAAATACCTAAAGCTTGCTCACTAGGATCAGTAGTATTCTTTATGTACTTACCTACATGCTTTTGCAACGAAGCATTGATGTTTCCACCATGCTCCGCTGGAAGACCTTTAGTCTCAATCCCAGATAATATATCGTAATAAGCAGTTGATACTGTCTTCCCATCAGGTAGACGCACATCTGTGATTAAGTTATTCTTTCTTTTAATAAGGCAAGCCATACTTATTTACATTGATTGTTTAAAGAGTAGTCACTAAGATTATCTGTCGCTGCACTAAACAAGGTTGTTTGACCTGTAGTATCTGTACTGTCTTCAGTCTTTGTATCAACAACACTAAGCAAGTTAGTAATATTTTTTATACCTTGATCTAATACTGAGTCAGTTTTTACATCCATACCTAATGCTTTTGTTAAAGCTTGAAGTAAACGCTTTAATATATCAGCAAACTTAAACGTCACTGTCTTCTTTGATGAGTCAACAGAAACTCCGTTCATAAACTCCTGGAACTTCTTATCAGTCATTAACATACTAACAAACTCATGTTCGCTTGTTAAGCCGTAGTACATGCTCTTCTCGTCTTCTGTAAGAGTGTTAGCATCACTATCTTCAAACACAGAGTTAGAAACTTTTGCAATAACAGCCTTTAGTTTTTCAGCATGCTCTGGATTTGATAATAAAGACTCTCTTGTTAATAGATATAACTGCTTAATAGAAGCTGCATACATACGCTCTTCTTTAATCTTATAAGCAGAAGCCTTACCACTTAACTTGAACAATGACTGAGCTGTATATCCATGTAATAACTCATGAACAATAGCATCCTCAAGATTTTCACTTCTTGACTTAGCACTGTTACTTTGTAGTACAAGATCAGGATTAATCACAATCTGATTAGTTACTGTATTGTATATCGCAGGATCAGAGATAGTATTTAACAATACAACTGATATCTTATTCACATCACCAGTAAACTTAAGTGAGTCAATCAATACTTTGTAGAACTCATTAGATGTATTAGCCCTTACCTTTGTCAGAACAGAAGCAAGTGTGTTAACACCTTCAGCATCAGGAATATAATCTTCTATTACAGAAGTATCAGATGCTATTGGAGATCCGTTAGAAGCATTTGTATCTTCACCACTTAAGAATATCTCAGGATCAGAAGGCATATCAGCAAAACTAAACAAGTCCATACCAGCAACTACAACATCATCATCCATCTGAGGCATGAATGTATCCTCAGCAAATAAATCAGCAGGCTCTTGTGTAGGAATAGCTTCTCCGTATTCTAACTTAATGTTATTAAACTGACCAATCTCAGAAGCTTTATATCCTTTTGCTTCAAGATAGTTCTTTACAAGAGTATTGATGCCTTCTGCTTTGCTGTATAATACAACAGATGCTTTTGCTTTTATAATACTCTCAAGCATTGGAACATATAGATCCTCAAACATTGGAGATAACTTATCAATAGCTTCGTTTCTTGTAATATGGTTAAGCTTAGCATCAGGTGATAA
>JACCDO010000547.1_pt1 | contig 20698 bp, 14 predicted proteins | sample 7446101 | NCBI WGS metagenome assembly JACCDO01 (sample SAMN15323440, study PRJNA562643) | freshwater metagenome | isolation source: river surface water | place: USA:Blue River Watershed | collected 2017-08-16
AGAAACAAATAGAAACAAAGAGCATAGAAAAAATCAGAGAAAGAAATGTCTACTGGTATTTTTGAATGTCCTATATGCTTTTCAATATATGATGATCACGAGTGCAAGCCTTGTACTTTTCCTTGTGGACACACTTGTTGTTTAAAGCATACTGATCAAATGTCTTGTTGCCATGAATGTCGTTCTCCGCTTCCTGCTAGAGGACTTCTACATGTAAATATTGTACTTAGAGACGCGGCATTAGCTTCGGTTGGCACGAGAGTCTCCGTTGCACCAGTATTATCAGTAGAACCATTTACTGCTGCAAATATTGATTTAAAAATATTGCAATCAACTCCGAAGCCATTTGCTACTGGAGCAACTTCTGTGTTAAACTTTACTCCTCAACGTGAATATGATGAAGTTGATTTAGCTGTATCAATTTATTCGCCAGATAGTGTTAATAAATGGAGAAGTCCAACAGATATTGTCATAGTGATTGATATTTCGGGATCTATGGGAGATATTGCTGTTACTGCAGATGCTGAGACTGCAAACAGTCAATTAACACTGTTAGATATTGTAAAGCATGCGGCCAAAACTGTTATTTCATCGCTTGGTCCTAATGACAGAGTTTCGATTATATCATTTTCTGATAGAGCTAAAGTTGAATATCCATTAAATTTTATGACATCAGAAAATAGGCAATCAGCTATCGACTCAGTATCTACATTATTTCCTAGTGGTGGAACCAATTTATGGGATGGTTTATTACGTTCATTAGAATTATTACAAAACAGAACAACTAGTGGTACCAGCAGCAATTGTGCTGTTGGAACAATAATTCTATTAACAGATGGTATACCAACTGCTACATATACACCTCCAAGAGGAATATTACCTTCTTTGAAAAAATTTGCGGATGGATTAGGTGGTCATTTACCTGGTATAATCAACACTTTCGGATTTGGATATAATTTAGAAAGTATTTTGCTGAAAGATATTGCCGAAGAAGGTGATGGCATGTATGCTTTTATTCCTGATGCTGGTTTCGTTGGCACCGCATTTGTCAATTGTTTATCAAATGTCTTGTCAAATGTTGCAACAAATGCTGTGTTGAAAGTCCAATACCATCCAGATGTTATTTTCGATTACGACAAAACTAGTGTTGTTAACAACAGTATTAATATAGCTGATTGGGGTTTTTCATTTCATGTTGGTACAGTGCAAGCTGGTCAAAATATAGATCCTGTACTTGTAAAAGCTTATGTACCACGTGGTTTTAGTGGTTGCCCTGTATCTGCGACACTATCATATGACAAATGTGTCGAAAGAGGAGTAACAGAGAGTATATGTGGCACTTTTGAAGTATTGTCTACCATTGGCGAATCGGGTGCACTTACACAACAAGAAATCAAGTGCGCTGAATACCGTTTGACATTGATAAATAACTTGAAACCATTATTTAAAGAAGGTTTTGATAGAGATGAAGTATCGAGACAGAATGATTTACTTGGCGCAGATATCGCTGAATATCTTCGGAATAATCGTGATGCGATGGTGGGAATGGTCCCTAAACCACTTAGAGTATCTCCATATGAACGTATTGCCGCACTAAAGGAAGATATATTGGGTCAAATTAAGATGGCACTTTCAAGAATTGATTGGTACACAAAATGGGGAAGACATTATTTACCATCACTGCGCAGAGCTCATCAACTACAACAATGTAATAATTTTAAGGATCCTGGTATTCAACATTACGGTGGTCAATTATGTGGTGAAATTCGTGATTTTAGTGAAGAAATATTTGTGAAATTACCTCCACCAGAACCACAGAATTACAATCGCAGATTTGGTCAATATAATGCCAGTAGCTACTCATCAGGTACAGCAACTTATGCCGCAGCACCAATAAATATGGCAGCATATAATAATAGAGATGCCGGATGTTTCCATGAAAATTGCGTGATAACAATGCAAGATGGTAGTAGCAAACCTTGCAAAGATATTCAACGAGGTGATATCATATCTACTGGTGATTCGATTGATGGTATTTTCAGAACCAATCTAGCAAATGTAGACAATATGATACCGTTGATTCACTATGAAGACAATGCAAATCGCGGTAATCCAGTCATGCTAACGCCTTATCATCCAATAAAAATCAATGGAAAATGGCAATTCCCAGTAGATTTAGCAAAGAATGCTATTGAAACTCCTTGCACAAGTCTTTATTCATTTGTTTTAAAGAACAGATCATCGAGTATTGTAGTCAATGGTATTGAATGTATTGCACTTGCGCACGGTATTGAAGGTGATGATGTTGCATCTCATTCATTTTTTGGAACAGAAAATATTGTAAATGCATTAAAATCACATCAAAATAGTACATGGAATGACAATGGCGTGTGTACATTACCTTGCAATAGTTTTATTCGTGATGAAAACAACCTAGTTGTTGGGTTCAAATAAATCAATTGTTTATCTTGGTTATAAATATCTTGAAGATTCTGATGAGAATATGCGCATCTTCGGGTGTCGCTGCTGCAGTCGCTTTAGCCAATCACTTCATTATGTAATTATTAAAATATCTATTTTAAAAATGTTAGGGTTAGAACCGGCCTTGGGCGGCCTTCGCCCTTCAGTTGGGAAGATTCATAAAAAAAGTAAGAAAAGACATGTCTCAAAATCACGGAAACGTCTTCTTTTTGGGTGTCGCTCGCGTGCCAGACCAGGCACTGGTTGTTGCTTCGTACTCTCATTTCACAGAGACTGATTTGGGAGGAGTGAAACAAGTGTTAGATCAACCTAATATGAATATGGCTTTTGGCAAACACTATAGCTTTTCCGTGGGACAACTTGCATGGCATTTAATTAAAGGTTCATTTTTCTCTTTCGGAATACAATAATATCCATATTATATATTTTTTATATCGATACTTACTATAAAATCACCTACAGATGAATTAGGATTGATATATATTTTGATATGTCAACAATTATATCCTCAAAGATGCGCTCATGCCTGTTTGGAGGAATTACAAAGAACATTTGTTGCTAAAGCAGGTGATAAAGCTACTACTGCTAAAGATCGTGCACTTGATAAAACTTGCATGACTTTATTACAAAAAATTTGTGTTAAGTATGATAATTTGGAAGAAGTAGATAAACTTCATGCGGTATATAAAAAAGTAGATACAGTTAAACTTGTCATGCAAGACAACGTTGATCAGGCACTACAAAACTGCGTAAAATTAGAAAATATTGAAAAACAAGCCGAAGAATTACAACAACAAGCAGGTGTATTCAAACGAAATGCTAATGAATTAAAGAAAAAAATGTGGTGGAAAAATATCAAGGTAATACTTCAATTCAATATTTTTTTAATATGTTATGTACTTACTCTCACATATTCACTTTCATAGATGTGGATCGTCATTGGTGTTATTGTTGTCATTATTCTAGCAATAATAATCGGTGTTATCGTCAGTTACACAAAGAAGAAGTAATATTTTCTGTATTTTTTCAATACATTTTGATCGACAAAGATTTTAACATTTTTATTCTTTACTTTACATTATTATAATGGTCACTTTTTAATAATTCTAGTGCGTTAGTTAATATTTTCATACCATTTTTAGGTAATGTTAATATTGATTCAGGATGAAATTGTACTGCTGCAATAGGCATTGAGGAGTGTTGTATAGCCATGACAATACCGTCTTGACTACTGGCAGTTATGAGTACCTCTGATGGTATGGTATTTTGTACACCATGTAATGAATGGTACCGTGCTACTTGAAATTCTTGTGGTAATCCATCTAAAACATCCTTTTTATCTAATATTTCTTTGTTATTTCGTTGAATAACCGATGGTTTACCATGCATTGGATAACTCAACACTCCTAACTTACCACCAAAATATTCTACAAGTCCTTGCAACCCTAAACATACACCAAAGATTGGAATTTTTCTACTGATTGCAGCGTCAATTGAGTCATTTAATTTAAAATCTGAGGGACTTCCAGGTCCAGGTGACAACACTATTAAATCAGGATGATATTTACCGGTATCAATTTGACTTTTAATAAATTCTGTAAGAGGAGCACCACTTCTACATGTAATTACTTCTGCACCTGTTTGACGCAAATAATTAGCTAATGTATGCACAAAGGAATCCTCGTGATCAATTAATAATACTTGTTTCTTCATCTTCACTACTTCGGTACCTGCAGTATCAGTGCTTATCTTAGTAGTCGTATCCAAGTCTTCGCGCACCATTGCATCAAGTAATGCTGATGCTTTTAGTTCAGTTTCTGCTTCTTCAGCAGCAGGATCACTATCATGTAATAGTGTTGCACCAGCACGTACTTCAGCAATACCATCTGATACTCTTATAGTACGTAAGGTTAACCCGGTATTTAAGGACCCATCAAATCCAATGATTCCAACTGCACCACCATACCAATGACGAACACTAGGTTCAGTTTTTTCAATAAATCTTATAGCCCATGTTTTAGGTGCACCTGTTACCGTAACAGCCCATGTATGACATAGGAATGCATCCAAAGCATCAAAACCCTTGCGCAAGTAACCTTCTACATGGTCGACAGTATGTATAAGCTTAGAATACATCTCAATTTGTCGTCTTCCTAACACCTTCACACTACCTGGTTCACATATCCGCGACTTATCATTACGATCAACATCAGTACACATAGTTAACTCACTTTCTTCTTTAGTACTTAATAATAACTTCTTAATTTGTTGGGCATCTTCTAGGGGATCACCACCTCTTTCTATTGTACCACTAATAGGACATGTTTCAACTCTCATCCCACCTGATGCCGATCGCTCAACTCTAACAAACATCTCGGGTGATGCACCAATTAAATATTCATTACGACCTAAATTCATAAAGAAACCATAGGGTGATGGGTTTCTTTTACATAGTCGCTTGAAGACCGTTGATGGTTTGACACTCAACTTCTCTTTAAATGATTGAGACAACACTACCTCAAATAAATTTCCAACACGAAATTCTTCTTTTGCTGCAACAACAGCATCCGCATATTTACCTTTTGGTAAATCACGTTTAACAAAAGTTGATGAATCTAATGCGGGATGGAACTTGGAGTATGAAGGTGTGCGTGGTACGTTGACAGTTGTAACACCCGATGTAGTATCAGTGAAATCATATTTAATTTTCCATGCATTCTTCTTCATATTATCAACAACAAGAATTTCATCAGGAAAATACATGACTAAATCCCTTTGATCCTTTTGACGGTCTTTTGCTAGTTGAATTGGTTCAAATTGAAATGTTAAATCATATCCTAAAGCACCATAAAGTCCAAGTTGTCCTGCTTGTTCAGAATAAAATAAATCACGAATACAACGAATAAGTGAAAATAATGATGGTTGTTTCGATCGTTCTTCTTCTGAAAAATATGTTTCAGACTTTATAACATTGCCACTTAATATGGTTTTCTTTTCATCTAACTTAATATCAAATAATTTTGATTGATTTGATAAACATTTATAAATAAATGTCAACATAACATTACCTCTATCATTAAGAGATGTTATAGTAAAACCAAGATCTTTTCCTTCAATTTTTAATGAAGGAGCAACAAAACCTACAGTCCATCTAGTATAACGACCAGGATATTCATAAGATGATGTCAATAAAACACCATTTTGATCATCTAATAAATCTATTAATGAATTGACTTCTTCTTTATAATTACTTACTGCATTTACTTGACAATCGATATATATTCCAGAAGCAGATAGATATGCTCCAGACTCCGGTCTACCAGCAGGTGATCCTAATGACATACCATCATTGTCATTTATGTATGTATTCATTACGACATCATTCGTTCGTATTCGGTGCACTCTACTCAAACGAAATGATCGCAGAACTACAATAGTTGCCAATATTAAAATCAACCGCAACCAGAATGCCATGATATACTACCCCACTTAACCTTGATAGATAATTGTCTCAGAAAGCAAGCGGACAGAAGAGTGACATATGCATGCATCAGCATGCTACCGTTCATAGGCCGGTGTCGGACCGGTGTTAAAGAGAAAAAAAACATTAGACAAAGAAGAATCATACACTGAGAAAGAATCACAAAGCAAGTATTTAAGCTATTTATAACTAAATGAAGTACAATTTTTAGTTACGCAAACGAGATGATCGGCGAAGAGATGGATCAACTGGTTCATCAACAACTACTTTTTTGACTTTTCCGTTACCATTAGCAGGTTTTGTAGATTTTGCTCGTTTTGGTTTTCCTTTTGCGTCATCATCCTGTTCTTGTTGTAGTTCATCTGCGACTACTATTGGCAACTTTCGTTTCGTAGCTTTTGATTTTGGTTTTGGTTTTGCAACGGATTTACTATCTGTGATGGCATCGTCAATTGTTACATCAGATAATATATCATCTTCTTTCTCTTGTTTCTTTGTTTTCTACGTATATAAAGTAAATAGATATAATTTTACTAACTACTAGTTGAAAATAATTTATGGTCAGTTACCTTGGATGCTGGTTTGCTTTTTGTCTTATTAGCATTACCAGTATTAATCATTGCAATAACGCTTGCTTTTGTTGTTTCATCTAATAACTCATCAAAACCTACTAACTGATCACAGCTTCCAACATACTTCAGAGTATTACCAGTAGTATCGTCAACACTTATACCCCAGTTACGAGCTTTAGGCATTACTTTTGTAAAGAAGCAATCCAAGCAAAAGTATTGAGACATAGGATGTGAGTGTCCTTTGAAAGTCTTGAAAATAACCAATTCGCCTTCAGTAGTCAATTGCTGGCAATGTTTACATTTGGCCCGTGATGATTTCGCCGGAATAATGCTATACACTGGGTTATCCTTTGTTGCGCTCTCGGTTGGTATATCTAGGATATCACTGGTTTCCATTGACGACTTCGCTGCAATAATGCTATACACTGGGTTATCCTTTGTTGCGCTCTCGGTTGGTATATCTAGGATATCACTGGTTTCCATTTGATTAACGTGTCTTTTTTGATTGACTTTTACACTTCTGACTTGGCTTCTGAAATTTTACCCTAACTGAACCTTGAAGTTTGAAAAATAAACTTAAACATCAATACATTATATACAAAATAACACACCTATTTTCTCATTAATTCTATACTATCTTCGTCGTCACTATAGGTTGATGATAAGAATACGTCTAACTCATCAATGTGAATATTTGTTGTTATTAATGACTTCATTTCTTCTTCATCATTATAGCCACCTTTCATATGGTGGTCATCTTCTGCTAATTCTTTATTCTTGATTTCATTTAGTCGATATAAGTATGTACCCTGTTATTTAAAAAATATGAGTAAGTAAGATGTTATATTATGTATAGAGGAATAAATGTTCAACATACCACAATAGCAATTCCAATCCCAATACCACTTTGAATGGTAATTGTATCTTTGAAAATAAGTAGACTTAATAGTATCTGAACAACTTCTTTTATCTGCCCTAATACAGCCAAAGTCAAACTAGATGTTAACTTGACTAACTCTAATTCTACGGCTATTAAACAGAACGATATAACCCCACCAATAAGTGACAGGGACCCAATTTCTAAAATAACAGTAAAGTTTTGATCTTTAAATGTCTGGTATAATGTACTTCCTTCCAACATAATAGCAACTGGAACAAATAATAGTGTGTATGGAGAAAATCTATAAATTGAGATAAATACAGGATTAGTATCCGATTTCATATCTGAAAATAGTAACATCTGTAATAAAACCCATCTAACTCCTCCCATTGCTGATGCAGCGACACCGAATACAACACCGATCCATGAATTAAGTGAGCTTGATTCAGCAACTGCCAACATAATTCCTCCGGATATTAATATAATAATTACAGTTGTTGTAAAGGAGAACGTTTCAATGCGTAAACAAATGCCAAAAATATATGTAAATATTAAACTACTGGCTTTTATGGTAGTATATAATGCAATAGGTAAATCCATTACTGATTCATTGGAAAGAGCGACATCTCCAGCAGTAGTTAAACCAATGCCCATCAATAATAAAGTCGTATTAATAAACATCGAATCTTTAGGAATATCAGATATCTCAAGCTTATAAATGCATTGGTACAATCTACTTATTAAAAACTTAACAATCATATGTACACCTGTATTGATTAGAGCAAACTTGAATACTCCGTCAAACCAAGTATTCATCAATAACTTATTATAAATTGTGAAAGAAACAGATATTGTAAACCATATCGATGATATTGCTATAGTTCTTAAGGAATGAATAGAATTTGACTTGGGATAATAATGACGAATAACAAATGATAGAACATAGCACAGAAATGAAATACAGCTCATACATACAAGAAATAATAACAGTACACTATTAGCGTATGTCATGTTTATTCTTGATTGTTTCGTGCTTATCTTAATGTCACTCTCATCACAGATCTTTCTGCAAATTGCATCGACAAGCGATGTCAAGGAGGGCCGTAATATTTCTTCACGACATTTCTTATAATATTCGTTATTAATAAGTGAGTTCCTAGTGGTTACTTGATATTTGGTAGGTTCGCTGAAACTGTTCCATTAAAATTTAACGTATATATCTTCGCAATAAATTTCGTGATCCATATACCGGTATAGCCGTTGAGAAAAAAAATCGCTGAAAAAAAGCAAGAAGATTGAACAAAAAGAAGATGTTGCTACATGGGATAAAGATGCCGATGATAAACGGCTCCAATGTGACTATGGAGTCGCCTGATCCATGTAGCAAATATTATAATCATGAAAAGAAAATTGATCAACAATATAGTGTTGGAACAAATGTATTTGCTTGTTTCGCTTCTCCTTTGCACGGTCTTGCACCTCGTCCTGCTGTTGGATATGATCACTTTGGACCAAAGCAAAACAATCCATTTGTATCACCAGCGGAGAAAAAGCCATCTATGTGGAAAAGTGCGTCAAAAAGAAATTGTATGCCATTGATAAATGGATCAAATGTTACTTTGGAATCACCAGATCCATGTAGTAAATATTACGAAGGAAAACCAATAATACCTAATAATAGTTTTGAAATGATCACTCCCTCAAAAAATGAAATAGATATAACAATAGCATCCCCTGATCCATATAGTGCATTTTATCAAAGAAATGATACTTATGCAGAATGTAAATCACCTGATGTCAATCGTTTTCAATATAACGATGATATTGAATCACTTAATGAAGACTTAAATAATCATAGATCTATTAAAACAATAGAAGTATCACCACCTCAAGTAGCTAAAGTTAATACATTTGTACGTCAACGATCAAAACAGTATTTAGAAACAGATAAAATTTTATTTAAAACAGTAGAAATAGATAGTAAAAAAACAATAGATGAACAGATATCACCATGTGGAATAGCTGATATGTGTTTCTCTCCAACATCCGAAGATATAAAAAATGTAAAAGAAAATACAATTTTTATAATGTGTAACAAGGAGAATATCATCAATTATTCTGTCCCTCATAAACCCCCAATGAATATACAAAAACCATTAATACCAAACGCTGTTGCTCGAGGGCGTAGTAGAAAGTTTAAAGATAACAATGCAGTTAATGTACCAGTAAACAATAATCGCAATAAAACAAGTTTAAAATCAAAATTAAAACAAATTCAAATAGAAAGTGTACAATATTATGATGAAAGTGTAATTGAAGTAGAAGAAGAGGAGGAGAAAAAGGATGACTATTGCCGTCAACTAAGCACAGTAAAGACTAGTTATCTTATCTCAAATAATTATAATCCTAAGAAAAAGAAAACAAGAAGAAAGAAAGTATATAATTCTGCATTGATGGAGTGTATACCTGAAGATGATGACACTGATCATGGGATCCCAGTGTGGCTGCGAACAATTATTGTAACCAAAGAAGAAATCAATAATTAACATAAATACAAATACATATATTTTAACTTGTTATTAGTTTACTTTATCACTCTTGTATGGAGTCCCACTATGTGCAATAGAGAATCCATCATATTGTTTTGTTGAATAAGGTTTGTTCTCACACACCTTAACCACCATATTCAATGATATTCTATATTTCTTATATACTAATTCTGATGTATCTGGAAATAAATTAAAGGATTCAACTCTTTCAATATCACAAAATCCTGCATTTTTTAAGAAATATGGTAGTGTTAACTCATCAAAACCTACCATATGATAGTCGTACTCATCACTCTGTCCGCCATAAAGCATCCTAGTAACATGCCAATGATCATGCATTGTCATATTGGGATCTAATAACATTTTTGCTATTACTTTAATATTTGGTACTGCAAGAAAAAGTAAACCACCAGGTCGTAATACTCGATGCCATTCTGCTAAAGTTGCTTCTAACTTACCATCACCATAAGAATTATGCTCAAGTATATGTGATGCATAAATAGCTGATACAGATTCATTTGTAAAACCAATTAAATGATTCATTTCTCGAATAATATCAACTTCTGGTTCACCACTGTTAGGGCACGAGTAGTTGGCAATGTTGACGGAATACCAACCCGAGACCCTGCAGAACCCACCAATATTAAGGAATATTATATTATTTGATAATATTTCATCTGCTATTTCATTTGTTTTTACTTTGGATGTGATACATGCCGAGTCAGTTGGTGAACAAGTTGTACCAATAACTTCAAAATTTTTCTTTGTATCACTTACATCAGGATCAACTTGTGAAACAGGAAATTTCTTATTCTTCAATGACATTTTTGTAGTAAAAATATGATATAATTTCCATTTTGGTGTACCACGATGTGCATCTGTACTCTCGAGGGTAATATGCGCAGATTCCCATGTTGCTAACAATACACTAGTAAAGGAGTCAGTCCATTGTCGGGTATTAAATAACGGTGCAACTTTACGTTGATACTCAACAAATCTACGCCAAAAACGAAGGGTATGATATAATTTTTTCTTTTTAGGATTTATCATGCGTTGCACTGTATCTTCATATTCTTTAAATGAAAAAGTAATCCCAATCTCACTATTAAAACCATGTGCAATAGACTCTGCAGCACGGGATTGCATATGTTCACCACCACCTAATCCCACATTTGGAATACCACTCCATAATGCATCTAAACCAGTTGTATGACCATTTTTAAGATGAGTATCCAAGTGTAAATCAATACTTGTCTTCGTATATAGGTGATATATCCATGGGATATGCGGGGAGATAACTAAACGGTTATTATTCACACCAAAATGTTTACTATATTCCCGTAAATTTGGGACACCATAATCGGTACCCATGTGATCAACAAACATAATTTTAGACTGTGGATAGTACAATAAAATATTCATCCATGTATGAAAAATTGTTGGATCAACTTTTTGTGAATTAGAAAAAGTAGCAAATAATATTGATGCTGCGGTAATATCAATATCTGTTTGTAATGAACTACGTGGTGCACGATTGTTACCTATATTACCAAGTGTTGCACTACGTAGTTGAGCATAATCATTAACTATATATGATGGTGGTAGTAACATAAGTTTTTCAGTAAAATGATCAGTCATTTCTGCTGGATTAGCAATAACATCACCTACATAATAATCAATAAATGATGCACCAGTAGTAGTTGGTAAACCAAGAAATGAAAATTGTATTGGTGCTGGTTGATGGGACATAATTGGTAATCCACTATTAACAGTATGTCCATTTAAATCAATAAGTATTTCCACACCATAATTAGCAATAGCTAATGCAGCATCATAAGAATTAATATTTTGAAATACATAAAAATTCTTAACAATACCAGATATATTCTTACCCCACCATGACATATCACTATTTAATGCAAAACAATATAAATCAATTTTAGTTGTATTAAGCATTTCAATAAAGCCTCTTATAAGCGTCGATACCGGATGAACACCAAAATCAGAAGATATTATACCTAATTTAAGACGAGAATATTCTTGTTTATTATGCCATAAAGATGCTAATTTGTTTACTGGGATACGATTTGGACTTAATCGAGCATTTGGTGATACGATATGAAAATAACGGGATATATTTCCTGGAATATTAGCATATTCTAATCCAGTACTACCATCAGTATTACATATACCACTATCAGATACACATTGCATACATTGTTTATATACTTGTGAACCAATAATCTCATAATTTTCCCATGAATTTGTCCATCCTTTAATTTTTAAATATCTTGATAATGCTTGAACATCACCCAATTTAATAGCTTGTTCATATGCTTTTAATGAACCATGTAAATCAAATATTTGTGATTTTAATTCTCCAACATTTATCCATGCTCTTGTATCATGTGGAACTCTAGATAATCCTTCTAATATTGCTTCAATTGCTGGTTTCTGTTGACGAGCAGTAGAGGATGCAAGTGCTAATGCTTTGTAATTGTATAATGATGGGATCTTAGTATCTACATGCAAATGACCGTATTTCTTTTCAATATTATTCAAATACTCCATAAGATCCATAATTCTACCATTATCTAGTAATTTACCTGCATATGCACGCATTTCATCAGGTGTCTCATCATATGTCCGCCCACGAACACCAGTTAAAATGAGGAGACATAAGACCTGCAATAAAAGCGCTATCAACGCTTGCATTTTTTACTTTTTAGTTCTTGAAAATTGTCGAAAATCATTTAATCATCCGGTTCCTACTATTTTCGGATGTTGAATGTTACTACAGTATTATCACACAGAAACTAGGAATATTTGTACAGTTAAGATTTATAATTTCACAATAATACTGTTGACTTTGTAATTTAAATAAACATTCCCAAATTTTTCTGTTATAGAATTTATTAACCATAAGAGTCAATTTCTATTACCTATATATGTATAATATATACGGATAGATAAATTACCAAGGTAACTAATGGGCTGCTTCAATGAAAGAAGAACTCTGCACGTATGCGGCCGTCGAAAAATTGCAGCAAGAAAATCACACACCAGACATATAAGTGATGTCTGTTTTTTTTATTCTCCTGATGATAACCGCTGCTTCCGTCTCGAAGGCATTGTTGCTTCGTCCCCGTTTTAATCAAAAGAATACATTTATCAGAAGTACGAGAAGTATATTGCATAATGTGAAACCAAATTTTATCGCAGAAAGTGATGCTAAATATTTTGATTATCAAAAGTTAGAAGAAAAAATATATAATTGGTGGGAATCCTCGGGTTACTTCAAACCATCTGATGATAAAAATAAGAAATCATTTGTAATACCAATGCCACCTCCAAATGTTACAGGATATTTACATATGGGGCATGCAATGTTTGTTGCATTACAAGATATTATGACACGTTATCATCGTATGCGTGGGAAAGCAGCATTGTGGCTACCAGGCACAGATCATGCTGGTATTGCTACTCAATTATTAGTTGAAAGATCATTAATAGCACAAGGAAAATCACGTCAAGAACTTGGTAGAGAAGAATTTTTAAAACAAGTATGGCAATGGAAGGGGGAAAAAGGTGATGTAATTGTTCAACAAATGCGTCGATTAGGTGCATCTGCTGATTGGAGTAGAGAAAAATTTACCCTTGATCCAGATATGAGTAATGCTGTTACGGAAGCATTTGTAAAATTGTATGAAAAAGGTTTAATATATAAAGGTGATTATTTAGTAAATTGGAGTCCTAATCTCCAAACTGCCGTTAGTGACTTAGAGGTGGAATATAGCGAGGAAGTAGGGAAATTATATTATTTTAAATATCTAAGTGCTGCTAACGATGGTACATTTATACCAATAGCTACGACACGACCAGAAACAATTCTTGGAGATACAGCAGTATGTGTTCATCCAAATGACGAAAGATACAAGCATTTCATTGGTCAAATGGTGAAGGTTCCTATGACTGATCGACTAGTACCAGTGATTGCAGATGAGTATGTTGATCAAACATTTGGAACTGGTGCATTAAAAATAACACCAGCACATGATGTCAATGATTATGAATTAGGCAAGAAACACAGTCTTCCATTGATAAATATCATGAATAAAGATGCTTCTATCAATCAAGAAGGTGGTGTATATGCGGGACTAGATCGCTTTGTATGTCGAGAAAAATTATGGAATGATATGACTGCAGCTGGCTTGACTATCAAGGTAGAACCACATACTCAAAGGGTTCCTCGATCCCAGCGTGGTGGTGAGGTTATTGAACCAATGGTCTCTGGACAATGGTTTGTTAAGATGGATAATATGGCTAAAAGAGCTGTTGATGCAGTAAGGAATAAAGAAATTAAAATTATACCTGACCGTTTTGAGAAAACCTGGTATAATTGGCTTGAAAATATTCATGATTGGTGTATAAGTCGTCAGCTTTGGTGGGGACATCGTATTCCAGTGTACTATGTCAATGGCGGCAAAGAGTTCGTGGTAGCTAAGACAGAAGCAGAAGCATATAGTGTAGCAAAAGCAAAATATGGTAATAATGTGCAACTAACACAAGATGAAGATGTTTTAGATACTTGGTTTAGTTCTGGTTTATGGCCGTTTGCCACAGTTGGTTGGCCTCATGATACAGCCTCTAGTAACTCTTTAAGTGATTATAATCGATTTTATCCTGCATCAGTTATGGAAACTGGTTATGATATTTTATTTTTTTGGGTTGCTCGTATGGTAATGATGGGATTAGAATTTACTGATCAAGTACCATTTCATACAATATATATGCATGGATTAGTACGTGATGCAAATAATCAAAAAATGTCTAAAACAAAAGGTAATGTAATAGATCCACTTGATACTATAAGTACTCATGGATGTGATGCATTAAGATATTCATTAGTAACGGGATCATCACCTGGTCAAGATATACCATTATCAATGGAAAGAATTGAATCAAATCGTAATTTTGTTAATAAATTATGGAATGTTGGTAAATATTTACAGAATACTTTATCAACCCTAAGTGCTGCAGAGATGACTGGGTTAACAGTTACTAGTGATATAAGTAGTAATGAAATTAATAAATTACCATTAGCAGAGAAATATATTGTTAGTAAATGTCATGAATTAATAGGTAAAATGACATATGCATTAGAAACTTATGCTTTTGGTGAAGCAGGTCGATTAATCTATGAATTCTTATGGGATGAATATGCCGATTGGTATATTGAAATAAGTAAAACAAGAATGAAAAATGAACAACAAGCTATAGTAGCGAAAAGGGTGTTGATTTATGTATGGGATACATGTTTACGTTTATTACATCCATTTATGCCATATTTAACAGAGATATTATGGCAGATGATACCACATCAAGGTGATAGTATTATGCTTGCAAATTGGCCACAAATTGAAGGTAATACTATACCTGTTGTAGATACTATTGCTATAAATGATTTTGAAGCTATTAAATCATTAGTAAAATCAGTACGTAATGCAAGAGCAGAATATAATGTTGAAGCTGGGAAGAAAATAACGGCTATATTACATATAACACCAACTTTATATGATAAAATTTTATCAGAAAAAGCATCAATATGTTTATTAGCAAAATTAGATGAGAGTAAAATACAGATTGAATCAAGTGATGGTCGTAGTATGATGAAGGATGCAGTACATCTAGTCGTTACTGATGGTATTGAAGTCTTCTTACCGTTATCCGGAATGATTGATTATGAGAAAGAAATTATAAGATTAAGTAAACAAGCTGAAAAAATACAAAAAGATGTAACACAACTTGAAGGTAGATTAAAGAGTAAGGGATTTGTGGATAAAGCACCACCTGATATCCTTGCGGAGGTGAAGAATAATATTGATACAAAAACGGCTGAAATTAATAATATTCAAAAATCTATTACCTCCATGAAAGAAATGTTATTAAAGAAATAGAAATATTTGCCCACTCTTACTTACTTACTCTTACGTACTCACTCACTCTTACTCACTTACTTACTTACTCACTCACTCACTTACTCACTCACTCATTGCCATGTCGGTACTTTTATAATTTTTTGAACAAAAATTTGAACAAAACACTCACTCTTTGAGCTGAAAGGGGTAAAATCAGTAGGTATTTAATAACTATTATTAATTGAATGAGACGCTCCTGGATAAGGGTATAATGAGTCGAATAGCAGTTTGCTGTCGCATTCGTCCTAGTATTGCTTCCAGTGATGGTTCGTCAATAGGAGTTAATGATGAACGTGATACAATAACTTCATTGAATCCAAGTTATGCATTTAAATTTGATCGAGTATTTTCTGCTGAAAGTTCTCAAGACGAAGTATTTAATGGTGTCGCTAAACCATTGATTGCAGAATGGTTTAAAGGTATCAATGGCACATTGTTGTCGTATGGACAGACTGGTAGTGGCAAGACATATAGTATGCAAGGAAAGGATAATACTAATGAATTGGGTATTATTCCTCGTGCTGCTAATATGATATATCATGAAATAACCAATAATAATATTAATTGTGAAGTTAAATTATCTGTTTTAGAAATTTATAAAGAGAAATTAAGTGACTTACTATCTGATAATAAGAATAATAATCAAAATAATTTACGTATCCGTGAGCATAGTGGTAGCAGTTTTGGCACATCAGTATGGGTCGAAGGATTAATTGAAACATCTATATCAAATGTTAATGAATTCATGGATACTTTGAACATTGCTTACAAGAAGCGCACGACAGCTAGTCATAAAATGAATGAACAGTCTAGTCGTAGTCACTTGATCGTAGTCGTTTCATTAAAACAAGTTCTGTCTGGTGGGAAGAAAGTATTGAGTAAGTTACATTTAATAGATTTAGCAGGAAGTGAAATGGTTAGAAAGACAGATGCAGGTGGAAAACGACTTGATGAAGCAAAACATATTAATAAGAGTTTAAGTGCACTAGGTAAAGTCATCTACGCACTTAGTAGTAGTACAAGCAGCATCAGTAATGGCAGTAGTGGTGACAATAATACAACAGCAATAAATGCCAGAGCACCAGCTCATATCCCTTATAGAGATAGTAAACTAACTAGGCTTTTACAGGACTCTTTAGGAGGTAATGCAAAGACAGTATTATTGTTAGCTGTATCTGCTGCAAGTATCCATATTCAGGAGAGTATCGCAACACTAAGGTTTGGCGAAAGAGCAAGACAAGTATGCACGCGACCAATAGTTAATACGGAATTAGATGAATCAAGTTTAAAATCTGCATTAGCAACCGCTAAAAAGACAATTATTACATTGAATGCTACAATTACTGAGCTACAGTTACAGCTATTACAAGCGACAACTAATAGTACCAATACTAGTGGTGTATGTCAGACATGTATGTCATCATTGATATCAACAGCTAGTCCAACGGTTACTAAGAAAACAACAGCACATACTACGCCTATTAATGTTGTACCTACTCAATATACTTCATTACAAAAGGAAAACGACGACGATGGTGTAACAACCCGTTGCGCTGTTTGTGGGTTGAATGACGAAGGATCTGATGCATTAAAAGATGAAACAGGTGAAAATCTAGGTTGTTTATTTACATGTGATGGTAATTGTGGTAATAAATATCACACTAAATGTGTTGGAATTGAGAATGAGAATGGACCAGAAGGTGAGTGGCTTTGCTCTACTTGTACCTATGAAAATATAGGTACTTCATCACTTTCTTATGAAGAAAATGAAGAAAAAAATGATATAAATAATCAATTAGAATTGATCAAAGCAGAATATCATATTATGCGACGTGAAAGAAATCGTATCTTAGCTCAATGGCAACAAGAGAAGAAAGTTTCTTTGTTATTAGAACAAAAACGTCAAGAATGTGAAGTTATACGTGATAGAAATCATATTGCTACAGTAGAAGAATTAACACTTGTAAAAGAGAATTATAATCAAAAAATGAATGATTATAATAGATTAGAAAAGTTACATGAACAGTTATTAGAGTCACTACGGATGAATAATCGAAGTGGTAATGAAGCTGTTACACTTGATGTTTCACCTGCTGCAAGTAGTAAAGAAAAGTTACTTAAACATAGTGTCTTATGGGGTAATGAGAATAAGAAATTATTAATGACTGGTGATGCATCAAGTACTATTGAACGAGTAGGGAATAAGCTCTTGTCATCACCACCATCAGAACCAATTACACCAATAACTCATACAAAAACAGTTGTTGATACAGATATAATTCCTTATGCTAAGAGTATGACTAGCTCTGCTACAGCATTAATGTCTATGTCATTAAGTAGTTCTAATATGACTGCAAGTAGTAATACATCGATCCCAAAACCTTGGTTAATGCGTAAGAAAGCAGCACCAAAAGTTGTTACTGTTGATACAGATGATATCATCACCACTGATGATACTATACAGAATCCTAAGTTAAGTATATCACCAATTAAAGCAGGAAATAAAATTGATGATGGTGTAGATGGTACATCAAGTAGTAGTTCAACTGGTAGCAGGTATTTAGATCCGTTGAAGAATCGATTACAAGATTTAATAAAAAGTGTTGAAGCTGAAAAAGATTCATATAAATCAATAAGAGAAAAATTTGATAATAGAGCAAATAGACAAAAATAATAGAGAAATGTGCATGCTATGTATCTTGTAATTAATGTTACTATTTAGATAAATAATTATTTCTTTACGCACAATTTTTAAATAAACGATTTAATAACCCACAATATCTATTATCATTAGCAACAGCTTCAATAGGATTTTGATTTGTATAAGGATTATTTTTATTATTTTGATAAAATTCATATCTTTCTTGTAATGCGAATAATATAATAAGAGACCAGAACACGGCAAAGAAGACAAGAGCACTAAGTAAATAAGTAAGTAAGATATTCAATGAGTGAGTGAGTAAATGGATGTGTACCAAGTGAGTAATCGAGTAATCCAACGGATTAAAATGCAACCACGTTCTGCTGGCCAAGGAGATTGCACTGGCGACTCATCATCTACTTGATCGTTGCACACGCGGTTGGTATCTATCTTGATGTTAATATTGATTTTCTTACGACATACTGGACATCCACCAGAGGATGACTTCCCGTATGACAAATAACTGGATTGTTTCTTCTCTAACCACTTTGTCAGGCACTGAAGGTGGCTCGAACAGCCACAATTTATGCAAATTACCTCGCATTTTGACTCCCAGCACACCTACATTATAAAGAAGTGAGGGAATATTTTCTAAAAGGTATAATTAGTAATACTTACAGTGCACGGATCATTTCTTTTCGCGGTTAAAAAGGTCTTCACTGATGAATAATCACATGGTGCAGCATCTGACGCCATGCTTGACCGCCAATTTCTGTTAAGAAATTCTCTTTTTTTCGCGACATGGATGTTCCGACACTTTACACCCGAATCCTACCTTTACTAGTTTAACAAATTGATTAGGAAATGAATGATTGTTAATATGCTGTAGATCACACTTTATTTTCTCTCGTGCAAACTCATTACAGGTATTTTTCTATTCTTATGCTTGATATTAGTCCTTGATATTTTGGTTTCGTCACTTATTGGTTACAATAAAATCTCTTTTAAATTTTGTATAATCTGCATCAAAGTTAGTGGTTGGTTCAAAGATGTACTGGCTATTCTATACCTTTACTTTCCTACACCCGGTCCCGGCCTTGAAAACGCTTCTTCCTATCGGGCGATAAAAAACAGCGAAGGGAAAGGTAGAATGGTGCAGGGTTCATTGAAAGGACTGAAGTCCCATGCTAAAAACTCTCGACAACTCTTAAAGGAGATTAAAAGCAAACAGAAAGCTAAGAAAGGACACACTTTGCAGTTACCAAATGGTAAATTTAGAGGAATAGCAATAGAAGACAGACAATTATCAAAGGCAATTGACAAAGCGAATGAACAGAAAGTGGCAGCTAAACTTATCCAAGGAGGTGGAAAATTACAGACTAAAGGTAAGATATAAAGCATTCTATATTTATACTTTACTTACTTACTTACTTATACAATTGTAGATATACTTCAAAAAGGTAAAGAATTGAACAAAGAATTACGCCGTAATCAAGTAAAGAAGAAGCTAGGAAGAGTTGAGGAGAAGTTGAACGAGCTAAAAAGTAAGGCCGAATCACAAGGGTTGCTTTGAGCTGAACAAATTCGTTGATATTTAATACATTTTTTATGTACATAATAATCTATAGTTATTAACATTACCTTCCAGCTCTTCTCTTCAATAAGTCTTCTTTTGCTTGATAAAACGCCATTATATCCTCATTAATATCCTCGTCTTTGCTGTTAGCAATCATAGACTCATTGGAGGTAACACCAGATCGATTACTACTACTAACCATACTATTATTACTATATTGAGTAACCTTCGCCTCTGATGGTTTACTTTGCATATGATGCGACATTGTATGCAAATGATTATACCTAATTGCACGAGTAAGTAAGTGTGAGAGTGAGTAAGAGCAAGTAAGTAAGTAAGTAAGTAAGTAAGTAAGTGAGTGAGTGAGTAAGTAAGGTGAGTAAGTGAGTAAGTGAGTAAGTAAGTAAGTGAGTAAGCAAGTGTTTCTACCATTGATCAAATTGATTTTGCATTGTAACCCTACTTTTTTCTAATATTTTCCTAATATGTTCAATTTCAGGTTTTAATACCCTTAATTTTTCAAATGATTCTTTATAAACA
>JACCDO011735458.1_pt1 | contig 20693 bp, 15 predicted proteins | sample 7446101 | NCBI WGS metagenome assembly JACCDO01 (sample SAMN15323440, study PRJNA562643) | freshwater metagenome | isolation source: river surface water | place: USA:Blue River Watershed | collected 2017-08-16
CTACTAGGTTGACTACTAGGTTTCCTACTTGGCTGTGAAGTTGGTTGAGTTGAAGGTTGTCTACTAGGTTGACTACTAGGTTTGCTACTTGGTTGTCTGCTAGGTTGGGCTGATGGCTTTCTGCTAGGTTGACTCGAAGGTTGGGCTGATGGTTGGCAACTAGGTTGACTCGAAGGTTGGACTGATGGCTGTGAAGTTGGTTGAGTTGAAGGTTGTCTACTAGGTTGACTACTAGGTTTGCTACTTGGTTGTCTGCTAGGTTGAGTTGAAGGTTGTCTACTAGGTTGACTCGAAGGTTGGGCTGATGGTTGTCTACTAGGTTGACTCGAAGGTTGGGCTGATGGTTGTCTACTAGGTTGTCTTGTTGGTTGACCCGTTGGAGATGTAGGATAACTCGTTGGCTGTCCAGTTGGCATCGAAGGTGCAACAGTAGGTGTTACTGTTGGTGTTCTAGTAGGTACTACTGTTGGTGTTCTAGTGGGTATTGCTGTTGGTACTCTAGTTGGCACAGCAGTTGGTATTGCTGTTGGAATAAAAGTTGGAGCAGAAGGTACTACTGTTGGTGTAACAGTTGGCACTCTAGTTGGCACAGCAGTTGGTATTCTTGTTGGCGCAAAAGTAGGAATAGCCGTTGGAACAGCCGTTGGAATAGCAGTTGGAATAGCCGTTGGAGTTCTAGATGGTATTTCTGTTGGAATAGCAGTTGGAATAGCCGTAGGAGTTCTAGATGGTACTGCTGTTGGAGTAGTGGGTACTACTGATGGAATTCTAGTTGGCGCAAAAGTAGGAATTCTTGTTGGTATTGCTGTTGGAGTAGTGGGTATTGCTGTAGGTATTGCTGTTGGTATTGCTGTAGGTATCTCTGTTGGTATTGCTGTAGGTATCTCTGTTGGTATTTCTGTTGGTTGTCCCAGTACACTACTTTTCAAATGCGATACATTTAGTAAAAGCAACAATGCAATTATTACGAACCTACTAAGCACTTCTAGACGCATTAATTACTACTACTTAGCACTCAGATGAAGTTTCCAGAAAGAAGCTCCGCTTCTCTATGATGGTTGCTTAGTATTGGCGCTAGCTGTGGGTTTAGTTTTTGCGTCGGAGGCTTTTTTTTTTATTCTTGAGTCCTCCAATAATAATTAGGGTTTGGTTACGTCAGCATAATACCACTACTACTACAAACGTGCCAACAGAGTGAAGCCTAGTTACAGATATGTGTCGCTGCAATTTGCACGTACATACATGCGTAACTTGATCATTTTAAAGTAAGTTACATATTGATTAGGGTCTCGCTATTCTTACACGGAATCGCTCCGCAATACACCTACGTTGTGTTCTGTATTTATGTATCCATGATTGTATCAGTTGGCTTATCACAGTAATGTTTAAGGTATGAACTTATTTAAGGCCGGGTTTTAAAATGAACTTTGGAGTCATCAGATATAGGTTTAGTTTATGGGAAAATGATGAGGGAATTAGATGAGAATGTGGCGGTGCCAACGTTGGAGCCCACTTATGAGTTCGTGGCTCCATCGGTGGAGAGTGTCGACATGAACAATCAACCGGTGACTATATCTGACGCTGTGTACACCCCAGTGCCAACAATATCCTTAAAAAGTCAGCCTGAGATAACGATTGAAGCCATGTCCAAGTCAGTGATCGAGTCATCGAATGCGTTAAACTATATTATCATTGGATTGGTTGGTATATTGTTATTTATATTTTATAGAAGATGTCAACGAAAAGACGCTAGTAATGCGCAGAATCCAGTGATACAATACTCATATGAGAAGGTGCCAATGGAAGAAGAGTAAAAGAAGATCGACATACAGTTGGTTCATTTTAATTTCCATATACTTTTGTTAGCAACTTTGTTCCATACTTATCTCATGCTATCAGAAGAAGGCTTGACGAAAACAACAAGAAGAATAAACTCAATTTTTGTTAATATTGTACTTAATGACATTTAATTTATTACTCAATTTGCGCTTCCTTCTTCCTCATCAATTCTTGCTCAAGTGCTACGTAATCCACTGCTGCACGTCTTCTTTTCTTGGCACTTCCTTCAAGAGTAGGCTCAGCATCACCACCACCAGCAGCAGCAGCACGTTCACGTTCCGCTGCTTCTCTTTGCTCAAGTGCAGCGGCATACAACGCCTCTTGTCGCTTCTGGGCAGCCTCTAGTTTCAATAATCGACGCTTTTCTAGCTCATCAATGATATCCTTTTCGATCTGCATTTCTCGTGATGCCTCCTCTTCGGAGTAGATATGAGTAGATTTGGCACCTCTCTCTAATGCCACCACATGCGTTTTCACACTCTTGGCGAATGCCGAACAGTACTCACCACCTAGCTGGTAGCCACCTTCAAGCGCGGAGACGATGCGACCGTTACAACAGGTATTCGCAACCTTGACTAAATTAGACGTGACCCAGTCGAAGTCTTCTTCCACCAGGGAGATGTAACCACCATTAATCGTGTCTTTCTTGTGCGCATCGAACCCCGCCGAGATGAAGATCATGTCGGGCTTGAACTTCATCAACCGGGTGAATATCTCCGAACGGAAGTAGTTCTTCCATTGATGTCTATACAAGGTGGCGTCGTCACTCGAAGGAAGGTTGACTCCAATATCCAAGATTAACGGTGGCATGCTCTCTTCACTGGAGTAATTATCCAGTCTACTGTACATGTCCTTGAGTTCCGCCAACCTGTCAGAGGCACTCGCACCACTTCCTTGCACGGGAGCATCGTCGTCCATAACATAATCATCGTCCTCGTCGTCGTCATCCTCGTCGTCATCGTCGTCGTCCTCTTCATCTGCTTCATTAGCGGCGTTTTCATCACTAACAGCTACTTGCTTAGCCGTTGGCACTTCTACAGGAGCCTCGTTACCACGCTTGCTTAAATCGGTAAGACTATTTCTTCTCGTGGCTATTTGTGGCAGCACAGTCCTGCCACTACCAGGGTAGAACGCAGCTTGCGGCATCAAGTACTCCAGGCCTTTCTCTCGAGGACCGTATCCGTGAACAGACACAAACAAGACGTTATTCGCGTCATTCTTATCAAACCAGGGTTTGTAGTGAGGGATGTTGAGGGACCCGAAGCACGTAGGATTGAGAAAGTCCATCTCGAACACCCCCGGCTTGAGCCACCGAACAGTCTCTTCGGTACCGTTGCCATGATGCACGTCAAAGTCCACAATTGCCACACGTTTGACGTGCTCTCTATGAACATTCAATGCGTAAGCTGCACCAATAGAGATGTTATTAAGGAAGCAAAAGCCGTGGCTATCTGGCCCGCCATCCTTGCCTTTGACTAACCCTCGAGGTCCCGCGTGGTGACCAGGAGGGCGGACAGGACAAAAGGCATTCTTTGCTTCGCCTTTAATCAATAAATCCACTGCGTGACACACTGCACCAGCCCCGTGCAGTGCGGCATCGAAGGTGTGGCGACTGATGGTGGTGTCACCGTCTAAGCTATCCATACCAGAAGCTTTTTCAGGATCACTGTCAATATTTTCACATTTACTTTGAATGTTTCTGACGTATGACCATTCGTGTACTCGTAGCACGTCAGAGATGGTGGCAGGACGCGCCTCTTCAATCCACTTCAACCTAGGACCCAAGTCACTACCTCTCAAGACACCGTTGGTTTCATCAATAATCACTGCTAAACGCTTGATGTTCTCAGGAGGAGCGGAGTCACCTTCTGTCTCCGAAGGGGGGCAAGTGTAGTGCTTGCGACACATGGGATGGGTGACGATTGCGGTGGTAGCCGTTTGTGTTGCACCTTTTTCCGTCATTTGGTTGGATTTGGACAAGGAATAACCGACCAACTCCACGACTTGACCTGGTGTTCGACCCCATTTGTCGAGTGAATTCAACGAGGTCTCAGGCTTTTGAACTAAAATGTTCCATGATGCAACTGCCGAGGAATAAGCCGCCACATGCAATGGTGTCAATCCAAATAATGTTTGAGATGTTACAGTGGCTCCATGATCTAATAGCATCTTAACCGCCGCAGATGAATCTCTGAAGGCTGCACGATGTATTGGTTTCATTCCTATTCTGTCCTTGACATCAATACAACTTTCACCTGGATGATTGAGTAATAATTGTAATGCCTCTACTAGATCAAATTCTGCCGCAACATGCAATGCAGTAGCACCTTGATCGTCTTTAGCAGTAGTATCTAGCGCAGGATATTTCAATAACTCATTCAAGCATGTCATTCCAAACCCTTTACCATCAACCAAAGCCATGATGGATATGACTAGGTGTAATACAGGAGTACCATGACATTTTAGATTGATATCTGCGCCTAATTCAATAAACAACTTGACCGCATCAACATTTCTGGCAAAGATAGCCGCTTGCAACGGTGTATACTTCAAGTTATTCCTTTTATCAATGACATATCCAACACGTAATCGCATCATCTCAGTGCTATCCATGGAATCGCCAGCCTCTGAAGGATAAGAAGGGAACAACTCAGAGGAGAAGAACTCCTCCAGCTGCTCTCTGCTTGCCCCCTTCAGTAACTTGTGCAAATACTCACTAACCTCTTCCATGTCGTTTGTCGATAATTTGGCTTGGCTAAGCAAAACAAGTTGAGCGATCCAGTCGACGAGAGTCTCGATGACCGGGCCCGTTAGAGCGGAACCAGAATACTGCGAATTTAGTGGAGTAAGTGGTTAATTCCCCGCTTGCAGCGTGCACAACGCCCCTTCACACATAGCTAGACGACAGCTCAAAGGGCTCCGCTTAAGGCAAGCAAGAAAATGAGAGAGGAGGACTGCGGTGAGGGCGTTGCGAAAGAGTGTTGAGTCAGTGCGCTGTTAGTGATACAGTTACTATGCGAAAGCTAATATACTTAAGTAGAGCATATATTTGTGATTAGAAGTCTTCCCGGCAACTCACTTCACGTGCCTTCTTTCATTCTATTGTCGATAACGAGTTAGTCCGCTTCAAGGTACTAGTAGTGTGAGTGTGATCAGCACCACTTTCTCGTCGCAAATTGAATTGTAGCGCATATATACGAGGGGATCGGCGCAACAACTCCATAACAGAATCACTCTACTCCTGGCTCACTTCGTGACTGTTTATCTGTTCATAGGTATGCTTTAACAAGTTCTTACTTCACCAACCCGAATAGCCGCGCAATTACCACCAGCGGATCTGTCTTCCACACCTCTTTGTACCGAAAAATCTTTTTATTCCCATCAATGAAGTGGTACGTGTAGCCACTGGCTGCCAAGGTGGGTTTCAAGACATTGAATAGGTTAAGTTTACTACTAAAGATCCACTCAACTTTTACACAATCCACATCAACGGCCCCATTCCACCCACGTGCTACGTCGTCTTCATTCGCCAATATCACCTTCACGTCATTGATAACTATTCTTGGTTCAACAACAAATTTAGCAAAATTATCAGCATTTCTCTTGAATCGATCTGTGCCATTGAAGGAATTGAAAGGATCAATAAACTCGCAATTAGGACTATACAAAACCACATTCATATTCCCCGACAAGAAGAAGATATTCTCATATTCCTTCCTAATGAGACTCGCCATTTCTGCAGTTGATTTTACTCGCAACACCATGTCTTCTTGACTTTCAGCGACTCCAGATGCGTTATTATTATATGATGTTATTTGCCCCAAGAACTCACTCGCTCCGAATATTAGACGTTTAAAGCCATCATTGGTTGCACGCAATTCTCTCATTGCACGAGTACTTGTTCTTCTTTTAGTAGCTGTTCTGCTATTTAACAAGCAAACTGCAGTAAGAATACTCATCAATAATATCAGCAATAACAACTGCATTCTTCGTAACATCATTGACATCACTCACGCACCCAGTCCAATATACTGACTCAGGTCAAATCTTGCCAACGAGCACTCCAAACCCAAATCAATCAAGAATGAGAAGCACTCAAACTTGTGTGTGACATGGCATGGATTTCCAAGGCATTTGGAAGGGATTTCGGAATTTTCCGCGGCCTCGTTAAAAATGGTCAGTTGCCACAAGCAGCAGCGAAACAAGACCAGCAACAATGCCCAGATCGCATTGCTAGCGAGCGGCTGTTGCGCAGGCATCTATCCCTCGAAGGAAATCATCAATCATCTAGGACCGTACCGATGCGGAACCCTTTGAACTTACCCAAGGTTGAAATCTCGAGAGAGAGATAGCACTTGTTACTACATTAACTTAGCTCGAAATGACTGCAATAAGCAACGACATTGCAATGCTGGCTACTATTATTGTAGAGAATAAAGGAGAGGCGAGACTCAAGGCATTAGCAACGGCGATTGATGCGACACGCGCTGTTGAAAATAGAAAACTAATTGGCGAAAATTTACGATTACTAACAGCACTTGTTTCAGTTATAGTGGAAGATAAAGGAGAGGCGAGAGTCAAGGCTATAGGAACTATTTGTAATTTATCCCTCGATGTTGACAATAGAAAGCTCATGGGTGAGTCGTCGATTGGTTTGCTCACAGCACTTGTTGATGTTATTCGTGATGATAAAGAAGCGAGAGAGAAGGCATTAGGGGCTACATGGAATTTATCATGTAATCCTGACAATAGAAAGCTAATGAGCGAGCCTTCTCTAGGTTTGCTCGCAGCACTTGTTTCAGTTATAGTAGAAGATGATGGAGAGTCGAGGGTAAAGGCGTTAATAACTTCCTACAATTTATCATGTGATCCTGATAATAGAAAGCTAATGGGCGAGCCATCTCTAGGTCTACTCGTAGCACTAGTTTCAGTTATAGAAAAGGATACAGGAACGGCGCGGATAAAAGCTTTAAGTAACACCTGGAATTTATCCATTGGCCCCGATAATAAGAAGCAGATGGGCGAGGAGTCACTAGGCTTGCTCGCCGCGCTTGTGCACGTGATCCGCGTAGATCAAGGAGAGGCGAGATGCAAGGCAATTGGAACGATAGGAAATTTATCATGTGATCCTGATATTAAGAAGCAAATGGGTGAGTCTCCAGAGCTGCTCGCAGTGCTCGTTGACATCATTCGCGAAGACAAAGGAGAGGCAAGAATCAGGGCGCTAGGGGCGACATATAACCTGTCAAGCGGTCCCTATATCAAGAAGCTAATGGGCGAGTCCTCGATAGGGTTGCTAGAAGCCCTTCTAGTTATACTTGATGAAGACAAAGGAGAGGCGAGAGTCAAGGCTTTGGGAACTGTATGGAACTTGTCGGTCTCATTAGAAAACACCGAAAGCTTCTGCAATTTGGATCTGCACAACAGACTGTTCAACTTACTGAACGATCCAACGGCTGTTGGCGAGTTGAGAGAAAAGTTAATGACAACAATCATGGTGTATTGCCGCCATCCGCCTGCTGCAAGAGCATTGAGGGCAATCCCCGGAGCCATTGATGTGATCTCTGGTCTGACACACGATGCTGGGGCTACTGGTCTGAAAGCCGCATTCATCTTGAGTCAGCTAGTCGGTAGAGACGAGAGCAACAGCAGGGCGAACACCCAATCCCTGCTGCAATCGCGCCCCGCAACATTGGACCAGCTAGTAGATGTGCTCGAAAACAATGTTGCCTTGAGAGACGGGGCTGACTACCACCTTGGAAATTTCGACTTGAACGCAGTGACCTCAGCCATACTCTCCTTGTGTACCTCCGATGCTAACAAGGCGATAATGGTCAAGAGTCGCCGGCTGTTGGAGCTGCTAGTCCAGCTTCTAGAGGCTTTCATCAGCAATAGTCCCCACTACAAGAGAGACGGCAGAGGCACTGTTGGGGGCGGAGGAGATGACAAAGAGACAGCCATGTACGTGGTATTTTCCCTGCTGCAGCTATCGTTTTACTACCCTGATGACCAGCTGCTGGTGAGCGAGTACATGACGGCAGACTTGAATCTCGTCGAGTTGCTGCAGCAACTACTGAACCTCCCCGCTGACAGGCAGCTGAAGTCGAATGCCGTGAAGAGCGCAGCTAACCTGTTAATGAGGCTGCACTGCCGGCTGAACTTGACGGAAAGCTTGGTGTCGAGTGCAAAGCGGGAGCATGTGATGATAAGCTATTCGTGGGGTGCGAATAAGCACTTGGTCGTTAAGTTGCAAAGAGAATTGACGAAATTAGGCTACGATGTGTGGCGCGATGAAGTTGGTTCCACTTGCGTCCCTGCAATGAGTGGCGCAGTCGACGACCGGATGGCGGAGGCTATCGAAGCTAGTTACGCTGTAATCATATGCGTATCTCCGCAATACAAAGAATCGGCGAATTGTCAGATGGAAGCCAAGTACTGCAATGCGCTGCATAAGAAGAAGAAGTTGAACTTGCACTACGTCATGATGGACACCGACTACCACACCAACAGCGACCCAGTCTGTGTTGACGGTTGGTTGGCATTTATGATTGGGGATGCACTTTGGTACCCGCTATTTGACGAGTCATTCCTTAATTCCACAGCTACCGCAATAGGGGCACTGCTGGGCAACAACGCGAAGGTAGTCACCTCGCCATCGACGTCTCCAGCGAAACAAACCTCTCCAGTCACGATGAGGTCAACGACTAACGCAGCCTTGTTTTCTCCAACATCCACACCGTCCGCTGAAGGGCGCAGACAATCGAGTGCATCAAGTGAAACTCTGCAGCCGAACACCCCAGTATCAGGAGGGATAGTAAGGCAAGCTGTTGGAAGCGCACAAGGCACACCAATATCGAGTGCAAGAGTTGAAGTGTCTTCTATGGACGCGGCGTGGGAGATACTCATGAATCCAGTCCACTCCCTAGACCACTCCCGACTTGATAGTATGGTTACCGAGCTAGGAGTTACCTCGTCGGAACTGTTAGAGTACCTCGACGAGCAAGAGACACTTGAGCTTGCTAATGTCCTCAAGCCAGTGCCGCGTCGCGCATTCATGTCTCACTTAGTATGGAGTGTTCTGACGGAGCACGGCGGCGAGTCGCAGCAAATCATCGACAAACTGAATGAGTTAGGCGTGAAGAAAGCGAGCCAGCTAGCCCACATCGATGGAGAGCGGGACTTGCAGGTCATCCATCAGTCATTGAAGCTCGTACCGGCGAAACAATTTCTTTCAAGAATGCCAAGACTATAGTTAACGTGTAAGCGTGTAAGCGTGTAAGTGTGTAAGTGTGTAAACGTGTAAACGTGTTAATAAGTAGCTTCTTACTCTGTTTGTCTTCGTTTTCTGCGTGGATTTGGCTCACCGGTACCGTCGAGGCCGGTCCTTGCACTTGGGTCGTGCGTGAGTGTCACTCATCACTGCATTGCAGGAGAAACAAGCGACGTTCCTCATCCAATGCTTCAGCTCGCCACTTGTACCCTCTGGGCCATCTGTGTGGCACTGGTGATACGCAATAGCTCAAGTTACAATGTCAACTCGCGCACATCATTGTCACGGTTTCACGGAGTAACACAGTCACTACTTCATGCTGGAAAAGGTTTTGATGTAGCAAAGCTAGCGAATCAGCCACCCGAACCACAGGAAGATCTCAGTAAACTCGACATTGAGGGGTTGGCGCAGAATAAAGAGTTGATGTTCCAAAAGTTGAAGAGTATTCTTAGAGGAACATGTGTAAATTTTGTAGGTATGATGGGTTGCGGCAAATCTACGGTAGGCAAGTTATTTGCGGATAATGTCGGTTATAGGTAAGCATTTGTTTATTTTCTCACTCACTTATTCACTCATAACTATTTCTCAGATACTTAGATACCGATGAGATTGCCGAGTACATGATAGAGATGCCAATAGCAACATATTTCGCACAATCTGAAGAAAATATCGCATCATTTCGTCAGTTAGAGCAACAGATATTACAAGAGTTAGCACAGTACACGCGGGTGGTTATTTCCACTGGAGGAGGCATTGTAGAAAGAAATGAAAATTGGGGTTACTTGCGGCATGGTATTGTGGTTTGGATCAACATGTTACCCGAGGAAATATACGAGAGATTGCGAGCCAAGCCAGAGGAGATAGCGAAGCGCCCGCTGCTGAAAGGGGACAACCCGCTAGGCAAGTTGCAAGAGTTACACGAGAAACGGCTGGATAAGTATCAACAAGCAGATATAACAGTGGACGTGGCAAGGGATGCAACACCAGAGCAACTAGCTGAGTTAGTAGCCGTTAAAATCCTTACTTTTATTAAGTCAAACCCTCCGTTATGGAAAACATGGTCCCAAAAGCGCAATGAGAATGCGTTAGAAGCCGCCGGTTTGATGAATCCAGCTGCAGCATCCACGAAGGGTTTCGGCAGCCAAGAGAAGAAGGGCAGCATCAAGTACGTGTCGATGCAAGACATCCAAAGCGGGAAGGTGAAGCTCCCCGACGGCGTGCAGATCCCGTTCCCCAACGGACTGCCCAAAGATGAACAATAAATTATAATTTGTACAAATAAAACCTTAACACCTAGTTATCGCTGTCAATCACCTCGTTGTGACCTCTTCGCTCGGTTTTCCGCTGCTGCAACGACGACTGAATCTTGTCTTTGATCGACGAGGACAACGCCGCGTTCTTGGCAAGTCCAACGCGGTACTGTACAGTATCCGGGACTCGCTCCTCCTCCACCTCCACGGTGACGGCAGGTGCAGTCACTGGCACCGCCTGGGTCACGATGTCTTCTTCCTCCTCACTCTCTTCCTCCACTTCCTCTGGCATAACATTTACTGGCTTCTGCGCCATTTGCTGCTGTAACAGTTGCATCTGCAGCTGCTGCTGCTTCAATATCTCCTGCTGCTGGTGCTTTATCTTGATGCTATCAAAGAAATTCTGCGCTAAAATTGTGGACTTGACAAACGACGACAGCTTGCGCCCTCCAGGTTTGGCGGGGGAAAGCGAGACAACGCTGCCTTGCGGCGACAATGCGTCCAAGTTACCGAGTGATGAAGCGCGGCGTAAGGCGCCTTTGGTACTCACCGGTGAGTCCACTGCATGCTCCTCACTAGGTAATGCGAAGGAGTAGTCCACACTCGACCCAGCTGTCAACGCCAGCACCTTGGCGGCCTCTTCATCCGCTTCCGTGACATCTTTAGAGGTTAACGCCTTCAAGAAAGTCTTCTTCATCGTCACCATATCCACTAGCTGCACCAAGCCATGCTTCTTGCACACGGTAACGAAGGCATACTGTGTGATGGTCTCGTTGTCGTCGCCTTGCATCAACGCCTCGCGGTACATCTTCAACACCCTTCTCTCGTGGAAATGCGGCGCTACCTTGGAGACGATAGTCGTGAACTCCTTGAAGTTGAGCACGCCGTCGCCGTTCTCATCGCCTTCAACAAAGATTTGCTCCAAGCTTTTCTCGACATACTTCGAGCGCTCAAGCAGCACTTCAATCAGTAGCTGCAGCGCGTAATCAAGGTTGACTAGGAGAATATCCTCGCGAAACTGCTGCGCGACACTTGCTTTCTTCATCTGTGACTCGCCGTACTCTGCGCTGTCCTTGTCGACCACGGAGCTGTCGTCCGACTTCCCTCTCTCCAACCCAACCGCCGCGTCGTCATCTGCACCGAGTGCACGCAAGAAGTTAGCATCAATGTCACTGATTGGCTTATTCAACTCCTTATGCATGTCGATGATTTGGTTCCATGTCAAATCCCGCCCGTCGGGACTCGCGGCAAAGGTGATCCGCCTTATCAACACCCTCACCACCGACCTCATCCCTTCGGGACTCTTTAACGTGCATGAAGACGTTAGAAATTTGACATTATTCTCGATTGAACGCAAGATAGGCGCGTACTCGTCGTCATCCAGGTGCAGCAGCATCGGCCGCATGACCCGCAGCACTCGGTCGACCGGCAGCCAGAAGTTATAGTTTTCACACAGACATACGTGCGCAGGGATTACCACTGGCCACTCACTCTCCTCATTCAAGCGGTCTTCGTAACCGCGCAGCAACGACGAGCTACTCTTAATCTTCTGTAATCCCTTGGCATAGATCCCATGGTAAGGATGTAGCATGCAGTCGCGAGCATAGAGATACACCGCCATCATGGTCATCGATAACGAGCAGTTACTCACCTCAATGATCCCGTCGTTGCCCTTCTTCCCCTTGCTCTCCTCGCGCAGTCTCTCGCGTTCTTCCATCAAATACTTGGTCCTTTCACGCGGGTTCAACGTTGCTAATTTCTTCTCCTTCAATATTGCCTCTTCTGCCTCACGTAACTTGGCTTTTTTGCGCGCATCCCGCAATTCGGCGTCGTTGTAAGAGTCCAGAAAGCCCAGAAACCTCGCGAAAGTGTGTAGTAACGGATGCTTTTTGTGGGCTTCCTTCAGGGTAACGGTCAGCACGTACATCTCCAGCTCCGCTTCCATCCGGTTCTTGGAGTGCGACAAGTACGTCTCCACCACGAACTCCGTCGCCGCCTGAGTGGTTAGGTGAGTGAGTGAGTAGGTGGTTAGGTGAGTGAGTGAGTGAGTGAGTGAGTACCTGCATCGCGTAGCCAAGTCGGTTGTCTACTTCCTCGGCGATTTGCTTCTTCAACAACAAATTTGCTACTCTGCGGAGTATCCATAGGGTGTTCTTAGGGTTCTTACTCTGGACGCTCCGAGGTAGGTTACTCATGAACTGCACCAGGTCGTCGGGTACCGACCACTTGGCCTTCTTCTTCTTCAAGTCCACCTCGGCTTGCACCACTGCGCACTGCCCTCGTTGCGCTTGTTTCAATAACTTCGCACATAATGCAATAAACTTACCGTTACCTTTACATGAAGGACAAGAGGCGAAGGTGAGGGCTCGGCGCCACTGTTGGCGCGCTAGGACCGTGCCCGAGATAGGCAGGTTCCACCCGTCTTGCTTGTCCCAAATGCCGTACTCATCGACTTGCGTCTGCGTGAAATTATCAACTTTAGGGCGTTTAAATTCAATTTTACTGACATCAATAGCTGGTTTAGCAGACATACGGGCTTTTTCTAGCTTGTCTTCGTAGTCCGCCTTCAGCTCCTTCTCTGTCTGCTCCCTAATCTGCTTCATCAGGTGCTTTCTAGTCGCTTGTAACTGATTATCAAACTTGTTTCTAAGGTCACTTTTGACTTGCTCAATAAGTTCAAGTTGACGTCGATCGCCTTCTATCAAGGCCTGTCTTCCCGCCTCAATCTGCGCTTCCAACTGCTTCTTTTCACTCTGTAAAATCACTATTTGGTCGTTCAAACTGTTGATTTCATTGTCTTTTTCTTTGACTAACGCATTCATAGCAAGTGCGTCACCCGCGGCACTCGTTGCCTTGAGCTGCTCCTTCTCATACACATCTTTCGTCGTGACGTACTTCTCCTTCAACTCAGCCAGTTCATTCTTCAACAAAGTCACGGTTTTCGACTGGCTTTTGAACTTGGTTCGCTGCAGAAGCAACATTTCCGACATGACATTCTCGAAGAATTGGACATATTTTGAGTTAGCATTCTGTATCTTGAGCGCTAAGTCCTTGCGATGGTATAGCTCTTTCACGACTTCGTTGACTTCCGCGTGCAGTGCAAACACCTGGTTGATGATGTTCTGCAGCAACGAGGAGTCTTTCATGTACTTCAACTGCACTTCATTAGCATTTGTGTTGATTTCTGCTTTATCTAATTCTGGTTTTGATGATATAATTTCAGCTTTAGCACCAGGTTGAGCACCAGAAACAAAACTAACTTTATGCAAGAAATGACTAACAGCATGGGGATTACTAATATTGACACTAGTAGTAGACATAGAAGAATCTATTGATTTCTTACTCGTAGATGATACAACTGATTCAACTGACAATGAGTCCATTGACTTTGATAATGCCTCGTTATACAAACCCCGCTTCGCACGTCGCTCCTCATGTAACTGTCGTAGCTCTGGTATATTCCCCGCTTTGTTAGCCTTCTTTGAACCCATATTACGCTGTTTACCAAACAACTCCTCTATAATATGATCAGCCTCCCGGTTTAGCACCGCCGTTGACACACGGTGGTCATTAAAGCGGATTTCCATCCTCACTCTCCACTGGACACCCTATAACCCGCTGGTAAAAGGTTAGCTTTCCAGTGAACTCACAGGAAGGTAAGTATCTGTCCGTCTACAATTGAGCCAAACTGAAATTTCTAGTACCGGTCCCAATCGACTATTTCTCTCTATTCAATGCGGAATTGAAGAAATAATGGCGCTCCACGGGTCCAGAGCTGCTCTTTAGCGACGCGGCGCCTCGCCGACAACTCGAAGTAGAAGTATATGCGCTATTGCTGGTGCCGCACATTTTTCCAGACATATCAGGGACAGAAAATTCAGGTAAAACCAAAGCACAATAACATGCCAGTGCCTTCGCGGTTATCTCGGGAGAAGTACAGAGAGTGCATAAAGGTCTGGTTTGAGTATAATAAGGAGTCATCATTACTGTCGTCGCTGCGTGGGATGTGGGACATCGCCAGTTTACGCCATGAAGAAGATGTGTTATCGCTGAAACTAGTCAATGGATGGACTGCTGCTGCCGCCGCCGATGATGATACCTTCTATGACAAAGACTTGAGTCTAGATGACTGCACAGTCGACTATAGAATACTTCCATCTGCATTGACTGGCCAAATGGACATATGTTTACATCCGATATACCAAGTACCATGCCCATATGTCATAATAACTGATAAAGCTCATGGAAACTTGGTATGTATGAGTGATTTTAAGAAGTTTTTTGGGGGAGATAACGAGGAAAATATCGATAAATTTATTCAAGAAGAGCATCCAATTACTGGAGCAACTGCTTATACACTTCAATTGTGTGGCGTTTATGAGAAGTTTGAGCAAATCTGCAGTGACATTACAGTTAGTAATAATGAGAACATACAAAATATAGTTTATTTTAACGCATTTCTAAGTTTAGTAGTCGAAGCAGTAGGCCTGAAGTTAAGGTGCACTAATTCTTTGGAGTGAATTCCTATATACAACCACGATATCATTATGATAACCAGTATAATGGATGCACTACCGTCACTTCAGCTTTATGTGTGCTACTGATGCAACCGACGCATCATGCACGGCTGCTAAATAAAACCGATATTCATCTCATTGTAGCTTTGCCCTTCAAGTGTGTATTTCTACAAATAATGGAGTTAGTTAACAATCAGTTTGAAAAAGGGTTTACGAAGGAGATTGTAATGATAAATACTACTTACATCCGACATTTTGCCCAACTTCTCTCTAAATACTTGAAATTCATTGGTCTTTCGGTGAATATCTAGGTATGCATCTTTGGACACGTATCTTTCAATTATAAACAACTGTAACTCATTCTTGTCGGATTGACACAACTCATAGCTTATCGTAGTCGGCTCGTTAGCCGCTACAAACTGGGCATATGGTGTAAACAGCTCAATGAATGCATCTTTAGAACTTTTGTCAATAAAAGTAATTGTGATTCCAAGAAAAAATGCACTTTTATTATTTGTGTGACGCAATGAATGTGACGTTGATGACGAAGGCGACGATGATAAGAGTGCAACACCTGTCATTAACAGCAGGGACGCAGCCACTAGTAACACAGAGTTAGCTGCTTTCATCGAAGATACCTTGCACTTGGTCTGGTCTTTTTTTCCTTTTTAAATTTTCTTTCGGCGATTTTCAAATCAAAAAAAATAGATTGAGCTACTGAGCGATGAGTGAGTGCAATTACCTTTAAGGTCATGAATCTTGAGGTTAATGTACGTTGGCTTGATGGATCGCTGCTGCAGGTCCCCATATTGATACTGCCAAGTACTCGTGTGGCTCAATTACTTGCAACTCTTCACACGATGATAACTTGTTCTAATCACAGCAAATATCGTCATAAGCAACAGTTAAAGCTACTGCTAGTGCGTCGTAGTGCTGATACAGAGATGCAGAGAGAGTATACTGTTGTAGAAATGACCGAAGATAGTTTGTTACAGCAATATAATCTAACAGAGCAGGACATAGTTGACGTTATATACAAAATGCAACCAATAAATGCATTACATGGAGAGTTATTACCAAATAGTAACAAGACATCATTCATTAGCTACGAGAACTTGACATTTCATCAGTATTTGAAGGAGGTGACGGTTATCAGTAATAATAATTTCGTTGATATTAACCAAGCAATTAATGTTGATGTTTCAACACCAATAAAAGTTGTTTTAAAGAGCAATCTTTCAAACTTAAGTCTATATGTACCGGGAATAGTGGACAATGAGGCATTGAGTCTCGAGAAATCCAACGGTGACATGGCGCGTAATTTAGGATTAGCAGAAGCAAAGAAACGGGGATATGTCAAGTGGACCAACGAAGAGTATCGACAGCGCATCCTACTGCTAGAAGTAACTGATGCAGTCATATCAAGTGACATAATAGAAACAGAATTAAATAGCAGGAAATACGATGTCAATGGTCTTAATAACGGCTATATCGATGGTGATATCCATTCTTGGCAGCGATATACGTCTTCATTACCCGTTGAATGCTCGTATAATATTGAAGACAACGACATTTTCGCCACTATCCACAGTGACGCAGCAGTAACCATAACCATGAAGCCATATGGACCGTTGAAGCACAATCAGTACTACATTATCCTTTTACAGAACAACACCCCGATTGTCCCGGTTGGTGATCGCCTGAATAATCAGAACAGTATTGATTACTACTACAGCGAGTACAGCTATGTAAATAACACGATTGAAGATAAAATATACATATTTAAAACAGCAGTAAATAAGAAGAAACTATAATACACTAGATGCGGGCTCCCCACTTCTTCATTTCGTTATTTCTTTGCTCTTTAATCAAATCAAACGCAATTTTACTTGCTTTTTTCGAGAAAATACGATTTTTTATAAAGTAAAACGCTCCAATACCACCAATTATCTTCTTATTACGGTCAACAATGTCGACAATGTGACCCAGTCTCTCTGTGTTGCTCTCGGCGTAAACTATCGCATCGAAGGAATCATACAATTCATCCCTTATATTATTCAGAACTTTGGTAGCATCTAATATGGTCTGTTGACTGTTCAATTCCGTTTGGCGACTATTCTTTTGTTTACTATTTTTATTTTTATCTTCGTTATTTTTTACTTTTGATACATTTGTTGAGAATAAAGACGAGCGTTGCTGCTGTTGGTAACATACAATCAAGCAGGAGAAAGAGCACAACAACAGCAGGAACAGCAACAGGCTAGAATTCATTGTCGTGTCGAATCAAGGGATACTTTTACCGAGTACGTGATTTTGTTTTATCGGCGATACCCACGTCTGCACGTGTCAAGTTTGCAGTGCAGTGCGACGTCGCGTACCGGCAGGTACTGCCATCAAGTGTGAGAAGAAACAACCACACCCTCAAGGCGAAGAAGGAGCCACGCGTTGCTGCTGTAGGTAATAACTTACAACTAAAATAATCTTATTTTGATGGACGCAATATTCGCGCCGAATCTTGTCTAGGACGGTAACCCTATGGTTCGTCCGCATGAAACTCTTTCTCCGCAGCATCTAATTGGCGGACCCAAGCCGGAGCTGACGGCGATGACGTTGCGTATGGTCCGACCATGCGGACTTCTACATCAGCAGCACTTACGGAATTTAAAGCTGCAGATTTTGAAGACAAAATTGTTGCAGTTGCAGTTGGAACAAAAGGTTCCAACTCGAAAACTGATCGATTTGCCGACTTGACGTTGTTGTAGAAATTAGAGCCGTTGACTGCGGACTCATTTGTCCCGCAGAACAGATTGTAATGGTACTCGTTGCGAATACAGCACGCGAGGAAATTATCATTATCATATGATGTCTTGGATATACTTATGCTGTCGAACATCTTCGAGTGGCGGGAGTCGTGCGCGTGCTCTTTCTCGACTATGTCGTCAGTCTTCAAGGTGTTATACTTATTACTGCTTGCTCTATCGTTCACAAGCGAGAGCGGAATGAAATAGTCGCACTCTACTTTATGGACGTTGGACGTGCGCAATGCGACGGAGTAATAGAACTCACTCCTCACTATCTCGACAGTGCCATTTTCCGGTATCGGAAAATCAATAGCAAGCGACTTGACCTCCGTAGACCAGGCGCCAGTCACCGATTTATGGCTGGTCATAAGTAACTCGTCATGGCTCGGGTAGACATACATCAATATCGCGTTGGTCTTCCCAGGTTTGATGTTGGCACTCGTCCAATTGACGCTGGACTCAATGCGCGTAACTCTATTCCTACATGTAGTATGATTTTTGTATACATAAACATTGTTTTCTATGGCGCTTGACGTGATGACGAACAACCCCCACTTCAGACGAACTGTTAGTTGCAAGTTACAGTTGTGTGGCATGATGTCTCCAGCATTGCCAACTGCGCGGCTGATGCTGGATTCGCTAAGTCTTACCCAAGATAAAGGCGAAGCCGTTTTGCGGATTTCATGGGATAAATTGATTGAAAAGCTACTTATATTCGGTTTGATCGACAACAAAATGTTCCCGCTATCGTCCTTGAAGTTGATGAAGGAGACCAGGTCGTTGCTGGGGTTGGTCAAATCGCACTGGAACACCCATACATCGTTAAATTTGGAGTCAATGTAATAAAAAACGAATGCACCAATGAATACGACGCCGACAAATATATACGCTGCGGAAAACTCTTTGGAGGCTGCGACATGGTCAATAACTGGACCAGTGTCTGATGCCGATTGCGTGGAATTGTCTGGTTCACTGGGTATACTAGTAGGGATTTCACTAGGTATTATCGTAGGTGTGTATGTGGGTATCCTAGTTGGTTCATAAGTAGGTGCTATCGTAGTTGGTTCATAAGTAGGTCCAGTAGGAGCAAATGTTGGATAATACGTTTTACCCGGGTATAATATATTTTCGCAAACCTTATAATTTGCAGAATTTCCATCTTCAACGCATACCATATTGGCATAAATCTGATATGCAGCACAGTTTGAAGCAGATGATACTGTTATGTAGCCCATCATCTTAGAACTACTACTGCTACAAGTTGAAGGGTAGGTACAGGAACAGCAACTTGAAGATTCACAAGGGTGGTTATTATAATTTGTCCCACCAAAATTAGTCACGCAACTCGATGTTGAACAACAATTATTACAGCATCCCTTTTCTGCACTTGGTGCAGGAGTATAGTACACACACTGCGATGGTGGACATGAGTTAGTCGGTGACGTAGGATCACATGTATCTGGACTGGGCGTTGGATTCGAGGCCATTGCGACCGCCAGCAGCACAAGTACACACAATAGTATGTACCACATCTCGCACAACTTGCAAGCCAACGCCAATCGACCAGTCACCTGCCTGAGAAAAGGGAGTCGTTTTGGAGTGAGGATCGCGGAGGAGAGTCCGGCCTGGATGCCTGAGTTCCGGATACCGACCAAAGATAGAAGCAGCTTATTCAGCACACATTAGACGCGGGTCGATAAACAGAAGCTCTTAGTACAGTACAGTTGCAACGGATCTGTTCGATTCGACATACTAGTATGATATTCACTCCTTCAAGGTCCAAGCTTCGTCACCCAGTTTACCACAGCAAAAAGAATGAGATAAAAGCGAATTGCACCACCAAAGAGGCAGCGAGTGATCCTCACACGGTAGCACTACCTCTCTCGCACCGACGAAGGGCTATGTTCCGTGCTAATATCCCGGTTGAGTTTAAATCAACACGTAAGTGCCTTAAGCTGAGGCAGAATGTCTAACCACCACGCTACAAGTACTCGGGACAAGCAACTACTTAGGATTGTTGTTGTTTGTTATTTGACGCCAACCCTACAGGTCCCATTTTTGAGCTGGAGCTGGATTCCCTGAAAAACCAACAAAACCTTGGATACAGTTCCAGTGCACAACATAAGCAGAAGAAGGAACTCCTGCAATTACTATCCATGAATCCTATTGTATCATCACTCTTTGCCGCAGTCATGGCGCTGCTATATCTTCGAGTTTGGGCTGAGAGCAACGCAATTGCAACATCAACAGCATCAACAGACGGTGTAATCACGACTATTGCGGGCACAGGTACTGCTAGTTACTCTGGCGATTATGGACAAGCCACATCTGCAACTGTAAGTTCTCCTCGCGCGGTCACAGTGGACTCTTCGAGCAACGTGTACATCGCTGATTATAAGAACAATTGTGTCCGCAAGATCACCGTATCAACGGGCATTATTAGCACGGTTGCAGGCACGGGCACTGCTAGTTACAGCGGCGATAACGGCCAAGCTACGTCGGCGACATTGAATAGTCCATCAGGAGTGACAGTTGATACTTCAGGCAACGTGTACATCGCTGACTACTTAAACAATCGCATCCGCAAGGTGACTGTGTCTACGGGCATCATCACCACCTCTGCGGGTACAGGAAGTGGCAGTTACAGCGGCGACAACGGACTCGCTACTGCGGCATCATTGTATTACCCTGCTGGAGTAGCAATAGACTCCTCAGGTAACGTGTACATCGCCGATAGTCAAAATAATCGCATCCGCAAGGTGACGATGTCCACTGGCATCATCACCACCTTTGCTGGTGCAGGCACTGCCAGTTACTCCGGCGATTACGGACAAGCCACATCGGCGACCTTGAACGTTCCAATGGGGATTACGTTCGACTCATCAGGTAACGTTTACATCGCTGATACGTACAACAATCGTATCCGCAAGGTCACGGTGTCTACGGGCATGATATCCACCATCGCGGGCACAGGCAGTAGCAGCTACAGTGGTGATAACGGGCAAGCTACTGAAGC
>JACCDO011420193.1_pt1 | contig 20682 bp, 6 predicted proteins | sample 7446101 | NCBI WGS metagenome assembly JACCDO01 (sample SAMN15323440, study PRJNA562643) | freshwater metagenome | isolation source: river surface water | place: USA:Blue River Watershed | collected 2017-08-16
AAACAGGTATGATTGGTTATCCGGAAGTAATAACCGACCCTTCATTTGCTGGCCAATTCCTTGTTACGACATATCCCCTAATTGGTAACTATCCGCTTCCACCGCCGGATGAATCCCAGGGACTGGACTGGTCACTTGAAAGCAACCGACCTGCTCTGTCATGTCTTATCGTTAGTGAAGTATATAATCCTGAAAACCCGGAGTCTGAATACCTGGCACAATGGTTGGCTAGATATGGGGTGTTGGGTCTAGCCAATGTCGACACCCGTTACCTAACAGAATATATCCGAGACCACGGAGATTGTATGGCCAAGATTTATCCAGCTAGTTCCAACACCAACTATGAACCTCAAGTTCCAGCAGCCATGAATCCGGTTGCTATGGTGTCTCGGACCGGAATCACACGGCTAGACTGTCCGGGAGCGAACGAACAAACACCGCGTGTCCTGGTCTGGGATTTCGGTATTAAACATGGTCAACTTGATTGTCTACTTAAACAAGGCCTCAACCTGGATATTTATCCTTATAACCAGACACCGGAACATGCTAATATCAAGGATGTTTTGAATGAGTATAGTGGTATTTTTTTGAGTAATGGTCCAGGTGACCCACGTGCTTGCGTAGAGGTCATTGAGTATCTAGCCAAGCTCATTGCCGCCAAAGTTGAAATCCCAGTGTTCGGTATCTGTCTTGGACATCAAATCCTGGCGCTAGCTGGTGGTCTCAAAGTCCAGAAGCTCAAGTATGGACACCGTGGACAAAACATTCCATGCCGATTTGTATGCAGTGATGGTAGCTACAAATGGAAGGAAACTAACTTTGGCTATTTAACCAGCCAAAATCACGGGTATGAGGTTATTTTACCTGACCCAACCCCCGACAACCGCTGCCCAACCTGCCACCTTATGTTGTCGACCGAGGATGACGAAGAATCGGAAAGGCTTGAAAACCACATATGCCCAAATAACGGATTCCGACCATTATTCGTGAATGCAAATGATGGCTCCAACGAAGGTATTGTGCACCGTGAGATGGACCTATTTAGCGTCCAATTCCATCCCGAGGCCAAACCCGGACCCCGGGACACCGCCATACTGTTTGAGATATTTGCAGAACGAGCCAGGGTATGCCAACAGGCAAAGACCAATCCGGATATTATGGCTTATACGCTCAATTGTGCGGAATATATAGATAGTGTACTATCATGTGTGAGGACAGTTGGAGTCCATAATGAATGGCAATTAGGCGGTGATAATACCATTGCTCATAGACCTAGTTTATATGACTACAAACATAGAAAATCCCTGCCATTAACTGCCGGTAAAGTTCTTATCGTTGGTAGTGGCGGTCTACAAATTGCACAAGCAGGAGAATTCGACTACAGTGGAAGCCAGGCCATAAAGGCATTCAAAGCTGCTGGGCTAGAGACCATTCTTATCAATCCCAATATCGCAACTATCCAAACTAGCATGGCCGACCGTACGTACTATGTGCCCCTGGATGTTAACTTCATTACACAAGTAATCCAGACTGAAAAACCAGATTATATCACTGTGTCATTCGGTGGTCAAACTGCCCTAAATGCCGGTATCGTCCTACAGAAAGCAGGGGTACTTGACAAGTATAATATAATGCTTCTTGGGACACCCTTGGAAAACGTCCATGTAAGCGAAGACCGACAGTTATTTAAGCAGACTATCGAAAAACTTGCATCGAATGGCCTGCGTATTGCATGTCCACCAAGTATATCATGTTCCAGCATGGAAGAGGCTCTAGCCGCCGGTGAATCTATCGGGTATCCTATGCTGATTAGGGCCGGGTTCTGTCTGGGTGGTGCAGGGAGCGGATTTGTAAATTCGGCAGCCGAATTAACCACTGCGGTAGCAGGGGCAATGATTGCATCTGGTGGAAATTCCGCTAGTATATTACTTGATAAAAGCCTTCGTGGCTGGAAAGAACTCGAACTAGAAATTATGCGGGACGTATATGGAAATAAGCTGTGTATTTGTGCCATGGAAAACGTTGACCCGCTCGGAGTACATACCGGTGAATCCATCGTAGTTGCACCATGCCAGACTATAACCGACCGTGAATTCCAAGATATGCGTGATATTGCCTTTGAAATAGCCGACTGTATTGGTATAGTGGGTGAATGCAACGTCCAGTTTACAATCAATCCTCACCCCGCTGACCCTAAAAAACCAGAAATTTATGTTATCGAAATGAATGCCCGGCTTTCGCGGTCTAGTGCATTGGCTAGTAAGGCAACCGGGTACCCAATTGCAGCAATTGCAGCCAAACTCCAGCTTGGACATTCATTATTGGACTTGCCGAATCCATGTACTTCCACCCATAATACTGCATTCTTTGAACCGACGTTGGACTATGTAGTTGTTAAAATACCACGGTGGGACCTAGATAAAACACCAGGGGTTTCGGCCGAATTGGGTAGTGCCATGAAAAGCGTAGGCGAAGTTATGGGTATTGGTCGGAACTTCCGGGAAGCACTTATGAAGGCCATCAGGATGGTTGGGCTTCCAGGTGCAACAACTTTGAAACACTCAGCAGCTCGGCTAGACAGTTTAGAGGCTCTAGCCATACCTACACCAGACCGGATACTAAAAATATTTTCAAGTATCTATAATTTATTAGGTGAGAAACCAGTGGACGTGATAGTTAGCGAAATTGTGAAATACACACATATAACACCTTGGTTTATTAACCAAATCGCGCAGGTAGCCGGTATGTGCTATAGGATTGCGAATGGGCGGCATGTATTGGACAGGGAATTTCTATATGAGGCTAAAGTGAGCGGATTATCGGATTTGCAGATTGCCGGATTTGCAGGAGTATCCGCTACAGACATTGCCACGTCTAGAATCCAACATGGTATAAACGCCATACCCAGGCACATAGACACTGTGGCTGGTGAATTCCCATGTCGTACTAATTATATGTATTTGTCTTATGAATTACTGACTAACGGTTCTAGCCAAGCACACTATAACCAAGATGGGGACGTAAAACCCGGTGTTATAATATTAGGTAGTGGTGTTTACCGGATTGGTTCCAGTGTCGAGTTCGATTGGTGTGCAGTTGAGACAAGTCGCGAGGCTAGACAGTTGGGCTTCCGTAGTATATTGATTAACCACAACCCAGAAACTGTAAGCACTGATTATGATGAAGCGGATATTTTGTATTTTGAAGAACTGAGTCCGGAAATAGTTAACGAAATCTGGCTACACGAGCAGAGTGCAGCAGGTGGATGCCATGGGGTAATAGTTGGGATGGGCGGTCAAGCAGCCAATAACATAGTTATGGAACTTAATGATTTAGGGATTACTATATTGGGAACACCTTCTGAAATGATTGATAATGCCGAAAACCGGTTCAAGTTCTCCAGAATGTGTGATAGCATACATGTTGACCAACCGAAATGGACCATGGTTACTAGCATACAAGCCGCCGGTGAATTCTGTGAATCAGTTGGATATCCAGTCCTCGTCAGACCGTCCTATGTTTTAAGTGGGGCTGGTATGGCAGTTATTTACACGGCTAGAGACCTTGCCGGATATCTAGCCAATGCCAAAGCTATAAGTCCAGTGCACCCAGTTGTCATCAGCCAATTTATAACTGATGCCAAAGAAATAGAAGTAGATGCGGTTGCCCAAAATGGTCGGATTGTCATCATGGCAATTAGCGAACATGTTGAAAACGCGGGTGTCCATAGTGGCGATGCTTCATTGGTTCTCCCTGCACAGGATTTGACACCTGCAACCATCGACTCCATTAAGGAAATTGCTTTCAAAATAGCGGCACAACTCCAAGTAAGCGGGCCTATGAATATCCAACTCATTGCCAAAGATGACCGTTTACGTGTTATTGAGTGCAACCTACGTGCATCTAGAAGTTTTCCATTTGCTAGCCGAACACTCAATATAAACTTTATTAGGTTGGCTACCCGGGTTATACTACAGCCTTCTGTAGATATTTCCGCGACTATCCCTGATAAATTCACGGTTGAAAAGGTTGGCGTTAAAGTCCCGATGTTTAGCACGGCTAGACTGACAGGTGCCAAAGTTCAACTGGGTGTGGAAATGCAATCAACAGGGGAAGTCGCGTGTTTCGGTCCGAATCGCAATATCGCCTATTTGAAAGCGCTTATGTCGGCAGGTATGCGCTTGCCACCAATGTTAAATGCCAGTGTATTGTTTATATCCCAATCTGACCAGCCGGTATCTATGGGCTATATGCGCGATATGCACTGGACAGTAACATGCGAAATTGGGGGGGTAGACAGGTGTATGGATGATATCCGCGCAGGTAAGTATCAGATGGTATTTATATTAAACTCAACTGATAACAAGGAATATGCACAGGTGGCTAGAACGGCGGTTGATTGTCGTGTGCCTGTATGTATAAATATCAAACAGGCCAAATTGATAGTTGAAAGTATTTATTACTACTATCATAACTCTGTACGTCTAGACCCATGGTTTGATACTTACTGCACTTCTAGCCATGCACATCTACCATCAGGAACAAATAACCATGCGTTAAGCCCTGCGGTAGTGGCCAATTCTATGCAATGTGTATCATATAAACCGGGTGTTGTTATCCATCCGCCTGTAACACAAATTGTATTCACTGATAAACATATACTCACTGCTGAGCAATTTAATAGGAACCTCCTGCGGCAGATATTCAAACGGGCAAGTGAAATTAAACATGCTGGTAGTCACAATAAACCACTTACAGGAAAGGTTATCGGATTAATATTTTATACACCTAGTACGCGGACACGTTGTAGTTTTGAAAGCGCGATTAAACGGTTAGGTGGCGAAACTATCCTTGTTGGTGCAAGTGAATCCAGTGTACAAAAAGGCGAATCCCTATATGACACAATTAAGACACTCGATTGTTACACTGATGGTCTGGTAATCCGTGCACCCAATGATATCGACCTGATGACATATAGGAATGTGAGTAAGCATTCAGTTATAAATGCAGGTGACTTGGCTGAGCACCCAACTCAAAGTTTACTGGACCTGTTTACTATCCGTGAAGAACGTGGTTCTATAAACGGATTGCGAATTGCATTTGTTGGTGACTTGCTTAATGGCCGTACAGTACACAGTTTAGCCAAGATGTTATGTTGTTATGATGTGGATATGTATTTTGTGGCACCTCCTGAATATATGATTCCAAATGAGATAATTCAGTATATACAGTCTGCAAAATCCGCACATCCTAATCTGCGTATTACATGGCAACCTGTAACTAACTATGCAGAATGGCTAGACAGAATAGCCCCTATTGTGGATGTAGTCTATATGACTAGACATCAAACAGAACGCATGTCCAATCCCGCTAGCTCCGGTCTTCATACATTTAACCTGAACCGTGAAATTATGGCACAGCTTAATAAATCGGCGATGGTACTACATCCATTACCTCGCAATGAAGAGATACCTATGGAATTGGACACTGACCCTAGGTGTAAGTATTTCAGACAGATGGAATACGGATTGTATGTTCGGATGGCTCTAGCCGAGCTCGTATTCTCTCGCTAACCACTGGCGAAGCCAGCGAGCTCGTTTTCAGTCGCTAGCTTAGCTAACGCACGCTAGCTTGTATTCTCTCGCTAGCTTAGCTAACGCACGCTAGCTTGTATTCTCTCGCTAGCTCTAAAAAATTGAAATTTACTTTTTGAATAAATCGTTTACTAATCAATCTATAAACGCAAAGTAAATTTACATCATGGCATATAATACACTACGTGCGGCTAGACCCACCATATACAAACTGACACCTAGTATATTACAAAAAGTTAACGGAGTAATATTCAATCTGACAGGAACATTAATGGACCATGGTGGCCAAGCACCACAATCTGCAATAAAATCAGGGTTCTTGGCATACGGAATACACGTACCAGGGCAAGTCATCCGGGAGTATGCTGGACAGACAATTCATAACCAAGTTAATTTAATTTGTGGTCGTGAATATATTTTAAAGCAATGGGATTTGATTAATGATAGGCCATTTAAACAGTCTGATGTTAATATGATTTCTAATAGAGCATATAGAGAATTAAGCGAGTCAATCAGTAAACATGCAATATTAATTGACGGTACCAGTGAATTAACACAAAAACTAAGTGAACACGGTATACGTATTGGAATTACGTCAGAATACGGATATCATATAACACATAGTGTTTTGGATAAATTAGTATCACAGGGATTGGTATACGATAACCTAATCTGCATTGACCAGTCTGAACATCCAACAGAGACTATATTGGCAAAATGGTATCAGAGCTCTGGGAATTACAATGAATATGTGAAAATTGGGTCAACTGACATAGATATCTGGGAAGGTCTAATTACGGGTATTCATACATGTAACATGGTGGACTCATCACAGTTAATGGGATTAACAAAACAAGAACTATCAAGTACTATACGCGAAAACTATAATTTCATATCAAGTGATATTATTAAACGATGGGAACGGATTAATTGTAAATATTATGCTAAAACAATTGAAGAACTAGCAGAATTATTTGATGATAAACTGCATAATGAATAAATTGGCAAAATTCGTGTATTTAACAAAAGTTGTTTTTTGTGGATGTGTATAAAGAGATATTAGTTGCAGAAATGAGCGCGCTTATGTCGACTCCAACCTGTGCACGTGAGGCTAACGACCTCACCCTTGGCGCTAGCCATGACGGAGCGGGGCAAGTCCCGCAGGCCCCCGTCATGCCTATTGCTGAGGTTCGTATCTCCTTTGACCGGGAGTGCGAGACCGTTACGGCTGATGAACTTATGGGATGCGTGGCTTTTGTCACTGCTACTTCAGTTCAGGTTATGGGACTCGACGAGTACGAAACGGCATGCGGCACGCGGGGGAAACCCAGCGGTGTCAAGCCAATTCGTTCGTCGACATCGGCAAAGAGCACTACTTCCGATAGTAGTGCCGCCAAGCTGCCAACAGGCAAGCAGGGCAAGAGGAAGGGCTATTGTCCTCCCCCTCGCTCAGCAGGCCTTATGCAGCTTGGACTTCTGCCTACGCAGACAATTGGACAGGTGGTACGTGTACTACCATCTGTTGCCGAACCGCTCCAACGTCACGCAGTTATTCTGCGAGGCTTTCAGGGTGGTGAGGAAGATTGGGAGATTGACGGAGCTTACTTCGTTGATATCTCGGTCGAGGACTTTACTTGTGCGATGTGTGGTTTTGCGGGCGCTAGGGATAACCCTATGGCAGCCCCGGACAAGATCATTGCACAGTTCAGTCCAGTATATGACGAGAAGGACCTCGTTGGGCTTGACAAGCTTCAGCGTCTCGTCGTCATCGGTATGTACCTCTTCAAGCGTGATGTCCGCAAGGACAAAATGCGCGAAGTGTGGAGCAACTGTGACAAAATTCTTAGTAAGCGCTTCTTGTGCTTCACTGAGGATAAGGTTCTTGACGTTTCTGCGTCGTTTGATGTCCTCTGTACTATCCTTGAGCTTGGCTCGGATGGGTGCATTGAGGTTTCCAAACCAGCAGAAGTGTCGCCAGTGAAGGCTGAGGAGCCCCCGGTATACGGTCCTCTGGGTTCGCGTCGCATGCAGGCAATTGCCGAGCAGTGTAAGCAAAACCCTGAACCGGTTCTTCCGGTCACGATTCACTATCGGGCAATGCCTGTTGTGGAGCGCGTGACTCATTGCCCAGTGCAGCCATCCGGTGGCGCTAGCAATGCAACGAAGACTACCGAGGCCAAGCCAACTGGCAGCTTCAAGGTGGACGAAAAGATTCTCATGGAGGAGCGCGGCCTGAAAATGGTAGCCAAATCCAAGTCGTTCAACCGGGCTAGCCAGAAGGCAAGCAAGGGACGCGACTTTGAGAACAAGGAGAAGGACTCTAACATTAGCAACGACATCAAGTCGCGGCTTACTCCTGCACAGCTTTCGGGCTATGCAAGTGAGGGTCTTTCAACTCTTTCGTACATTCTGAAGAACGCGGAGAAGTTCCCTGAGAACATTATCCAGGCACGCACTGGCAAGGTCCTCAAGACCATGCTGGACGATGAGCCATTCGCCGCTTACCTTTCGGGGTGCACAGCGGCAAACAGCTCTCGTAACGAAATCTACCGAGTCCTCTGTGTCATCGCCGACAAGGCGTGGACCAAGGGCTTCAAGACGTCGTTGGCGATGTTCTTCCGCGATATGGTCTTGGACGTTTCGGCGTTCGAGGTCTACCTCGCGGGAGTCTCCGAAATCTCAAAGCAAACTAAGCAGCGCGCAGCTATGGACTCGCTCCGTGAGCTGCTGACTGACTTCAAGTTTGTCTCTTCTACAGTCGTAGTGAGCAATACGGCGGCTTCGGTCGTTGTTGAGGCTCCTCCTGTTGAGGTTGAAACTCCTGCAGAGGTTGAGACTCCCGTTGAGGTTGAGGCTCCCCCTGCAGAGGTTGAGGTTATGGATGAAGGATTTATGTGAGCGTGCGTGTGAGGCGTGTGTGAGTGTAAATAACTTTGTGTGTGTGTGTTTGTGTTTGCGTGTGTGAATTGATGTGAATAACTGATGTTTAACTACAAAAATGCAAAAAAAAAGAATTAGGACGGCCCACTAGGGGCCACCTTTTTTTTAATTATCTTTTAATTTTTAATATTTTTAAAGTAATAAATAGTAATTACCACAAGACTATATATGCCTCCCAGGAAACCCAACACTAAACAAGTATCTGCCAAGCTCAAACAGCCTGGAGCAAGCGGTATGGCCCACGTGCAACATGTAACTGATGCCAACAGATTTGAAGTATATTTAGCTGAAGTTAACAGGACAACTGGCGAACCACATCCTAACAAAGTCGAACTTGATAAGGTTAAACGAGAATATATGGACTGGTACGAACAGGTTGATTTATCCGATTTGGAAATGGCATATTATGGTCTCTTATTTTCAACTAATCAGATTTATACCGGTGCTAATGAAATAACCGCTAAGTTTAGAGATTTACTCGATGAGCGAAAACCTGATAGCTATCTTGAATATTATAAACTTGTAATCATGGGTAATTGGCTTGTTAAAAACAACAGGCTTGATAATATAAGTTACACTAGATTACGTGTAGCTCTTGAAGATATCCAGCCTGCAAGTTACGTTGTATGTAAATCGACTGATTCATTTGAACTTCTTGATTTACATTCTTCACTCTGCTACCTTAATAACCTGCTACACTTACATAACCCATCGGAATATGGTACTGATTTAATGCCTAATGATTGCCCTCCTCTATCCGAGCTTCCCCCTACACAAGGGGTTGTCAATCAAGCCAAATTAAATAATACTGCTAGAGAGGCTATTAAACAAGGTGCTTATGCATATTCTAAGGTTGCTGCAATTCCCAAACATAAAGCACCGGAAGTTGCTTCTGCTTCTGCTAATGCCAAAAAAACAAAGAAATTCACCAAAGCAGAACGAAAAGAATACTATAAACTACATCCAGAACGAGCTCCTAAAAGCAAAAACCCTAAACGTATAGCTGTACTCCACGCTAAATCAACCGGTAAACCAGCACCGAAAGAAGAAGCATACGTAGAATCACCTGAAGAAAGGGATGCGCGTATAGAAGCTAAAGCTGCTAAAAATAGCGCAAAACTTAATAATAATGGTACCAAGACACTAGCTGCTGAAAATAAGTATCTCAAGCACTTAGCACGTATGGAGCAGCGCGCAAGTAAATCAATTAAACGGGCCCATGGTGAAGACATTCAAAATCTCAAATTATTGGTTACAAGACTTCATGAAAATAAAAATCAAGTAATGATTGATTTATTAACCGAGAAATATGGCCATTTGCTGGAAGACCAAGAATTAATTAATGAGTTACTAGATTCTATTTATTCTGGTGGTACGCCTACATATTCGGAAGCAGAAAAAGCCCTTAAGTTACGTAAACAGATGCAACATACAATTGATAGGTTTAACCTTAATAAAATAATATCCAAAGTTGCGGTTCATGCATCTAACTCTGTTATTAATACTGAACTTGAACTGCATGGGCACTTACTAGACGATGCAGCGTTAATTAAAGAGTATCTAAATAATATTTTTAAAGGTGAAAAAGAGCCAGAAGAAGGTAAAGAAAAAGAAAAAGCAGCTTATCAAGAGCGCGAACGTGTCAGACAGCTCATCGCAGATGCTAGAGGATTACTCAATAAGTTTAAACAACAGCAAAAAGTTACAGTTAGTGCGCCTAATAACAATCCTGCACAGAATGTAGTTGTAGTAACTAAAACACCAACACCGGCAAATAACGCACCACAAACTATTCAAAAAGCTGCAGAAGTAATCTCAAATTCTTATGAAGCAGGAGCATCGGTAGCCCGTTCGGCATCTCATGAACAAGAATCAGAAACAGAAAGTGAACCAGATATGAGCGAGTTTGCCCGGCCAGCCCACCGGATATCACCAGGTAATATGGTATCGGCTAGAGCCGGTTCCGCTAAAGGAGGTAACCTGAATGCTGCTAGAAAAGAAAAAGCACAGTTATCGAAGGCACGCTCAAAGAAAGCCAACGATGCCAAAAAGAAAGGCCGTTCCAAGAAGGGAAATACCAATAATTAGATAACTAGTTAATTAGTTTATTTACATTTTAGTCCTTAATAATAAATTAACATACTTAAATAGTAAACACTAGTAGTATAATAAATAGACCCGCTAGCCGAGCAACATGTCATTTAAATCAGTATTAAAAAGTAACCGGATATTTCTTGACCCAGGGAATACTACAGCTACCACCACACTTACAAGCTCCTATACATATACAACACCGGCTAGCGCTACACCAATACCTGTAACATCCACGAGCGATTTCAAACAATATGGATACCTTATCATTAACTCTGTGACTTTCTACTATACCGGAAAAACATCCACTACATTCACAGGTGTTACCAGAATATCAGGTTCCACATCCGAGTTCATGACTGGTGCCACAGTTACACAAACATACACCGTTCCCAATCAAATAGTTACGGAAGATACTGGGCTCGCTGGTTGGTATGTTGATGGTGCAGGTAATCAAGCCAGTCTCCGGGTAAGTGATACACCAGTGATACAACCTGGAGTTATTAGATATACATCGGACACCGGATTTCAGGGGTGCATATCGTCCGACCCGATTACATGGGTAGAATTCAATGGCGAACGAGGAGAGCAGGGTTTACCAGGTATAATTAACGGAATTGTTGAATTTGCATATACTTCGCCAACTGGATATTCGACTAGCAACAATGCCGGAATTATTGCACCTGGGTCGCTAAACACACCTGTTATAGATGGTAGTGCGGCTCCGATATACATTAAGCCTATTGTATCCGGTAGCACACAGATTAATGGTGTGGATATAGATACTACACAGATAACAGATAATAGTGATTCCATTGTTCTTAACCCAGTGGCACAACCGTATACATGGGATTTGACACCACATATCGTTACACTTCGCACCCCGATTTCAGCAACATCCATCAAACATTATGGTCAAACCGAAAAGTACACAGTGCTTGCTGATGCCCCAGTTATTGCAGGTCAAGCTGTACGTACAGTTGCAGTTGGTGGACAGTTATTTGTTGAGCCGTTTACATATACTAATGTTAGCGAATTGGACCCATATAATTACACAGGAACTACTTCACTGGGTTTTGTAGGGATTGCTTTGGAATCGGTATCAGGAGATGGTATTTTAACGGTAAACGTATGTAGTAGCGGAATTGTACCTGTTAAAATATCACCTATTGCATTGCCTTCACCACCACCACAATATAATGGCAGTAAAACCGTTAATGTACCTATACCCGGTTATCCTTGCCTGTTAAACACTGATGGCTTTGGTTTCAGTTATTCCTCTATAGGAACACCATCAGACACTAAATGGTTTGAAATTGGTAGTTTTATTGAATCAGGACCAGTAGCAACAGAAGGTGGTTATGTACTTGTAAAAATAAACCCACGATTTATGTCTAATTGAGCTAACTAATACCTCGGCATCCAAAATGTTGGAGTTTCTTGTATAATTGTCTGGACAGTTGAATCCACATATGGCAAATTGCCAACATCATATCTAGCCATTCCTTTTTTTGATATACATTTACAGCATGTACAACTGACATGTGTTGTAGGATTACCGATTGTTTGTTCTGGGTCAACATGGTTACTTGTTTTTTTAACCCATTCGGCCCATTGTATAAATTTGGTATATAACTTATGGCATGCGTCATGGTTCATGGGTTTACCTAGTTGGTTAAGGTTAAAGTATTCAGTTGCATACTTCATCATTCCTAGGTTAGTGCGGATTAGCGGATTAATCTTAAAATCCACATATTTAGCGGTTATGTTATTTGGATATTTAGGATTTTCTATTATGTATTCTGCCATCTGTTGAAAATTAGCCCATGTTATATTCTGTCCGATAATTACATTAATTGAACCTTTTTCAGATCCATTAGCCGAGAATACAAGGTTATTTAAGCCGGAAAGCTTGCTTGGCTGAAATGGCGATTTCCCAAATTTTAGAACCGGGAGTTCAGTGTAGTTAATCACATTTTTTGTCTTAACAGTCTGTACATGGCTAGATGGTCTGATTCCACCACTGCCTCCAAATAAACTAGCCAAGCTTTCCGGGTTTGTAGTTGTAATAATTATATCTGCGGTGACTGTGCCGTTGTTACCCCGTGAATTTGGTTTACCCGTACAGTTGTCTTCACAGTTAGAAGCTGCGGCTGCCATCCCTAGCATATTAATAAGTGATTCTAGCTGGTCTGCTCCGGATGATTTTGCGCTCTCTGATTTTGACATCTGTTTAGTTTTAATATATGGATGGCTAGACCATATAACCTTAATTGGCGTCAATAAATTACTATCAAATTCTGGGTCCAGATTTAGAAAAATAACCTGCTGGCTAGCCGGGTCGGTGGTCTCAATTATTTGCGTGTATTGGTCTCGTAGTTTGCTCCTCTGCATCGTCATCCTTTTAATACATTCAGTACGGTTAGATACCATAACTGTTTTGGTAACCAAGTACTCGCGCATGTATGGCTGTGTAAGGTCAGGTACCATCCCCGATTGTTTACTAAATGCCAAACTGCCTTTACTGATGACGTCGGCTAGAGAGACAAATCGGAAATCATGAGTTACTATAGCCATAAAGTTAGTATTGGCCGAAATATGCGTATAATCGATTGGCGACTGCTGCCCAATTAGCCAAAATTGCGATTCAAACTGTTTGGCGATGTACTTAACTGTACTATGAACACACGACATAATGAATTTTTTAAAGTCAAACCCGGTAATATGCATGGCGTCATATCTAAAGCTGATTAGGGTATTGACTTGCTTAGCATGCAGACCCGCATGTGTATAGATATCCTTGAATAATGCATTATAGTGTTTAGTGAATTCTAGCAATATTTTCTCTTCTGGTTCAGCTTGCTGTGCCATCGCCAGACGCCATTTATTGTATAGTTCTCGGGCATCCAGGTAAATGATAACCGCTAGCTCGCTACTAGGCACTTTGCTAATTACTTCTTTTAGGAATTGACCCTGTGTGTTTACATCATCTAATAGGTCGAATATGTCATTCATATTGATGATGACAACACCATCTATGGTTTGGCGCGTTATTATATTCGCGAAATCAAAGAGGCACTGGCTTATGTTTGATGCTCTAATTAGGTTAACCTCTGGAATTGAAATAGTAGCTGTCGTTGTTGGTGTATTCATTGTGTATATCAGTTAATGCTTGGCTAGAGGGGTTATCGGATATAATTAATATGGTATTTGTGTTTAATCTAAATAATAAAATATTGCGACTTAGTAATAACCACACTATAAAGAATTCCAGTACATAATAATACAATGGATATCCCAAATATTGGCCCCTATGCTAGCGTAGTTGGTGCAGAAATAACACCTAAACGTTTAGTCTACCGTCGCGGTTATGGCAATGTTGTTTCCACACTTGTCGGTGATAACCGTCTAGCCACGCAAGTTACCGCATATAACCGCCTTCAGCCTTTATCCGGAGAAGGTTTTGGCCAGCACCTCCCAGCAACTGCTGACCCTGGAACCGCCATGATTAACCCACAAAGCACAATCGCTTGGGATAATACTCAAACCCCACCTCCTTCTCTATTCCAAAACGAATGGATTGCCCGTATGCCCGGTACCAATTCCGCCATCCCTGTTGATAACAAGAAGTGGTTCTAAGTAACTCACATATCGGTGTAGATGAGCCATCTAACTAATTTCATTAAGTTTTTCCATTGTTTTATAAGCCAATTTCCGCATGGTTAACGGTCCACCCCATATTGCCATCCGGCCGCGAAATTCGCATAAATAAATTTACCAGTATAAAGTTAAATACAGGCCTAGGCTACTAAGAAAAGTCAATTATACCAATAGTAGCATCACAGAAATAATGAGTGACAAAAATTATGACGGAGCCATTTCGATTAAATCCAATATAAATCCAAATCCGCTACCTGGGTATATCCGGTATAGTGCTGTAGATGATGAATTCCAAGGATACACATCCAATCTAAACCCATATAATAACTCGTATTGGGCCACTATGTCCCTTAGTGTGGCAAGCGAAAGCAAACTCGGTGGCATTAAAGTAGGTAATAATCTGGGTATCACATCAAACGGTATTCTCAACGCTTCCGCTAACGGTGTCAGCCGTAAATTCCAAAAAGTTCTCATTGTAAGCCAAAACGCCAACACCGGTGATTACACATCTATCCATCAGTGCCTGGACCAATTCTTTGGGTATGATTTCACTGCAGGCTCTATTTCAATGGGTTGGTCCAATTCAACAGGTGAACTCGCTGGGCTAGACCGTAACGAATATCCATTTCCAGGTTCCAATGCAATAACAGGGGTCACATCGCGGTACATTGTACTTGCATCACCAGGTACATATACTGAATCTAATATCGGGCTTAAGTTGCCACCATATATTTCCCTTGTAGGTGATGGTAGGGAAGAAACAGTGCTCCGCATTAATCCGGCATCCGCTACACCCGCTAATAACTTTATGATTGGGCTTAACGAAGGCAGTGAGGTCAGGTCACTTACAATCGATTTGGCCACGAGCAATGTCGATGGCATTGTAAATAACGTAACTGGTCTTAGCCCTATTACTAATGCTGTGCTGGAAGATATCCGGTTTAATAGCGTTAATAATAGCAATGCTCAACAAAACGCTGTTAATCTCATAGCTGCAAATGGAGTTATGTGCCGTGACCTAATTGGTGAAATAAACCTCATTGCGCCAGTTGGCGGCGCTAGTAAATTTACAGCCATGAACTTGAATACATGTAATGACATCACCCTAAATAACTGCGGCTTCTCAATCAATGTAGCCGGGTCAGCAAATACCGTAGTCGGGCTTTCGGCCGTAAGCTCCAATGTCGCAGGCACTAACTGTCAGTTCTTGATTGAACAGACCGAAACTGCCGCTAATAACACTGTGGATATCCGTGCAGTTAATGCATTGGACTCTGATATCACATTGGAATACAGTAAATTATCAGCTATCGGGTTCGATGGGCTAGATGCTAATGATGATGATGTTGTGCAAAAGTCTCGTGCAGTATATATTAAGTCTAATGCCCTATCAAACCAATTTACATATACTGCAACTGTTGGCGGGCCTTTATCTTTTGTACACTATGATGACAAATCGCAGTTTGATGAAATTATGGCTCCACTAACGGCAATTAATTTTGCGACTTCTGGAATCCAACGTGGAAAATACATACAAATAACATCAGGTGATGCCATGGCACAAAATACTGGATATTTTAAAGTCGCAAATGTTATCACAGCGCTTGTTGGTGCAGTTAATATGTCAATTATTCAGTTAACTCTGGATTACAGTCTAGCCGACCAAACACTTACTTCCGGTAGCGTCATATTTAAAACTCTGAATAGGGTATTCCTCTATGCTGATTCGCTAGTATCAACCAACGAAACTGTATACTACGATACACCATATCAGGCGGATAGTAACTTCTGTATCGAGACCAGCCGATGCTATACCAGTGGTGAAAGTATGTCCATCGGCAACAGCTTACTAATCCTGACACAACCACAACGACTAACAGTAGGTTCCAGGGACTGTGACTTCTTGAGTCTAGCCGATGCATGTGATAGTATCCTGGACGCCTCACAATACAAACCCTATGAAATTCTCATTAACCCTGGAATATACTATGAAACCCGGACCATAAATGTGCCATCATATGTGACAGTGACAGGGTCTAGCCAAGCTTCCGGTGCCGGTGACTGTACTATTTATTTCGAAACCAGTGCAACCGGAACATATACTGATAACACCGCTATCAAACTCGGGACCGTGAAATCCACCATCTCCGGACTTAAAATACAGGTAACTGAAGGCCTCAATACAGGCGTTGTTACTGAGTTAATTGGTATTTCCTGCATAGATAGTGCATCGCTTAGCGGAACTAACACAAATATTGTAAATTGCACCCTGGAAATTACATACACGGTCGGAACCGGTGTTGCGCTAACTGACTGTGTTCCTCTCAAGCTATCAATCATAGATAATGTGCAAATCGATAACTTTGCTATAAACGTAACCACTGATAACAGGGTTTCTAATATATTTACATCCCAGTTTATTGGCTCAACATGCTTGGCTAGAGACTTCACTATTAACGCATCTGCGTCCGGCTCAGCAAACGTGTATGGCATGTATGTTAACCGGTCAGTTATGAAATTGGCAAACCCGCAAATAGCTGTATCTGGCGCTAGTATTGATGTCATTGGCTATTACCTATATGACCAATCTCAGCCAAACCCTGTTCCTAGTCCCGCTATATCCGTATTCACTAACACCCTATATGGTGGGCAAATTATGGCATACAGTACTACTGGCACAAATATTAAAGCGGTTAGTGTCCAGAATAATTCCATCCTCGTAGCATATAACACCGCATTCTTGGGGCCTGTTAAATCACTCAATGTTGCTGGTAATGCAGCTGCCAATAGCATTATGCGTTCTCTAAACAGCTACTATCTAACCCGAGACCCCCTAAATGGCACTATCACAGCTAGTGGCCAATTAGATAATAATGGTCATGAATCTGCCGGTGGTGTACAACACAATCTCACACTTGGAGATGCAGGACCTGCACCTGGTAGCAATATCACTAGCGTTAACAATCTCATAGCCGGTGATAATAATACAGCCGCGCTATATACTAGTGGGTCGCAAAGTACCATACTCGGTATACATGCAGCTAATCAGATGGTCTCCGGTAGCAATGCAGTTATTATTGGCTACCAATCCGGGAATAGCGTACTGGACGGAGATAGTGTACTAATTGGGTCGGAAGCCGCTAAACAAGTGACCTCCAGCGAATTGAGCGTTATTATTGGCAGGTCAGCGGCTAGAGACCTCCAGGTCACACAACATAGTGTTTTGCTAGGTGCTAATATCATGGTAGAGGGTCTAGCCGCGAATAACACCATCGCAGTCGGCTATGGAACTGCAGGTGTCATACAATCGGCAGAGTCCGGCATATTCATGGGTACCGAGTCAGCCACCTCCATGCAAACTAGTACTCGAGATATCATCATCGGTTCCAATACCCTGACTAGCATGCTTACTGGTAGTGACAGTGTAGTTGTGGGTACTGACGCAGTTAACCAGCTAACCGATGCCGTGACCAGTGTCTTTATTGGTAACCAAGTAGCACAACAACGTACTCAAGTAGATGAATCCGTGTTTATCGGGTATCAAGCCGGGTTCGGTGAATCCGACGGGCTGAATAACACTGGCGGTCACGATATCGTCATTGGTAGCCGTGCGGCTGTTGGACTTACTAGCGGGAGTGATTCGGTAGTGATTGGTACCGGTGCCGCGCCCAAGATGACAACCGGTAGCCGTAATATCATCATGGGCAATGAACAAATGAGCGGACCTGCTTCTACCGCCCCTGCCGCCAATTTGACCAGTGGAAGTGACGATATCATCATCGGTACTGCTTCGGGAAGCAACTTGACAACAGGCAGCAGGGTTATGGTAATAGGTAATGAATCCGGACGTGCGCTTACCAATACAAATGATGTGATTATCCTTGGGTACGGTAGCGGGAATCAATTAACAGGTGTTCGCGATAAGAGCATCATTATTGGTAACGAATCCGGCCTAGTATATAACGGTAACGGTGCTATCATCATTGGCCATGGAAGTGCAACCAATGCCACTGGTGACGACATTTGCATTATCGGTAATCAGTCGGGCCGTTCAGTCCGTGGTCCTCGTAATACATTTATTGGAAATTACACTGCAGGTGTGTCGGAAGCGGTATATGTACTTGGGTCGGATAACTTGCTAATTGGCCCTAATGCCGGTTATCAACTTACTACTGGGTCATATAATGTAGTGTTTGGTAGCGGTGTTGCTGGTGCAGCGGCCGGCGATAGTTTAGAAACCGGTAATGCCAATATGCTTATTGGTTATCAAGCAGGTAAGAGCATTGTTGGTGGGTCTTATAATGTATGTTTGGGCTATCGTGCGGGCTATAATCTACGTAACAGTGATCGGAATGTAATTATTGGTAACGAAGCGGCACCCAGTCTAGCCGATGACAACTTCAATAACCTCATTCTCGGCAACGAAGCCGGTTATAACTTCTTTGAAGGTTCCAATGTAGTCATGATTGGTAACCGTGCCGGCTATAACAGCGTAACTAACCTAGAATGCCTATATATTGGTAACTTCGCCGGGTATTCTAATGAATCCGGTAGCCAAAACTCATATCTTGGCAATTTTTCAGGACAATATGCTACTGGAAGCCAAAATACCGGTGTTGGTGAACGGTCACTCCAGCGGGCAGGCGCAGGCGCAAATAACATCGGTATCGGTAATAATGCTGGTCGTGGTGCTCTAGCCGGGGTCAATCATCCAGACCGTATAATCGCCATCGGTAACAACGCTGGACGAGATATCAGCGCCGGCTACGATGATATTCTTATTGGTACAGAGGCCGGTCGTTCGCTGGGCTCGGGTGCGCGTAGTATTATGATTGGCCCATATGCCGGGTCGGAATGTGTCAATACATCCAATAGCGTGTTTATCGGCGTGTCCACTAGCAATGGTGTGGGTGTAGGTAGGGTGACCAGTGGTCAATACAACTTGTTTGTGGGTATCAATGTCGGTGTGTATAACACCACCGGCAATAACAATGTATTTATGGGTAACCAATCCGGGCTGCAAAATACCACTGGCGCAAATAACATCGCAATGGGCCAAAATGCCGGTCGAGACCTGACAACCGGTTCCGGTCATATTCTCATTGGTACCAAAGTAGGCGCACTGGATACTGCTCCTGGTCTAGGACTCTCTACCGGTAATAATGACATCATTATAGGCTACAATGCAGGGTCCAACTGTACTCCCGCAATTTCGGATGCTATTATCATGGGTACCAATGCCGGGTTCAATAATGGAGTGGACCGTAGTATCTTTATTGGGTCACAAGCTGGTCGGGATAATAGCACTGGTGCTGGGTGTATCTACATTGGGCCTAACGCCGCTAAACAGTCTACAGTGAGTGGCCGCAATATCGTAGTCGGTTCCAATGCTGCTAGTTCATTTATTGACCAAAGGCTAGACGGTCAGAATATCTTTATGGGTGACGAAACCGCAACTGGACTCCAATATGGTATTCATAATATCGGTATCGGTGCCAATGCCCTCAGTGAGGCCGGAAATGTGAACAGTACCATCGCTATTGGGTTTGAAGCCGGTAAACAGGTTGGTACACGTACAGTTCCAGCAGGTGGGGATGCAAACCGTAATATCATCATGGGCTATCAGTCAGTTAGCGGTGGTGATATCAATTCGGACAATATCCTAGTCGGTACGCAAGTTGCACAACATGTGGACTCGGCTTTAGGATTCGCTGATAACTTGTTCATGGGTACACGTGCCGGCCATAACGCTAATCTTGCAGTCGGTTCCATTGCAGTTGGTAGCGCTAATCAGGTGGGTACTGGTGGTATATCCAATCTCATGATGGGTACGGGTACAGGGGATAATGTAGGTAATGACCGGGCACGGAAGTTTACCACATCCACCAATGTTTATGGCGGTAATACGACCGTATGGGTAAACTGTCCATTTGACCAGGCTAGATACTATTTCCAAGAAGGCGATAAAATCAGGATACAAAACGCGTCAGATAGTCTGGATACTGAAATTGCCAGCCTGGTTGATTTAGCAGTATTGAATAATGCTGCCGGAAATCCAGTGTATACCAGCAACTGTTTGATTGTGTTTACCGAACCCTATTTGTATTCTTCAGCGATGATAGCTTCTGGGTCGGAAATATACAGTCTAGCCAACCTAGATAGCGAGTTGGTCGGATCCCTGGACCAAAGTAAAGCTAGTGGTAACTCGCTAGTCGGTAATGATGCCGGTGGTGAACTAACAACCGGGTCCAAGAACGTCGCATTCGGCACTAATGCCCTTCGTAACAACAAAATCGGAAAATACAACAACATTCTGGGTACTGATGCCGGATATAACCTCATCTCCGATAACAGCACTTGTATCGGTACCCGGGCCGGTTACTCGCTTGACTTGTCC
>JACCDO011887194.1_pt1 | contig 20681 bp, 14 predicted proteins | sample 7446101 | NCBI WGS metagenome assembly JACCDO01 (sample SAMN15323440, study PRJNA562643) | freshwater metagenome | isolation source: river surface water | place: USA:Blue River Watershed | collected 2017-08-16
CCAATCAGGTGCTCGTCGCGGTCGAGCTGGGACGACAGCGTCGCCGTATCGTAAGCGTAATACATGTTGCGATACTTCAGGGTGACATTCGTCTTTTCTCCGAGCGGAGTCTTGAAGCGGATATTGGCCTCGTTCCCTTTGTAAGACTGGTCGGTATTGAGCGGCAGGCCGGACAACAGTGACTGCGGGTTTTTGGCCACAGTGTAGGTATCGGACACATCGATCGTGGTTGTCTTCGTAAAAGCGTGGGCGACGCGGCCTGACACCTCATGGCTGGTCAGATTTTTATTCGTCGGACGATCCTCCATATGGTCAAAATTCAATGAGTAACTCAACGAGAGGAAGGTCTGATCCGTCAGAGAGCTGTTGAACAAAATCTCGGGGTTTACGTTATAGACGACACTGTCAATCGCGCCGGTTGCCGCGCCGAAGATGTTGGAGTCTTGGTAAACCGAAGCACTCACTCGAAACGACAGCGCCTTGCCCTGTTCCTGCTCAGGAATCGGTGCATATACAGCGAAGGTGAGAGTCGGCAGCAGCGCGATGAGGGGAAACAGGCGTTTGTTCATAGGTGTAGTGGGTCGGATAAGGTTGTTTGTTGAGGCAAACTGATGCCGCACGCAAATATCAATTTTTTCGCAACTGGTAAGCCGTTGGGTCGCACAAGAGAATCATGTTCTCGGTCAACCGCTGCGGAACACGCAAGGGGAAGTTTACGGGCATCTCCCGACTGACCAATCCCGCATAAATCACTCCCCAGCCACCCGGGTCGCTCAAGGTAATGGTGCGCTCCCGCCGCGCGGCCAACTCCGTGAAGAACGGCTTGTCCAGGGTCACCGAGGACAAAAGCAAGGCCGCGATGGGCTGCCGCACGCCAATCTCATAAAAATCCCGCAACTGCTGCGGCTTAGCCCAGACGCGCATCTGGCCATACCACGCCGCTCCGGCTGGGATATCCGCAGCCAACCCCGCTCCGGGCAAAAACCGCACCCGGCTCTCCCGCGCCAAATCACCAAACAAAGCCGGATAATACGGTGGATACGTAAAATGCACCCGCCGCGGCTCCAGACAATCACGCACCAAAGGCAAACCTTGCCACAGCAACACCCCCGCCGCTGCCCAGCGCCAATGCCGCGCCAACGCGGGCTGACTGTCCACCAACACAAAGAAAAAGCCCGCACCGAACACCACCAACAGCGGAGCCAGCCAAACCGCCGCCCAACGCAGGCTTTCGCCCGATCCAAAAAACGACTGCCCGCCCAACAACACAGACACGAGCGCCACCACTAACCACCGCAGCCGATTCACCGGCCCGTGACGAAACCGATACGCCAGCCCGGCTAGAAAAAACGCCGCAAAAATCAGCGCCCCACCCGACCAAACTCGCTCCTGCAAATTCTTCTCCAAGCCAGTCAGCCCCTTGTTCGCGACTTTGGGTATCTCCACCCCCGGCGCCTCCGTCGTGATCGAAGTCCGCCAAGTCACCGGCAAGGCCGTCGGGTCGTCCGCCTTCAACGCAAGATTCTGCCACGCCAACCCGAGCGGATTGCCGACCAACGTCATATTGCGCACAAACCACGGCAGCGTCAGCAGCAGCGCCACACCTACATACACCGCCAACCACCGACCGCGACTGCGGCCCGCGCGCCACGCCAGCCAACCGCCGAAAACCAACCACACGAGTCCGGCAGAATACTCCGTCAGAAAAATCCCCGTTCCGAGCGCGGACAACATCGCCACCTGCCACCAACGCCAGACGCAGCCTTCATCTTCCTCTGTGGCGAGCCGCTCTTCCAGACCCGCCACCAGTAGGCAGCACGCCAGCGTCAGCACCATCAGCAGCGGCAACCCGCAGGCCATCACCGTCCGCTCCCACAGCGAAACCGACAGCACCAGACCCGACGCCGCGAGAAACGCCACGCGTCCATCGAAGAGCCGCCGCGCCAACCGCCACGCCAGCCAAACCGCCACCCACAACAACAGCACATTGACCGCCAACACGACATAATCCGGCCCCCAACCGCCCATGCCAGATGGCACATGCTGCCAAATCGAAGACGGCAACACCGCAAACACCGCCGCCAACGTGAGCGGATAAAGCGGCGCATGATACAGCTCCGGGTAAGGCTTGGCCTCGTCAAACGGCACTCCCTTCGTCCGCAACACCGCATAAGTCTGCGGGTAATTCACAAGCGTCGTGAATCCTTGCCCCCGCGCCACCTGCCGCGCCGTGTCCGCCTGTTGCATCGTCCACTCGTCCGTCAGTCCGCGAAACTGCTTCCACGGAAATACTAGGCTCAACGTGAGAGCCACCAAGACCAGCACTGCCCGGCGCAACACCACCGCGCCACCGCCATGCTCCATCCAATGAATAAGTTGCTGTGCTGATTTCATCCGCGGTCGAGCACATCGAGTTCCGGCCACTGCGCAATCTTGCGGTGCAAGGTGCGCCGCGAGAGGCCGAGCATCTCCGCCGCACGGGTGCGATTGCCGTGCGCCTTCACGAGTGCCTCACGCAGCAGCCGTTTCTCGTTCTCCTCGACCGACAGTGGATTCACCGCGCCGGGCGCACCGGGCAAGGCCGCGCCGTAAGTCGCTCCCTCGCCCCGAAACTTCGGATCGAGTGCAAACTCGTTCACTGAACCGCCACGGTGCATTACCACCACATTTTCAGCAAAATTGCGCAGCTCGCGGATGTTTCCGGGCCAAGGATAATTTTGGATCAACCGCAACGCGCCCGGCTCGAACCGCACCGGCTCGCAACTATTCTCCTTCGCATAGAGCTGCACAAAATGCTCCAGCAGCGCCGGAATATCCTCCCCGCGCTCACGCAGCGACGGCGTGGCCAGCCGCACGACATTCAGACGGAAAAACAGATCCTCCCGAAACTTCCCCTCCTTTACCATCTGCTCGAGGTTGCGATTCGTCGCCGCCACCAACCGCACATCCACCGTCAACGTGCGCGTGCTGCCGATACGCTCAAAACTGCGTATTTCCAGAAAGCGCAGCAGCTTCACCTGAATTTCTGGGCCGATCTCGCCAATCTCGTCGAGAAACACCGTGCCGCCATCCGCCGCCTCAAAGCGCCCCATGCGCCGCTCCGTCGCACCCGTGAACGCCCCACGCTCATGACCAAAAAGCTCGCTCTCCAACAACGTCGCCGGCAACGCCGCGCAATGCACCGCGACGAACGGCGCGCGCGCCCGCGGACTGGCCTGATGCAACGCCTGCGCCACCAGCTCCTTGCCTGTGCCTGTCTCGCCTTCGATGAGCACGGTCGCCTTGGACGGCGCCACGAGTCTCACTTTCTCAATCAAAGCCGTGAGTAGCGGCGATTTGCCGACGATGCCTTCAGGGTTAAACTTCTCATCCAACCGCTCGTGCAACTGCTTCACCTCGACTTCGAGCGTGCGCGTCTTGAGCGCACGCTGGATGAGGATTTCCAGCCGCTCGATGTTGACCGGCTTGGTCAGAAAATCCACCGCCCCACGCTTCATCGCCTCGACCGCCGAATCAATACTACCGTAAGCCGTCATCATGATGACCGCGGGCTTGTTGGGCAGCGCGAGCGCCTTGTCTATAACCTTCAGGCCGCTTTTCCCGGGCATCCGCAGGTCCGTGATCACGACCTCAAATTCCTGCGCTTCCATCAAATTGAACGCCTCGTCCGCGCTCGCCGCCACCGAAACGTCGTAACCCTCCTGCAACGCCTGTTGCAGCCCCTCGCGGGTATGCTTCTCATCATCAACGATCAGGACGCTCGAGACCATGTCCCCATGAAGACCGTTCGCCCCCGAGGGTCAACGCACATTTGCGCCACGATGTCACACCACACCCAACCTTCACCAGAATCAGCGTAAAAGCCATGCAGACCAAAGAAGGAAACCGATTGCACCAGATTACTACAGCCAAGCCACCGCGCACCGCCGCCTACCGGCTACCCTCACGGCTTACCGTCCACTGCAACTTCAAGGACAAGGCGCTACGCAGACTTTCCGGGGGTGTGTGCATCTCGCAGGCTATACACGGCGAACCGTCACGGGCAGAGAAGCCCCCCTTGCCAACACGCAGCAAATCACCCACGGTTCTGCGAAGGAAAGCCTGCAGGCTCGTCCGCCCCGCGAAATCAACCGACTACTTTGGCCACCCGTCACTTAAATATTAATATCTAAGATATGACCCCTTGGGGCACACCATGACCCCTTGGGGCACACCCCCGATAGCCGCATGACGACAGAGATCCGCGAGTTCACTATCCCGAAGGCTGCGAAGAAGGAGATTATCTCACAGCTCTCGTTTCTTGGCACTAGTCGCTACAGCCTGTTTCCTGATCTGGATGGGCTTAGTTCGTTTGTGAATTGGTCTATCGCCAGTGGGGAGTATTGGCGGCTATGAGCAGAAGGGCCAACAAGCGGCCAGAGCCAATGTCGGTGCTGCGCACCGCCATGGCCCATCAGTGAACGATAGCCAAAAAAACATGCGACTTCCTCTATCACAGGTTAAAGAGTATGCATCTCGTTATCCGAAAAACCATGACGATGGTCTTCTCGCTCGCACAGCCCGAATACAAAAAAGCCGAAGCCTGACATTGGATGATCTTTGCGCTGTATGCGATTGGAAGTCTCCACGCTCTGCGGGTCATGCCAGAAAAAATAAAGATGCGGATGTCGCTGAAATTAGTTCATTTGCACTTCAAGCGAAAGGTGAGAAATCCAGAATAGAGTCTCTGTTGATGCTTCACGGCGTAAGCTATCCGACCGCATCAGTAATCCTACATTTTTATCATTCGGAAAAATATCCGATCATAGATTTTCGAGCGATTTGGACATTATCGCTACATCAACCGAAATTTTACGATTTTGAATATTGTTGGGAGTTTGTATCTATCTGGCGCAGCTCACTGGATGTCGCGAAGGCTTCATATCCAGAACTGTCGGCGCGAGAGTTTGATTGTGCATTATGGCAATACTCGAAAGAAAACCAAAACAGAACCTGAGCAGCAGGAATGAAAAAGGCGTAGAGGCGAGCAGCCGTAAGACGTCATGTCTTGACTTTTGACAAAAGTGATTCGTTTGCCTTTTCCCCTTCTCGCTCAGCTGCCAACGCCGTGCAAACTGGCTCGCCCATGCCGGTGAAGCAGCGAAAGGGGTCATATTGAGGTTGCCCTGATTTGACGGACAGGAGGGATGGGAACAAACCCCGAAAGGAAACCTGATCCTATGAAAACACCGATAACCAAGTCTGGTCATGGTTGGGCCGAGTGGGCGGATATTCGGTAGCGGATTTTTGTGGATGGGAAACTTCCCGGTTAATCTGCCTCGGGTGGAGCCGATATCGGGTTGGTCGCATCAACGACCGGACTGGTGGCTTTTACCTCAACGAACTAAACCCATGAAAATTGTTTCCAAACTCATCCTGCGTTCTTGTGTGGCCAGCTTGCTGGCCGTAGCTCCGGCAATCTTGGCCAGTTCTTCCGCACCGTCGGTGTCTGCGGACGCGGCGCTGGCCAAACTTAAAGAGGGCAATCAGCGTTTTGTCGGCCAAGACGTCTCTGCGGGAAAGCCGAACGCGGAGCGCCGGAAGGAGACGGCCCGGGGGCAACATCCTTCCGCGATTATCGTAGCGTGCGCTGACTCGCGGACGGCGCCAGAACTGGTTTTCGACGGGAACATCGGCGAGCTCTTTGTCATCAGGACGGCGGGCAATCTCGTGGATGACTACGCGCTTGGCAGCATTGAGTATGCGGTGGAGCATCTGGGCACCCGCTTGATTGTCGTGCTTGGCCACGAGCGCTGCGGGGCGGTGACGGCGGCGATGGGTAGCGACCATGCCCCGGGTCATATCGGCTCATTGGTGCGTGATATTCAGCCGGCGGTGCAAGCCGCGAAAGGTGCGGCGGGTGAGCCGCTGGATGCGACTATCGCGGAAAATGCCCGCCTAGTCGCCGCCAAGATAAAAGCCAACGCCGCCCTCGGCCATCTCGCTGCGGAGGTTAAAATTGTCCCCGCAGTTTACGATCTCGATTCGGGCCAAGTGGAATGGGCTAAACACTGATTTCAGTCCGCAAGTGGTGAGCTTGCTTGACCGTCGCGCACTCGCAGGTGCCGAAAAATCTAGGCAAGCTCACCATGCGCCTTTTTCACCCCAATGGCCTTCGGTATTAGAAAGGCCTAGATGTGGCGAAAGGAAGGTTCGTAGCTGTCAATTCGCTTTCCGCAAACGGAAGAATTCGGCGGGTTTCGGAGACACGTGCACATTCATGTGGTCACGCGAGCCGGGGACTTCCGTCCAGACCCCATTCGCGAGGTCGGTGGTGGCTTCCAGAATCCACCCCGTGGGCAGTGGTTGCCACTCCAGCAGGAAATCCGCGCCTTGTCTGAACAAGCCCAAGTTCGGTGCGGTCAATCCGGCCCCGGAGGAGGTTCCATACAAATAAGTGTCGGTGCGGAACGGCTCGGCGGGCAGCCCCGCGCTGTTAAACAGGTTGCAAATCGGAAAAGACCCCCAGGCGTAGCGCACCGCAACGGGACTCGGCACATCCTTGGCATTTGAAATCTGCACCTGATTTGGGCTGATGATCGCAGCGTCCGTCGCCCAATAGAACGTCTGGTTGGCACCGCAGAGCGCAAAGCCCGCTAGGATATTCGAGGATACGGACAGTGGAAGACGATCGGCGGCGATCTCATCGGCATCCGGCATGGCATCCACGGCTTGGGTGCGCAAGCCGTCCGCCACATTGTCGAAGGTGATCGTCACCGTCGATCCGTTGATCTCAACCTTGGACACCGTCGGCCCCCGGGCCACCAGATCAAACCCGTAGGTCTTGGCCAGGGCGATTGTGGCCAGACGTTGGCCAACGATGTCTTTGAACGGTGGATGGATGTTGTTTTGCACGCCGATATCGATGATGCAGGCCATGGCCGTGTTGGGGATTTCGAGACACTCAGTCTGTGACTCGCGCATCCACGCCCAGTCCCAGGTCGTATCGTCCGTGGGATTAGGATCAAAGGGACGATGGGGCGACAGTTGGACGAAGTAGAACGGGAAATTGATGCCCCATTCGGCCCGCCATGATTCGATCAACGCCTTCTTGAGCAGGGGATATTGCTCAATCCGGGCGAGGTTGCCGGCATTGTTCTCCCCCTGATACCAGAGCGCGCCCTTGACGGCATATTTCTGAATGGGTTCGAGCATGCCGCGGTATAGACCTGACAGGAGCGGAGGATTACCGGATAGAACTAGAGGTTCCGGCACCGACGCCAGCGCAGCCGGAGACATCCACTGCTCAATGGACGTGCCTCCCACGCACACCCTGATCACGCCGATCGGGACATTGCCCATCCCGTTCGCATCAAAGGCATCCCTGAGCGCCCGCACGAAGTAATAACCCACCGCCGACATGAATCTCAAATTGCTGTGGCTATAAGTATCCCAGCGATGCCATGAGTTACCCGTCATGGTGACGTTTTCCACGGGATCGGCCGAGTCCAAGGTATTGACCAGGCAAAATCGCACATTGGCGAAATCGTCGCTCGCATTGGGTGCGTTTGGTGAATAATAATCACCCCATGCTCCCATTTGATTGCTGAGCGACTGGAACATGTTGGACTGGCCCGTCAGCAACCAGACATCCCCGAAATAGACATTCGTCAGCACCACGTTAGACACTTCGGGACTAGAGATCGTCACCGTGTGAGGGCCGCCCGCCAATTCTGGAGCCAGCGTCGCCAGCCATTTGCCGCTGGCGTCCACCACCGCTTGCACATTCTGGCTCTTCACTTGGACCGTAACGGTCTGCCCAGGCGTGGCCCTGCCCCATATCTTCACCGACTGTTCCCGCTGCAGCACACAGCCGCTGGTGAAAATGCTGGCTAACGTAATCTGGGATTTGGGTATTTCCCCCGCAGGAGTCGCATACACCTGAAAATCACTGATGGTGACGCCCGTGGGACTCCCCACACCACTGACACGCTCGCCCGTCACATAAAGCCCGACCGCGCCAATATCAGTCAACGCCAGTGACTGAAACGCCCCATAGGTGTAGGTGCTCGTGTTGAGCTGTGCCCAGGTTTCCGAGGCGAAGTCGCTCAGGCTGTAGGCTCCGGTGTCGGTGGCTGCCGTGTTGGATACATAGTAATTTGCGCCCTGTTGCACCACATAGCGCACCTGTCGTTTGGCGGACTCGGGCAAGTGGGCGCTGATGTTGATGCTGATGGAATCGCCCGCCCCGAGACCTAATTGCACTGTCGCCCCCGAGAGGAAGTCCGCCTTTTTCCAAATATACAGGCCTTTGTAAGTATGGGTTTGCGTTGAAGGCAGGCCACCCGGTCCTACTGAAAGCTGGATGTGTCCGCTGGTGTTAATCTGAAACGTCGGATCGTAATCGGTCGGGTAATTGTAATCCCAAGAAGTCCTCAGTCCTCCGTAAACTCTGGCATTGCTCACGCCGGTGCCGCTGAGGTCGAACAAAGGAACCGTCTCAGAAAAATTCCAGATGTCCCCCAAGGTGTTTTCCGTGTCCGCAGCACGCGCGGTATGGGGCAATCCAGTGGCGGTCGAAACCGTGAAATCAACGACCAGAGCTGCTGACGCCGATGCGGTTAGAGCCAGAGCCAGCAAGATGTAATGTGATGTTTTCGCTACCATATAATTGGTTCTTTATCTGTATTCAGAAGGTATTGCGCACGTGGAGTCGCGGATTGAGACGGCTAAGCGGCGGGTGGCGGGTTTCTTGCTATATCAGGCCGACCTCCTCTCGTGCGTGCCGCATTGACAAAATAATTCACTCTTTGCCGAAGCCTCCAATGATTGATTACGGCCCTGCGTGGAATTGGGGATGCTATACATCGGTCTGGAGTGGTTTTCAGTGTTCTCCGTGGTTCGACTTGCAGGCCAGCCTCGCAACGGGGAAAGCAGGAAATAGGGGGCATCGCTCTGATGTTTTAATGTTGAAGATTTAATTAAACAGTGTGGGGCAGATAGGGAGGGGTGAAGAACCTGCAAAGGGGGCTATCAAGAACAACATAGCGATACGGCATCTAGCAGGCAAGCAAGGACGTCCACAGGCAGCCCCGGTTAAACTGCGCGGTGGCACGGACACTCACTACTCAGCTTCACGCGCGACGGGCTTCGAGCTCTTCCCAGCGGGCGAAGGCAAAGGCGTGCTCGCGCTGCACGGTGTCCAGTTTGCCGCGCACTTCCGCTGCTTTGGCCGTATCTTGATAGAGCGCGGGGTCGGCGAGTTTGGCGGCCAACTCGGTTTGCTCTTTCTCGAGTCGCTCAATCAGCGCGGGCAGTTTCTCTAGTTCTTCGCGTTCGCGATTGGTGAGTTTTTTTGCCGGAGCCGTCTCAGCCGGACGCGCTGACGTCTTAGCGGGTGGCGTAGAGCTCGCCGCCGCGCGCGTGGCTTGTTTTTCTTTCTCGCTCTGCCAGTCGCTGTAGCCGCCGATATATTCGGCTATGCGGCCGTCGCCTTCGAAGACAAAGGTGCTGGCGACAACTTCGTCGAGAAATTCGCGGTCGTGGCTGACGAGCAGCACGGTGCCGGGAAATTCGACGAGGAGGTCTTCGAGCAAATCGAGCGTCTCGACATCGAGGTCGTTGGTCGGTTCGTCGAGCACGAGCACATTGGCCGGTTTCAAAAAGAGGCGGGCGAGCAGCAAGCGGTTGCGCTCACCACCGGAGAGCACGCGTGCGGGCGTGCGGGCGCGCTCGGGCTCGAACAGAAAATCTTGCAGGTAGCTGATGACGTGCTTGGTGCGGCCGCCGATGGTGACGTGCGTGTTGCCGTCGGCGACGTTGTCGGCGACGGTTTTGCTGTCATCAATGGCGGAGCGGAACTGGTCGAAGTAAACCACTTCGAGATTCGTGCCCGAGGTGACGGTGCCGGAGGTGGGCGCAAGCTGGCCGAGCAGCAATTTGATGAGGGTAGTCTTGCCCGCGCCGTTGGGGCCGATGAAGCCAATTTTGTCGCCGCGCACGATGGTGGTGGAGAAATCGCGCACGAGTTCGCGTCCGTCCGCGTAAGAGAAGGAGAGATTCTCGACTTCGGCCACTTTGACACCGCTGGGGAGGGCTTCGTTGACGCGCAGGTTGACCGTGCCGGTCTGTTCGCGGCGAGCACGACGTTCGGCGCGGAGCGCGGCGAGGCGTGTGAGGCGGGCGGTGGCGCGCTTGCGTTGGGCGGAAGGTTTGCGGCGCGACCATTCCTCTTCTTGCGCGAGGCGTTTGTCGGCGGCTTCGCGTTGGCGTTCTTCGGCTTCGAGGCGCTCTTGGCGGCGCGTGAGGAAGACGTCGTAAGGACAATCCCAATTCGTGAGCACGCCGCGATCCAGCTCGACGATGCGCGTGGCAAGGCGGCGCAGAAAAGCCCGGTCGTGCGTCACAAAGAAGAGGCTGACTTTCTGTTTCAGCAAAAACTCTTCGAGCCAGAGGATGGAGGCGAGGTCGAGGTGGTTAGTGGGCTCGTCGAGCAGCAGGAGGTCGGGCTGGCTGGCGAGGGCCTGCGCGAGCAAGACGCGGCGCTTCAGTCCGCCGGAAAGCTGCGAAAACTCCGCGTAGGGGTCGAGCCCGGCCTGCTCTAACAACAAATCCAACCGCACATCGCGTTCCCATTCTTCTTCGTGGGCATTGTTCTCGCGCAGGCCCGCCTCCACCAAGTCGCGCACGGTGCCCGTCATCCCTTGCGGCACTTCTTGCACGAGGCGGGCGAAATGCGCGCCGGGTTGCCGGGAAATCTGGCCGCGGTCGGGCTTCATCTCGCCGACAATGACTTTCATCAGGGTGGACTTGCCCGCGCCGTTGCGTCCGACGAGGCAGAGACGTTCGCCGGGATTAACTTGGAAATTCACGCCGTCGAGGACGGCAGGACCACCGAAGGCGAGAGAAACATCGAGAAGGGTGAACAGGGCCATGGAAACGAGCGACCCTACGCTTCAAAGCCGACAGGGCAAGGCTCCGCACCCAACAAGGGCATTATTTGCCATCCATGCTGTGTCGGCCAGCCCCGGCGATGAGCAGCACGAGGTAGCCCGCCAGAAACACAAAGGCCAATTCGCCGTTCTTTTCGCCGGTGAGTTGCATCTTGTGCACCATGAAAAACGCCACGCCCATCGTGAAGGCCAAGGCGAAGGCGGCCAGCCGGGTGCAGGCGCCAAGCACTAGCAACACCGAACAGAACACTTCGGCAAAAACAACAAGAAGGAAGCTAGGCACAGCCCCGAGGCCGAGCGGGTCGCCAAAAGAAAGGTCTCCCCCGAGCAGCTTCATAAACTTCCCCCACCCATGCAGCACGAGCATGGAGAGACCAAGCCAGACACGAAGCAACAAAAGCGCTACATCAGCGCTGGCAGGAATAAACTCAAGGCGGAGAAGTTTAAGCATGGTAGTAAGGGTTGGCCGGACAGTGCGGTTTTACCGCGAGTCCGCAAGCTGCAAGCAGCCCGCGCCGAGGCCGCCGCCCCACCCCAAATCTCAGGCGGCACAACTATCGGCCGACTGCGCCAAATCGCCGAGACCAGCGCCACGATGCACCAAAGCCTCACGCAGGAGGCGCTCGCGCATATCTGCGCCGATGCGCAAAATGACACGACAAACGTTTTCGCGCACAACCGGGTCGTTCGCCCCGACAGGACAGCCTCGGCGTTCGCCCTCTAGCCAAGCCTCATCGGCGATGATCTTGCGAATCAGGGGCAGTTCCAAAAGCAGCACTGGATCAATGTTCTCAGCCATGGCCGAAATTCAGTTCTAGGGGTTAGAAACACCAACTGCTGCCTCATCGGCACAGACGTGGGTGATGTTGAGGGCAGGCAGGCATTTTTTGCGGAGCATTTTCGGAATCCGACTCGCCAACGCGGTCGGTGATGTTTGTCATCCGCGGCCATGTCTCGCGTTCTGTCTTTGCTGACCAATGCTTTCCCCCTGTGGGTGGTGGCGTGCAGCGGTCTCGCGCTGGTGCAGCCGCAGTGGTTTGTCTGGTTCAACGGGACATGGATTATCTGGGGACTAACCATCATCATGCTCGGCATGGGGCTGACGCTGACGCCGGCCGATTTTCGCGGTATCACGAAAATGCCGCGCGCGGTGGCGATAGGCTTTGTCGCGCAATACACCATCATGCCATTTCTTGGCTGGAGCATGGGACGGCTTTGCGGGTTGGAACCTGCTTTCGCGGTTGGGCTGATTCTCGTCGCGTGTTGTCCCGGCGGCACGGCGTCGAATGTCGTGACCTACCTCGCCCGGGCGAATGTGTGCCTGTCGGTGGTGATGACGATGTGCTCGACCTTCGCCGCCGTGGTAATGACGCCGCTGCTGACTTCGTGGTTGGCGGGCACACTCGTCGAAGTGGACGGCTGGGGTTTGTTTCGGAGCACGCTGCAAGTCGTAGTCGCACCGGTCGTGTTGGGCGTTTGCCTGAATCGGGTGGCACCGCAACTCGTGCGCCGAGTGCAACTCGGTCTGCCGCTCATCGCGGTGCTGGCAATCGCGATGATTTGCGCGAGTATCATCGGCAGTAACAGCGCGGCCGTGCGCGCCGCTGCGGGACCGCTGCTCGGCGCGGTGTTTGGTCTGCACGCGGGCGGCTTTGCGCTGGGTTACCTGCTGGCTCGACTGACTGGTTGCCCAGAGATGACGGCGCGCACCGTGTCGATCGAAGTCGGCATGCAAAACTCCGGCCTAGGTGTCGTGCTGGCGCGCAAACATTTTGCCGACCCGTTGACGGCCGTGCCCTGCGCCATCTCCAGCGTTTTTCATTCTGTTATCGGCAGCGTGCTGGCGGGTTGGTGGCGCTGGCGCGATCGGACGAAACCATGAATTTTTCGCGTTGGCGGCGCGGATCCCAGCAAATCCACGACGTGAGGCCAGCGACAGTTATTCGGAAATAATATCAGGGTTTGCACAGCGCCTGCTGGAGACACACGGTCAACCATGGCCTCATCGTCGCTCCCCCCCTCCGCCCTACCCGAACGTTTCAAAAACTACGCTACGGAAGGATTTTACGACGAAATGATTGGCACTGGCTCAGCCATACAGCCTCATTACCAAAAGTTTGCCAAACATTTTGGCCCTATCACCCCGGAGGAATTCGAGGCCCGGCGGCAGTCGGTGGACTTGGCTTTTTTACGGCAAGGAATCACCTTCAATGTTTACGGCGACTCCAAGGGAGCGGAGCGGGTTTTCCCGTTCGATCTCGTGCCGCGTATCATCCCCGCTCAAGAGTGGGAGCACTTGGAGGCCGGGCTGGTGCAGCGCATCACCGCACTCAATCTCTTCCTGCACGACATCTACCACGAGCAACACATCCTAAATGATGGCACGATTCCGCCGCATTATGTGATGTCGGCCAAACATTTCCGGCGCGAATTTGTGAACGTCAAAGTGCCACGCGACATCTACATTCATATTTGCGGCACAGACATCATCCGCGATGACAAGGGCACTTATCTTGTGTTGGAGGACAATGCGCGCTGTCCATCGGGAGTGAGTTACGTGCTGGAAAACCGGCGCGCGGTCAAACGCACCTTCCCCGCCCTGTTTGAGGCGGCGGGGGTGCGCCCAGTCGAAAATTACGCCAACGAACTTCTGCGCATGCTCAATTCGACCGCGCCGAGCGGTGTGGTGGATCCGACCGTCGTGTTGCTCACGCCCGGTGCCTACAACTCGGCCTACTTCGAGCACACTTACCTCGCCCGCCAAATGGGCATCGAAATCGTCGAAGGTCGCGACCTGCTCGTGAAAGACCAGCACGTGTTCATGCGCACGACCAAGGGGCTCCAACCCGTGCACGTGATTTACCGACGCATTGATGACGATTTTCTCGACCCGACCGTCTTTCGCCGCGATTCCGCACTCGGTGTGCCCGGTCTCGTCAACGCCTACCGCGCCGGCAACGTCTCCCTCGCCAACGCCATCGGCACCGGCGTCGCCGACGACAAAGTGATGTATTATTTCGTGCCGCGCATCATCAAATACTACCTCGATCAGGAACCGATTTTGCCAAATGTGGACACCTACCTCGCCAACGAGGCCAAAGACCGCGCCTACATCGTCGAAAATCTCGACAAGCTCGTAGTCAAAGCCGCGAACGAGGCCGGCGGCTACGGCATGTTGATGGGCCCGCACGCGACACAGGCCGAGCGCGCGGAATTCCGCGAACGAATCCTGAAAGACCCGCGCAACTACATCGCCCAGCCGATGATTTCACTCTCCCGCCACCCGACTTTCTGCGGCAGCGAAGGCTTCGCCGGACGTCACGTGGATTTGCGCCCGTTTATTCTCTACGGCGAAAAACCCGTCATTATCCCAGGCGGACTCACCCGCGTCGCCCTCCGCAAGGACTCACTCGTCGTCAACTCTTCCCAAGGCGGCGGCAGCAAAGACACTTGGGTGCTTTACGGAAACTCCTAACCCCTTGCGCCCATGCTAAGCCGTGTCGCCAACAGCCTTTATTGGATGAGTCGTTATATCGAACGCGCCGAAAGCACTGCGCGCCTCGTTGACGTGAATCTCCAACTCATCCTCGATTACCGCAACCTCGACGACGCTGGCGTCGCCGCCCACTGGCTGCCCATCGTGCAGAGTTCCGGAGATGACGAACTTTTCCACCAGCTCTACCCGAGTGCCTCGGGGCAAACTGTGACGGATTTTCTCGTTTTCCAATCACTCAATCCCAACTCCATCGTCTCCTCCGTCGCCCAAGCCCGCGAAAATGCCCGCATGGTGCGCGATCAGATCACTGGCGACCTCTGGGAGGAAATCAACCGGGTCTACCTCTTCCTCCACTCACCGCGAGCCCGTGAATTGTGGGCCTACGATCCCGCCGATTTTTTCCGCACCATCCGCACCAGCTCCTTGCTCCTGCAAGGCCTGACCGACGCCACCGTGGTGCGCAGCGAAGGTTGGCTCTTCACGCAATGCGGACGCTACCTCGAACGCGCGGACAAGACCTCCCGAATCCTAGACGTCCGCCACGCTTCCCTCCCCAGCCATGGCACCCCAACCTCACTCAGCCAAGCCGACGCGCTCGGCTGGTCGGCGGTGTTGCTCTCTTGCAGCGCATGGGACGCCTATAAAGGCCTCCATGGCGCCGAGGTCAGGCCCGAGCACGTCGCAGAACTATTATTGCTTTCCGACGAATTTCCACGCTCCGTGCGGTTCTCTGTGCGTCACCTCAACCAATCCCTGCGCCGCATCTCTGGAGTCCGCGACGGCAAGTTTTGCAACCACGCCGAAAAACTCGCCGGGCGTTTGCTCGCTCGTTTGCAATTCAGCACTGCTGACGATGTCTTTGCGACTGGCTTGCACACTTACATCGACGAAGTGCAGAGCGAGCTGAACGCCGTCGGTAGCGCGCTCTTCGATGCCTACATCTCCCAGCCCTTCCTCACGCTCGAAGAACACGAACTCCGCCAACAAGAAGAGCAACAACAGCAGCAGCCTAGTGTCAGCGCACCGCTTACATGAAGCTCAGCGTCACCCACCTGACCCGCTACGATTATGAAAGCAACGTGCGGGAAAGCTACAATGAGGCTCGCCTCCAACCCGCCAATAGCGGCGGCCAAGCTTGTCTGAGTTTCGTCCTCAACGTGCTGCCTCAGACGCGGCTTAGCCACTATCAGGATTTTTATCAGAACTGTGTTCACCTCTTTGAAATAGAGCACCCACACAACGCGCTAAACGTTGAGGCGATTTCCACGGTGCTGACGCAAGACACGCCGACGCTGGCGGCAGACGCCACCCCGTCTCCTCTCGCGCAAATCGACGCCTGCGCCACGATGGATCGCTGCTACGACTTTCTCCAAGCCAGCACCTACGTCGAGCCGGGCGGAGCTTTGTTGCCGCTCGTGCAGGAGGCCGCTGGCGACCAGCAGGATTCATGGCAGGTCGCCCGCGCCATCATGGCCTACATCTATCGCGAATTTACTTATCAACCGGCAACGACCAACGTCTACACCCACATGCGCGACGTGCTGATGCTGCGCACAGGGGTCTGTCAGGATTTCGCTCATGTGATGCTCGGCCTCTGCCGCACGCTCAAAATTCCCGCCCGCTACGTCAGCGGCTACATCTACAACGGGCCCGCCGACGAACTGAAGGGCGCGCAAGCCACCCATGCGTGGGTCGAAGTTTATGTGCCCGGCCACGGTTGGTGCGGACTCGACCCGACCAATAATCGGCAGGCCGATGGGAACTACATCAAAGTGGCCGTGGGCCGTGATTACGCGGACGTATCACCATTGCGCGGCACCTACCGTGGCACGGCCAAACGCCATCTGCACGTAGATGTGCTCGTCACGCGCCTCGACGAGTCCAACACCCCCGTCAATCCGGCGTCTGCCCCTGCACCCTTCAGCCAGTAAGAAGAATCGCGCAGGCGCGCTCAGACCTTCTTCTTGAAGTAGGCGATGGTCTTTTTGAGACCTTCGGCCAGCGGCACGGTCGGCTCCCATTTGAGATGCTTTTTCGCCAAAGTGATGTCGGGGCGACGCTGCTTCGGGTCATCTGCCGGGAGCGGCTTGTGCACGATCTTGGATTTGCTCTTGGTCAGCTTCAGCACCTGCTCGGCTAGCTCCAGCATCGTAAATTCGCCAGGGTTGCCGATGTTGATCGGGCCGACCACAGCGTCCTGGTTCATCAAGCGGACAAAGCCTTCAATCAGGTCGTCCACGTAGCAGAACGAACGCGTCTGCGAGCCGTCTCCGTAAACCGTCAGTGCCTCGCCGCGCAGCGCCTGCACGATGAAGTTGGAGACAACACGGCCGTCGTTCGGATGCATGCGCGGGCCGTAGGTGTTAAAGATGCGCACAATGCGGATATCTACTTTGTTCTCGCGGTGATAATCAAAGAAGAGCGTCTCGGCGCAGCGTTTGCCCTCGTCGTAGCAAGAACGGCGGCCGATCGGGTTGACGTTGCCCCAATAACTCTCCGGCTGCGGATGCACGGAAGGATCGCCATAAACTTCTGACGTGCTGGCTTGGAAAACACGTGCTCTCACGCGCTTGGCTAAACCGAGACAATTAATCGCACCCATGACCGAGGTTTTGACGGTCTTGATAGGATTGAATTGGTAGTGCGGCGGCGAGGCCGGGCAAGCGAGGTTGTAGATCTGGTCCACCTCAAACTTGAAAGGGTCGATCACATCGTGCCGCACGAGCTCAAAGCGCTCATTGCCCAGCAAGTGTGCAACGTTGGCCTTCGAGCCGGTGAAAAAATTATCCAGACACACGACTTCGTGACCTTCATTGATGAGGCGATCGCAGAGGTGACTACCAAGAAATCCGGCTCCGCCGGTGACGAGAATACGCATAATAGATAAAGACATGTTGGTAGTGAACGGGACAAGTTGGCGAGCACACTTTCAGCAGTAAGGGGGGCTGGAAATTGCGTAGCTAGAGTGAGTCGGACGATAGCTCACATATTGTTGCCCGAGCGATTCCCTCCAATGGGGGGATGGCAGCCCGTCCGTCGCGCTGGTATTGTTCTAGGAACCTATTTCCCCCGCTTATACGTCCGCCTAGGCGCCCCACTAGCTACCTGAGTTTGGACAACTGAGACCCGCCAAGATGCGGAAAACTGCCCCAATAATAATTTCTATTTTAACTCTACCGCGCGCCTCTTCGTGCCGGCAAGCGGCAGCAGGGCTATTACTCGTCACGCTTGCCGCGACCAATTTGTTCGCCGCAACGCCTACCCGCATCAACCTTGCCAAATACCAGCCTGCCACCTCTAGCGTGCAAAGCTCCACCTACGACCCGGAACTCGCAGTGGATGGGAGCGTCAGTAATTTCCATTGTTTCCGCACGGGTAACATCACCAGCGGCTCGTGGTGGCTGGCCGTCAGTTATAACCAACCGATATCCATCGCTAGTGCCCACTTGTATTTGGGCGTTCTGGCGAGCACGACCTCGCAGGTGCCTGCTAGTTTTCGTTTCCAGTATTCCAATGATGGCACCAACTGGACTGACGTGCCCGGCTCGACCGTGAGCGGGAATACTTTGACCGAGCGCAACGTCGTATTCTCGCAATCCGTCACGGCCAAATACTTCCGTCTCTACAGCACCGCAACCGGCAGTAACGCCATCCGCGAATTGGCATTTTTCCCACCGAACATCGCTAACAATGTGGAACAGGGTTATCCCCTCGGCACCGATGTGCGCCTTAACCTCGCCTACCTACGTCCGGCGACATCCTCGTCGGCCGATACCGCAAACATTTACGGCGCGGGTTACTCCAAAAACGCCTTCGATGGCTACATCGACAACAAATCGCGGTGGGTTTGCACCAACGCCAGTGGTGAATACATCGAGGTCGATCTACTCGACACTCACGCCATCGCCAGTGCGCATGTTTTCACCGGATTTATCGGAGTCAGCGACGCCACTCACACGACCGTGCAACCGATGGCCGATTTCAAACTACAATACTACACTGGGAGCGCGTGGGCCGATATTCCCGGCGCATCCGTAACGGGTAACACGGCGGCTTCGCTCGTAGTTACATTTAATTCGACTGTCACGACGAGTAAAGTGCGCCTCGTCACCACCAGCGCCTCCAACGCCAAGCTGCAAGAGCTTCTCCTTTTCCCACCCCGCGATGGCGGTGCCAGTTACACCCTCGGACGTGAAGTCGTGGACGCAGCACCGCCGTCGAGCAAGTGGAACGATTACTCTGACTCGTCCTACCAACTCAACAGCGCCAGCACCGGCTTGCGTCTCGGATTGGTCAACGGACAAGTCGTCTTCACCGCCACCACCAACACCACCGCCAGCGAAACTGAGTGGCAACTACTCCTCAATTACCGCGACGGTAGCTACCGCATCCGCCACTCATCCAGTGGTCAATGCCTTGGCCTCGCCTCGGTCAGCACCGCCACGGGAGCCTCCGTCACCATCCAAGACTACACCGCCTTACCGTCGCAGGATTGGTTCCTCGTGCCCGACGAGAACACCCCGTCCAACCTTCGCCTAGTCAACACCTACTCCGGCCTCGCCCTGCAATCCTCTGCGAACAGCACCTCCGTCGGTGCCGCAGCCATCGTGGATACGATTACCAGTGGACGAGACGTGCAGATGTGGACGACGACTTATGTCCACCATTACCCGAAGAAAGGCATCGCCGGCACCAACAACCCCATCTCCGCCAACAACGACCTCGCCAAGCGCTACACCAGCGACCTCACCCTGACTTACCATCAGGATTTCTACAAGCGACTCGGCGGCTCGTGGAGCTACACTTGGGGACGGCAAACCAGCGATACCTTTCCCTACGTCGTGCAGAGCTTCACTTTTAACCCGATGCAATGGGGCAACGGAAATACCAATTTCACTCACGGCACGAGCCCCGGCCCGATGGAAAAAAACTTCGTGGATATCCAATCCAACCCGAAGCCGATGCACTTGATGGGCTTCAACGAACCCGACCACACCGACCAAAGCAATATCCCCGACCCCGCCGTCGCTATCGCCCGCTGGCCGCGTTTTGAGGCGATGCAAGCCCCCTTGGTCGGCCCTTGTCCTGCGAATGACACAGGCACGTGGCAGGATGACTTCTACACCCAAGCCAATGCCCTCGGCTACCGTCGCGACTACACGCCCGTGCATTGGTATGCATCTCCGACCTCAGACCTCATCGGCAGCCTACAAGCCACTTACAACAAATACGGGCGCCCGATCTGGCTAACGGAATTTTCGTTCATCAGCTGGGATGGCTCGGGCAGTTGGAGCGATGCCAGTAATTTCAACGCCCTCGCCGAGTTCATGTGGCGCGCCGAGTCGCTCCCCTGGTTGAAGCGTTACTCGCTCTTCGTTTACATTGAGGGCAGCTTCGGCGGCACCGACAACAGCACCGCCCCACGCTCCAACACTATCCGCGCGGACGGTTCATTGACCGCTTTCGGGCAACTCTACGCAGGCTGGGACGGCGTGACCGATGTCCTGCCCGATCGCGCCTACCATTTACACAACAAAGGTATTTACCACCGCGTCCAAAACCCCGGCGGCGTTTCCGGGCCGGCCCTTCTTGATCCGGAAACCGATGACGCCGGCGTCCAGTGGTTTCTCTCGCCGGGCAACACAGCGAATAGCTACCGACTCCTCTCGACCCGCGACGGCCGTCCCCTGCGCGTGAGCAGCAATGTGGTTTCCTTGGGCACCGTCGGCCAAAGCGACACGACAGCCGAGTGGCAGCTCGTCGCCGACCAATACGGATGGTATTACCTCGAAAATGTGGCCGCGCCGAGCACGAACAAGCGGCTGAAGGATAACGGCAATGGCTCCTTCGGTATGGTCTCCAGCGGAAACTCCGGCGACGCCATCAAGTGGCGCTTTGTCCGCCCCGCCGTCGCCGACGCCGCTGGGCCGACTGACGCACCCACGAATCTCACCGCCACCGCGACACCAACTTCCATCAGTTTGACTTGGTCCGCCGTCACCGGAGCCACGAGTTACTCTGTGCAGCGCGCCTCCAGCTCCAGCGGCCCGTGGACAACTGTGGCGACTGGTCTGACCTCGCCCAGCTGGACTGACACAGGCCTGTCTTACCACACCACCAACTTCTACCAAGTCATCGCCACTAACCTTTACGCCCTCGACTCGGCCACCACCACTGCCGTCTCGGCCACCACGCCCACGCCCTACGAAGTCTGGGCCGCCACCGCGCTCTCATCCGTGCAGGAATCACTACGC
>JACCDO012136980.1_pt1 | contig 20680 bp, 14 predicted proteins | sample 7446101 | NCBI WGS metagenome assembly JACCDO01 (sample SAMN15323440, study PRJNA562643) | freshwater metagenome | isolation source: river surface water | place: USA:Blue River Watershed | collected 2017-08-16
GAAATTAAAAAATATTTAGAAATAATATGTGATAACGAAGAATTATTTGATGAGTTTATCAAGGAATCAGTATATGATTATATAATATTATATATAAATGATCTAATAGGTAGTGAAATTAATGGATTAATAAAAAAATATTTTTCATGGTCTATTAAAGATAGTTATAAAATTGGTTCATTAAAAAATTTAGAAAAAATATTGCAAATACCTATAGAAATTGGTAAAAATAAAAATATCTCAAATATTAAAAATAAATTTATTCAAATATTAAATGAAAATAATGATTTGATAGAAGATATTGTATTAAATAGTTCTGGATCAGGTATATTAACTGAAAAAGTATTTGGAAATAAAGTAACAGGTAAATTAAATACTATAAGAGTGTTTGATAATAAATGTATAAATATAAATCAATTTAATCAAGATACATTAATAAAATTAAATCCAAGAATAGAAGACTTAAATGGTAACACAATATTAAATAGATTTGTAAATCAGTATAATAAGAATGGAATAAAATATTTATTAAGTAAAGATCCAGGACTTTTAACATTTAAAAATTCTAAACAAGAAGATTCAATTCAATATGTATTAAGATTGATTAAAACAATTCAAGATGATTATTTAGGAAATATGGAAGATAGATTGAATAAATATAGTCAAGTATTAGAAAATCGTATTAACAGTGATGAAGAATTTAAAGATATAAATATAGATCAAGAGCAAAAAACAGTATATAATATAGTTCTAAATTCAATATATATGTTTAATGAATTTATTTGGACACAAATGTTAAACTTTCCTGGAAATTGGACAGTAACTGATGAACTTTCATTAGCTAATAAATTAGGAATTCAAACTGATGATTTAAAAAATGAAAACTTATTAATTAAAAAATTTGATTCTGATGATCAAAATACATTAATTAAAAAATCAAAAGAATTAATAGGTGAACAAATATTTGAAACACAAAAAAGAATTTTAGAAAATGAAAAAGAACAATTAGAAAAAACTAAAGCTAATATTATGTACACCAAAGCATCAGAATATAATAAAAATTTTACAAAATCAGCATCTCCGTCTACAACTTCTACTATTGCTAAGATTGATACTGAAATAACAGAAAAACAAAATAAAATTGATAAATTAGTAGCAGATAAAAATAAATTATCAACTACAGTTAATATAAAAATTAATATTGTAGATTTAATTAGTAAATCACAATTAATTACTGACAACAATACAATTGATTATAATGAATATATTAAATTAGCAACAGAATTACAAAGTTATTATTTTAAAATAATAAAGATTTTAAATGAAAAAATATCAAAAACAAATTGTATTAATAAATCACAATTAATATTACTAGGAATTGACATATCAAAATTTAGAAATAATTTACAAGGTTTAACTGTATTAGAACCAATACCAAAATATTACACAAATGTTATTGATAAATTATATGGTGAATTTAAAGACTTGGATAGATATGAAGATTCAAATTATAATGTTGTTTTTAAAGCAATGTATAATATAATTGTGATTAATACCATAACCGTAATATCTAGTGAAATGTTTAATATGATAAGTAAATATATGCAAAGTAATTTTAATCCAAATAAAAAGGTAATAAATGAAGAAGGATTAAAATCTCTTGATGAATTGATTAAAAAATATTTAATTGAATCATTTAATAATGAACTAAACTTTAAAAATCCAGATAAAATATATCCTGAACCAGAGACATTAACCAATAGACTTTTAGTTAAAATATTTCAATTATATGGTATTGATATTGAAACAATTAATTCAAATCAAGAACAAGTTAATGAATTAAAGAAATTTATGGATTTTTATAAAATAATATCCAATAATATAGCTAAAAATACTTATGAAGAATTAATTTATTTATTAAGTAATTTGAAAAAAATGTCTTTACTTATAGATATTTTTGTTTGTTTAACTGAAGCTAGTGTTTAATTTTAATTTTTTTTAATAATTTAATAAATTTATTTTAATTTATTTAATATATTTTTATAATCTTGCAGTAAAAGTATTAATATTAGTATTTTCAGGTGAATTATCAATATTAATTATTTCCAGTGTAAGAGAGAAGTTTCTGTTATAAAAATTAACTTGTTTACCATTTGGATCTACAAATGTAAATTCTAACTCAGATAGAAATCTTACTGGAGGATTAAGATAAACTGGTGCATTAACAAAGGAATTATATATAATAGAATTAGGAGGCCCATTCATTAAAAATTTGTAAAAATAAGGTGGTCCATTTGGATTTGTACAAGTATTTAAATTAGTACATTGTAACAAAAGATATTTATTTGAAGTATTATCAAAATCATTAAAAATTTGGTATTGACTAACTAAATTGGTAGCAACTAAAATTTTACCAACATCATAAACATAAGGATCAAGATTATTAACTGTATATGAATTTAATAAATTACAATATGGTGTAATTGCATTGGGTGTACCAACATATCTAAAACCAATAATACTACCAAATGTATCAGGATAATCAAAACGTAATCTAAAAGAATTTGATGTTTTAATTTTTATTTGTTTCCCTCCAAAAGTATTACCGACATCATTTATTAAATTTATATTTGTTAATTTTATTTCATAAAAATCATTATTAATTATGTTAATAATTAAATGTCCATCTGTATCATTAATATACGATTTATCCACATCATAATAATCAATACTACCAGTTATAAAAATTCTATCTCCAACATTTAAATTATGATTTGGATGATTTATTTTAATAACATAAGCATTACCTTTCTCATTTATACCTTCACTTTCTTTATTTAAATCTGCTAAACAATCAGGTAATATATAAGTGCTATAGCTTTTAAAAGATGCAATATTATTTTTTTCATCAAAATCAACAGTCATATCATTAAATAAATATAAATTGTTCTGAACAGTAGTTATTCTTGGGACTGTACTAACTAAATCTTCAATTACTTTTGCTAATTGAGGAAAACTATAATAACCAGTAGGTATTTCTATAAAATAAGTTTGTATATCCAAAAGGTTATCCCAATATAATTTATTATTTACTGTCGGTACAAATAAATTTTCCGCATTATTAAATCTAAATACTCTTTTAAAATCTGATTCAGCATTAATATTTTTAAGAATATTTGGAATTTCTGAACTAATTACTTTAATACTTGCTACATTATTATAATTTTTATCCAAAAATATTTTAAAACTACTTGGTGTTGGGTACCCAACATTTATACTTGAAACTGTACCTATTTCAATATCTTCACCTGTAAAGAAATTATTATTTACCCAAGTACCCTTTAATTGTATATTTTGATTAATTGATATATTATCAGTAAGTCTTAGTTCAATATAATCAATTCCAACCCCAACAACTGGTAAATAGGGAGTCAAATAATAATCTGATAAAGGTAAATTAGCATTTAATAAACTTAATGGATAATTACCCAAATTATAATATATTATTTCACAATCTGAAACTAAAGTATTGTCTAAATTATTATCTGTATAAAATGTTATTGGTAATACAATTCCTATTCTATCATCATCATTAATTTTAAATATTTGTACTTTATGTAATTGATTAATTAAACTAATTGGTACATTATTATAAGTAGTACTTGTTCCATTTGTAACACCTCTAATTTCAATTAATATATCATAATATGGAATTGTGTAATCAAAATTTGGTTTAAAATTATCAATTATTACATAATTTTTTCTATCTTCAAAATAAAAACTAATATCACTATATGTAGATTTATATGTTTTAAAACCTCTCAAAGTAATTTTATCACCTACAGAATATTTCTTTATAGCATCATTTATTAATATTTTAAATTTATTTGTATTGGATGTAAAAACTAATGAATTTGGTTGGAGTTTTAAATAATTATCTACATTTAATGTTGATTGATTGTTTCTATTTGCTGAATCTACATTTACAATATTTTTTTTTAATACTATTCTGGTATTTAATCCTCCTAATTTTTTATCATGAAGATATTCAAAATATGGATCATAATCTTTTGGATAAACTATTGGATTTGAATAATTTACACCATCGATTGTTGTAGGTAATGTATTTAATCTATAAGGATTTGTATTTAATTCTACATTTAATTGTTCTACAAAATTATCATTTTGATCTTTCTCTCTATTTAATTTGTTATTGTAATTTAATAATCTTATATAATCATTTGTTGATTCTTTTATAATTTTTTTCTGATTAAAAAAATTTTGTGTTGAATCATCTAGATTTCCTCCCTGATGAGTTTCTAAAAATTCTATATTACTTACTAAATCTTCTTTATTTTTATCTGTCATATCTATATTTTATATTTTGATATATATTTAATAATGATACTTATTATTAAATCGAATTTTATTACTATATTTAATTAAAAAAAATTGATTTTAAATAATTTAAAGATTTAAATAATATACAATTTCTAATTGATTATTGATGTCTTCAAAAACTGACAAAACTGTTAAAACTGGTGAAAAAAATTCTAAAATTCCTAAAGAAGAAATAAAGGAGAAAACTAAGGAGAAAACTAAGGATAAAACTAAGGATAAGACTATTGAAGAACAATTTAAGAAAAAGTCACTACATCAACATATATTAGATTTACCTGATACATATATTGGTTCAACTCAACCAGATACAATAAATACATTTGGTTATGATTCAAAATCAAAATTAATTACCAAAAAAGAGAGAACAATTGTTCCAGGTCTATACAAAATTTATGACGAAATTTTAGTAAATGCTGTTGATAATACAGTTCGTGATTCAAAATGTAATTTGATAAAAATTAATGTAGATAAAAGTACAGGAATTATAACTGTGTTAAACAATGGTTCAACAATTCCAGTAGAACTTCACAAAGAATACAATATTTACGTCCCAGAACTTATTTTTGGTAATTTACTTACATCAGGAAATTATGATCAAAAAGGTAAAATAGTTGGAGGTCGTAATGGTATCGGAAGTAAAGCTACAAATATTTATTCAGAATTATTTGAAATTGAAATAATTGATCCTATTAAAAAAAAGAAATATTATCAAAAATTTATGAATAATATGTTTAATAAAGAAGAACCTGTAATTTCTGATATTAGTAAAAACACTGAATCATACACCAAAATAACTTTTAAACCTGATTACAAAAGATTCGGATTAAGTGGATTAACTGATGATATGATTTCTATTATTAAAAGACGTGCTTATGATGTTGCAGGTACAACAAATTCAAATGTTAAAGTTTATTTGGACGACGAGATTATTCCTATCAAGAATTTCGAAGATTATGTTAAAATGTTCTATGATAATAAAGATGATGTTGAAATTATTTATCAAGAAAAGAAAGATGATGAAAAAGACATTATTCGTTGGGCCGTAGGTATTATTTGTGAAAAAGATGACAGACAATATAATTTTAGTTTTGTTAACGGTATTTGTACATGGTTAGGTGGTACACATCTTAACTATATTACAAATCAAGTAATTGATAAAATTTCCCAAGTAGTTGTTAGTAAAAATAATAAATTTTTCAAAGGTAAAGATGAAAAAGAAAACAAATCAAGAGTTAATAAATTACACAATCTGCTTAAACAAAATATAAGTATTTTTGTGAACTCAACTATAGAAGATCCTTCATTTAGTTCACAATCCAAAGAATATCTTACAACTAGATCAAGTGATTTTAAAGTAAAATTTGCTTTTAATGAAGAATTTGTTAAAAAAATATCAAAATCTGATTTAATCAAAAATATTGTTAATGATATTATTGATAAACAAAAAGAAAAATCTGATGCTAAGAAAAATGATAAATTTATTGATTTAACTAAACTTGATGATGCTAGATGGGCTGGTGGTAAAAATGCTTCTCAATGTAGACTTATTTTAACCGAAGGTGATTCGGCTAAATCATTTGCAATTTCAGGTCTTGAATTAATTGGAAGAGATAAATATGGTGTTTTCCCATTAAAAGGTAAGTTACTTAATGTTAGAGAAGCTAATCCCAGTCAATTATTATCAAACGAAGAAATTAAAAATCTCAAAAGAATTTTGGGTTTGAAACATGGTGTAGTTTATTCTGATACTAAAAAACTTCGATATGGTGGTATTATCATTTTAACAGATCAAGATGCAGATGGATCACATATTAAGGGTTTGTTGATGAATTTTATTCACTTCTTCTGGCCTAGTCTTCTTAAAATTGAAGGTTTCGTCCAAACAATTTCTACACCTATCGTTAAAGCTTATAAAAAGTCTGACACTAAAAAGGCTAATCCCGAAATTTTCTACACTATTACCGATTACAAAAAATGGCTTGATAAAATTGGTGATTCACAAAAAAATTATACTATCAAGTATTTTAAGGGTTTAGGTACTTCTACTGCTAAAGAGGCTAAAGAATCATTTACTGATCTGGAAGAAAGACTTATTAATTATGTTTGGTCTTTAGATAATTCTACATCTAATAAAGATATTAATTCTGATGATGAATCTGATGATGAATCTGAACAAGATGAAGACGAAATTTCTAACAAGTCTAACAGATCTAAACTATCTGATAATTCAAAAGAAGATGATATTAAATCTATTAAAGAAGATGAAAAAGATATCAGTACACCCTCCTATCAAGCTCTTACATTGGCTTTTGCTAAACAAAGAGCTAATGATCGTAAAGAATGGGTTAGAAAATATAATCCAGATATAACAATTGGATATGACCAAAAGAAAGTTACTTTTGATGAATTTATCAACAAAGATCTAATTCACTTTTCACATGGAGATAATATTCGTTCTATCCCAAATATAACTGATGGATTAAAACCATCCCAACGTAAAATTATTTATGGTGCATTCAAACGTAAATTAGAAAACGAAGAAATTAAAGTAGCACAACTTTCAGGTTATATTTCTGAACATACTGGTTACCATCATGGTGAAGCAAGTTTACAAGGTGCTATTATTAATATGGCCCAGGATTATTGTGGATCTAACAATATTAATTTACTTAGACCTCTTGGTAACTTTGGTTCAAGACGTATGGGAGGTAAAGATGCAGCTAGTCCCAGATACATTTTCACTCAATTAGGTGAATTAACTAGAGCTATTTTTATCAATAAAGATGACCCTGTACTTACACACAATATTGAAGAAGGTGATGTAGTTGAACCTGAAAGTTATTATCCTATTATACCTATGATTCTTGTTAACGGATCTGAAGGTATTGGTACTGGTTTTAGTACTTGGATCCCTCCTTACAATCCACGTGATATTATTTCTAATATTAAAGCATGTCTTAAAGGTAAAGATATAAAAGATCTAGATGAACTTGTACCTTGGTATAAAGGATTTATTGGTAAAATTGAAAAGGTTGATTCTAACACTTATAATTCAATCGCTAAATATAAAGTTATTAATGAAACAACTATACATTTGACTGAATTACCAGTTGGAACTTGGACACAAGATTATATTGACTTTTTAGCTGATTTAATTAGAAAAGGTGATATGATTGAAGAATATGAAAATAATTCTGGTAACTTTAATATCGATATCAAAATTAAATTTAAGGTTAATGAATTACAAAAACTTATTAAGGCTGATAACATTGAAAAGAAATTAAAACTTGTTACACCTATTAAAACTTCCAATATGCATTTGTACAAAAATAATATTATTACCAAGTATTCTTCACCCAATGAAATACTTAAGGATTATATGGAATTAAGACTTGATATTTATGATAAACGTAAGAAACATCATATTAAAGTTTTGGAAAATGAACTCGCTCTTCTTAAATACAGAAAGAAGTTTATTGAACAAATACTCGCTAAAAAAATTATTATTGAGCGTAAAAAGAAATCTGAAATTATTCAAAATCTTATTGATTTTAAGTATCCTGAACTATCTTCAAGTTTAGGTGGTAAAGTCTCTTATGACTATATTACTAACTTACCTCTTTTCTCTCTTACTCAAGAAAAAATTGATGAACTTAATAAGGAATTTACTGAAAAATCTGAAGAACTTGAATTATATACTAATACTACTATCCAAGAATTATGGATTAGTGAACTTGATCATTTTGTTGAACTTTATGATAAATGGTTCGGATCTTTCCAAGAAGAATTTGATAAAGGTGCTGAAACAACTAAGGATTCTAAGAAATCTAAAGATAAAAAGAAAATTAATAGATCTACTAAAGAATCTACTAAAGAATCTACTAAAGAATCTACTAAAGAATCTACTAAAGAATCTACTAAAGAATCTACTAAAGAATCAAAATCAACAAAAATTACTATTGATACAACTGACACAAAAACAAAATCCAAAAAGAAATAATTTAATTAATTTAATTAAATAAATTTAATTGATTTTTAGATTTTTATTTAATAATTTGTTTATTTAATTTTTAATAATTTATTTAATTTTTAATAATTTATTTGTTTGTTTTATTTTTATAAAATAAATATAAATCAATTATATAAATAATTCATTAATAAAATAATGAGATTACAAAGAATTGACCGAGTTAAAAATGCAGACCGATTAGCTAAAATTATTTATATTAACTTTATAGAATTACAAAATCAACCAGATATTAGTTTTTCAATGCAGGATATAACTTCTTGTTTAACATCTAGTTCTTTTTTAGGATGGTTACTTTTAAATGATAAAGGTGTAATTATAGGTTATATGGTTGGAGAAATGAAGGATATTGGTGATGGAAGATTTGTATATTATCTAAGTTATTTTTATATTGTAAAAAAATACAGATCTAAAGGATTGGGTCTTAAAATGATGTTAAATTGTATTAGTTATATTCAAAGTATCAATATAAGATTTATACTATTGATATCAAATGTAAATTCAAAAGCATTTAAATTATATACAAGTTTGGGTTTTATACCAGATCCAGTTATCAAGTTAAATAATCCAAATTATGCTGTATTAATATATTACACATAAAATTTGATTTTGTTTATATAAATAAGTATATTAATAAATAAAGAGTTTGCTACAAATGGAATTATCATTAAATCCAGAAGAATTTCCACTAAATAAATACCCTTTACTAAAAAATATAAATCAAGAATATTTACCAACAATATATCAAGAAATTTTTGAATCTGGTTATAATTGTTGGATAAGGAATTTTATTAAAAATGATATTGTTGAATCACAATCTAATAATATTACTGAAAATAAAATATCTTCAACTAAAGGACAAATAGGTGAAAATACTGTTATTGATATTATTCAAGAAAAATTTCCTGATTTCATTGTTGAAAATACATCAAAAATACCACATGCAGGTGATATTCAAATAACATTACCTTCTAAGAAAAAAATGATTATTGAAGTAAAAAATTATAATAAAACTGTTGATCAAGACCAAATTGATAAATTAAAATTTGATATGAAATTTTCCTCTATTACATTTGCAATTTTTGTTTCTTTGAATTCTGGTATTGTTGGAAAAAAAAGATTTGATTTAGATGTTTTCACATTTAATAAAAAAAATTATCATATATTATATTTACCTTATTCTTTACAAAAAACTATTCCTAATAAAAAATATATTATTAATTATAATTCTTTTCATGAATCTATTTATAATTTAACACTCAAAATTGAATTTAGTATTTGTATTATGACCAGTTTAATTAATAGTATTTTAAAATCAACTAATAAAAGTACTTGGACTACTGATTTGGATTATTTAATCCATCAATTTAGTGTTTTATTTGAAGAATTTAGATCTGTTAAAAATTCATATTCTAGATTAGAAGAAAATATTAAAAAAGCTCTTGAATCACATTTAAATGTTATAAAAGATTTTGAACATAATATTAAATCTAAAATTAATAAACTTGTTGATAAAAAATTAGGTATTGGAATTATTAAAAAACCTTTGTCTGATACTGTTTTTATTAAAATTGATAATGAATCGGAAAATTATAATATTTTTTATGATTCAGATCAAACAAATTTAATAGGTAAAATTGTTAAAATTGGTAATATTTATGATTTATTAATTAATTATGATGATATTTTTATTAGTGAACTTTTTGAAAATTTTGACGAGTGTATAAATTTTTTGCATAAAATTTAATTTTTTTATAAATCAATATTATTAACAATAAATAATTTATAATTAATAATTAATAATGTACAAAATAAAATACCATTTTTTAATATTCGCTCTTTATATTTATTTTCTTTATCTATTTTCTGGACTTTTTTTATTAATACCTATTAGTCTTTCTAATTTCTATGATAAAAGATACGGTTTTTTTATTAAAAATATTTTTTATATTAATATCGCTTTCTGTCTTAAATATATTTATGGGACTGAAATCTATATTAATTCTAATACTATATTAAATGAATTAATTAATGAAAAAGATCAAATAATCGTTACTCAAAATCATTTTTCCGAAATCGACTATTTATTTTTATCATATATTTTTACAAATCTAAATTCTATTACTAAAATTTTTAATTTCAAATACATTTATATGGCTAAAAAATTTGTTGGTAGTGCTTTTATTGGAGCTGGATTATTTAGTTTCTTTACTAGAGATATTTATTTAGTTAGAGATATTTCTAGAGATCATGATAATCTTGTTTCTAATAATAATGCCGATATTTTATATATGTTCCCTGAAGGAACTTGTTTTAATTATAATACCAAAAAAATATCTGATGAATTTATTAAAAAAAATAATTTGATGTATTTAAAATATCATTTGTATCCTAGATTAACTGGTTTATTTACTTTGTTGAAAACACATCGTGCTTACAAAAAGATTTATGACCTTACATTAACTTATGATACTATTCCCAAAGATAAATTAGGTTCTATTTATAAATTTCATAATTTTTTTACTGATTGTGAATTCCCTACTAAAATTTATATGAAAATTAAAAAATATAATATTAAAACTAATATTCTTTTTTCTAATAAAATAGATTTAATTTATAAAAACAAAGATAAATTTATTGAAAGTTTTGATCAAAATCAAAACTTTTTTAAAAAAATTAATTTTAACTTATATGTAGGTTTTGGATCTTTTATTTTTTCTAATATTATTGGACTTTTTAGTCTTTATTTATTTTTTTCATTCAGTTTTATTAAATTAATCTTTGTATTACAAATAGTTTTATATCTTGCATATTTCAATCTTAACTAATCGTACAACAGCTTTTTTTGTTTTCTAAAATTATTTCATCATTTGATATAATTTCTTTACTATTATTTTGTTCTGTATCTTTTTCATTAATTATTTTATTTATATTTTCAAATTCACCAATAAAATCCATCAAATAATTTAATTTTACAGTATTTAATGTTAATGATGAGAATTTACCTGAAGGTTCAACAATATATTTGGAATCAGTTGTAGATATTAATTTATATATTCGATTAAATTTTGTTTTTAATCCACCAAATATTTCATAAAATATTTTACTAACAAATTTTTCTTTTAGTTTTAATTCAAAAATATTTTCATACATTTTTATTTCTTTATTGGTTAATTCATATGATTTACCCATTATCATTATTTTATACATTAAATCATTCCAATTCTTATCAATAATAGGATTTATATAATCTGAATTTGTTTTATTATCATTTTTATTACTTTCATCACTTTCTGAATTTAATATAATATCTCCCAAATATATTAAAAATTCAAAACAATCATGTATTTGTTCTTGTTCTTGAATATGATCAAAAAATCTTATTTCTATCCCATGATTCCAATGTTTATTAAAATTTATATCTAAACCTATTTGATCTAGTTTGTTATAAGCTGAATTATCGTGAAATCTTTTATACCACCAATAATCTAATTTTCCAACTGATAAAACATCTATCGGTTTTGTTAAAATTTTACCTGGTTCCATTAAATCAGTATCATATGTTCCTAAACCTATATATCTTGAAACTGCATTTCTTTGAGATGCACTTGAAAATTTCTTCTGATCTGAATATTCTAATGATGAAAAAGGATCTGGTGATCCAAAAGTACCTATTAATATAGGCTCAATCCATTGAATTAATTTAATATATTTTTTGTGAGTGTTTATAAATTTTTCTTTCGATTCTATCTTTGAATTAGAATCTAATTTTGTTGGTAATGTTATATTAAAATGTAAAGTACCATTATTAAACATTGAAATATTATTTATATTTGTCATATGTGTTGCAAAAGGATGATTCAAATCCATAAATTTTATTTTTCCATATTCTTTATAAATTTCATTAGAAATAAAAATATTATTTAATAGATTGATAAATTTTTTTTTATGAAAATTTATTTCTTCAAATACTTTATTTAATTTAATATTATAAAAATTACAATTTATAAATTCTATTGTGTCACCGTCAAATAACCAATTATCATTATTTTTAAAATATTCATTTTGTTCTTCTAAAAATTCTATTAATGTTTTTCCAATAAATTTTGGATTTGGTTCTTGATTTTTACTATATAATGTTTTTGAATTATTAAACATATCCGTCTTGCTAAAACTATGTGCATTTAATAATACTGGAATTTTTATCTTAATTCCTCCCCTTTTTATATTTTTGTCTTTTATTAAATTACTCTTTATTAATAAAAAAAGTCTATCTATTTGATCTTTCTTATAATTTGAATAATAATCTACACTATATCTTTCTCTTTTATGGTTTGATATAAATTCATCCACTGTAAAACTTTTCTTATTTTCAAATTCTAAATATAATTCATGTTCTAAACCTAAACCCCAAAATATACTATTCGGTTTATATTTTTCTTTGTATTTAAAATGTTTTTCTATCTGATTATTTCCTATTGTTATTAAATCTATCATTTGGTATTCAATAATGAATATTTATAAAATATTAATATAATATTAATTTATTATTTAATATTTATTCGAAATAATGGATTTAATACATAAAAATATATTGGTGACCAAATCAAAATCTATTTTCATTAGAAAAGAATCTATATCTGATGAGTTTAGAACCCCTATAGTCCCATCTGATGTAAAAATACTTGTTGAAAATGGATTTAAAATTTATGTTCAATCTAATACAAATAGAATATATTCTGACAGAGAATATATTGAAAATGGAGCTATTATTACTAATGAAAATTGGGTTAATTTTAAAAATTCTTTAATATTGGGTCTAAAAGAATTGGATTTTTTTAATATGTTAGATTCACATACTCATGTATACTTTTCTCATTCTTTTTTAAATCAAGCTGGATCTGTTAATATACTTAAACAATTTTCAAATTCAAATTCTATATTGTATGATTTGGAATATTTTTTGGATTGTGCTGGTAAAAGATTAGTTACTTTCGGTTTTTGGGCCGGATTTGTTGGTATGAGTTTGGGTTTGATACATTTGCTTAGAAAAAAAAGATCGGATTTATATCCAGATTCTTTATCTGAATTAAAACCTTGGAAATCTATCGATAATATTAATCAAGATATTATTAATATAATTGATAATACAAATATTAACACAAATATCAACACAAATATAAAAATCGCTATAATTGGAAGTAAAGGTAATTGTGGTAAAGGTGTTCTTAAATTTTTATCTGATTTAACAGAATTATTATCTAATTTTAAATATTCTATTTTAATTGATCCAGTTACATTTGATTCGGATTCTAATAAAAAAACTTTAATTGATTATGATATTGTTATCAATTGTATTAAATTAAAAACTGATTCTGATGAAACTTGGTTTGATTTTAGCACACAATTTTATAAACCCATAATTATTGTTGATGTATCTTGTGATTATACAAAATCAAATAATCCTATTAAAATATATTCTAAATCTACCAATTGGACTAATCCTGTTTATAAATACAATAATTTAGTCGACATTATATCAATTGATAATTTACCATCATTATTACCAAAAGAAAGTTCGGATGAATTTTCCCACGGATTGACAAAATTATTATTAGATTATGAATTGGATAAAGATAAAAGATGGTTATTTAATTATAATATTTTCACTAGTAAAATAAATAATTTATAAGTGTAAAATAGATGAGTGTTAATAATATAAACAGTTTTATTTTAAATAAAAAATTATTATACACATTTGGAGGATTATTATCAGGAATATATTTATTTAAAATTATTTATAAAAATTATTGTATCAGTAAAACATTTGATAGATTAGATAATATCTTTCCTAGAACACTTAAATGGGAACAAGATTTATCAATTTATTCTGTAGCTTTACCTATTTTTAGAACACATAATTATTATAAAAAGAAAAAATGTGTTTTATTTATTTCTGGATATAGAGATACTCCATATGTATGGAATAATATATTAAAATATTTTGCAGATAACAAAATTGATTTTTTTGCACCAAGAACTTTTGGTAAAGGTAGAAGTTTTTTTCAAGATTCTGATCCTAAAGATTGGATTATTACTTATTTAGAAGCTATTTATGTTTTACAAGAATTATATGAAGAAATTGATATTATTGGATTTTCTACTGGATGTGTTATTGCTTTATATCTTACACAGTTTCAATATAAATGTAAAGTTAAAAATCTTATTTTGTGTGCACCTTTCTTAAATAGATATCCATATTTTTCACATTGGTTAGTTTTTGATAGTCCATTTGCATTTATTTTAAATCCATTATTTAATTGGATTTCACCTTTTAGATATAAAGTTTCTTCCAAATATATTTATCCAAGAGATACTAATCATCAAATCACTGCAAAATATGATTTTTATGAATTAGCTGGTCATTTTTCGGTTGAAACCAAATTAATGAAATTTAAAAATTTTAGACCTGATAAAATTATTTCTGATAATGTCGTTATTTTATATCCAAATGATGATAAAATTATTGGAAATATTCAAGAACAACAACATATACTGGAAAATATTTGGGGTATGCCTATTCCTATAATTACTATACCATCCTATTCTAATACCAATTTACCCCAAAAATGTGCTCACGTTATGTTTAAAGAAGATCCAATAATTATATCAAATATTTTTGAAAATATTTTTCAATTTATTAATTAAATCAATAAAAAAATATATACACTATTATAATATGAATTTTGATAAAAATACTACAATCATTATTTTATTATTAGTGTTGGTTTTTATTTATTTTAACCAAAATAATAAGATTGAAAAATTTATGGGTAATCCATTTAACCCATTTGATCCCAGTAATATTATTAAATATGTTAAATATGGACCTTATTATGTTGGTATTAGTAATGGTTCTTTGACAATGTCCGATTCTTTTAATAATAATTCTATTACTTATGTTAATAATGAATTTGTTATTAACAAAGATTCAACTAAAAAAGTTTTTGTCACCATCAATACTAATAATCAACCACAATTTAATTCTTTTAATTCTACATCTGAAGAATATACTGATGGTAATATTAAATATTATAAATTAAAAGAATCAAAAGATACACGTACAGTTTCATTTGGTACATACTATTTTTATTTTAATTTTATGAAAGATGGTAAACAATATAAAATTAAAATTAATTCTGGAAATACTAGTGGATTAACAACTGGTACAGATTATGCTACATTTGAATTTGGTTTTTAAATTTAAGTTTGTAAATTAAGGATTCATCAACCAATTAAAAATTATTTTAATTATATATTTATATAAATAAAATGTGTAACAAAATTCCTGAATTAAGTGGTGCTTGGGAGTATGATGTTTCAGTCATACGTAGAAATAATATTTTCCAAGTTCCTGATGTTAATAATATTATTACATCTCCTCCTGTTATTGTTAACATACAACAAAACGGTGAATTCGTTGTTTTAGATGTTCCACCTGGTCCAACTAGACCTGAACCAGGATTCTTATTAGGTACATTAACAAAAACTTACATGAATTCATTTGGTCAATATTTCTGGACTTTGACTTTTAGTGATTTTGATGATAATGGTGTATTCACTTTAACTGCTAGTAATGTTGCTTGTGATGGAACTGTTTTAGAATGGTCAGGTTCTTATACTGAACCAGGGTTCTTTGGTTTATCACCTACTCAATTACAAACTGCTGGTATTCTTAAACTTAGAAGAGTACCTTTGACTAAATAAATTATTTAGTTGAATTTTATTAATTTTTTTATTTACTATATATTAAATGGAAAAAATATTGATAACTGGAACTGGTCGATGTGGAACAACTTTTTTAATAAAATTATTTACTTTTTTGGATTTTAGTACTGGATTTTCAAAAGAAAATTATAAAAAATATATTTTTGAAAATTGTAATTCTGGTATGGAAAAATCAATTGAACAAAATTTTTATATAATTAAAAATCCATTATTTCTAAATCAAATTGAAAATATTATCACTAATAATAATTATATTGTAAAAAAAGTTATTATACCTATTCGTGATTATACATTGGCTGCACAATCTAGAGCTAAATATGATAATCGTACTGGTGGGTTTTGGAATGCAACCGATGAACAAACACAAATTGATTTTTTTCATAAAATAATGTCAGAATATCTTTTACATATGGTTAGATATAATATAGATACAATTTTTATAGACTTTGATAAAATGGTTTCGGATAAAAAATATCTATTTGATAAACTAAAGGATATTTTAGATGAAAAAAATATTGATTTTGAAACTTTCTCTAATGTTTATGATGAAGTTTCATTGACTAGTAAACCTAATTAATTTATTTAATAATTTAACAATTAGTTGTGATCAAATTTGTCTCTAATTAATTTTTCGATTTTACCCATAGGCATTTTGTCGATCAAATCAATAATATAATCTAATTCTTTTTTTCTAATAGTTTGTTTAAGTTCGCCATCATATCCAAATAATTCTAAATAAAAATTTGGTGAATCTTTATATTCGATAATAACATTTCTTTTTGTTAGTTCATTTTTATATTTTTTAGCGTAATCAATAAAAGATTTTATTTGATCTTTTGTTCCATAAACAAATAATTTTCTAGATCTATTTCCTGAATATTGATTGGTTTTAAGACCTAAATTAAAACTAATTATTCCACCTAATTTTACATAATTCATTTCTTATATATTTTATATTTGAATAATAAAATAAAAATAATTATATAATAAAAAAATTTAGTTTATCAATTAACTTTTATATTTAAAAAATTTTAGTTAAATATTTCGATTGTTTTTTTTAATTTTTCAGATTTGACTAAATTTTTATATCTTTGTATAGCCCATCTATTCATCCACCAATTAAATATTTCTTGACAAGATTTTATTTCAGCTTTATCTATTAAATCAAAATTCGGTTTAGATTTATTCAAAATTATTTTAGAATTTGAATAAGTAAAACCAAAATATATACCTTTTGGATTATCAGTTAAAATATCTTCTTTTGGTAAAGATAATTTGTCAAATGTTTTTTGTAATATTATAAATTTTTTCTTTTTACTATAATTATAACCATATTCCTTTTTTAAAAAATCTAAACACAAATTTGTTAGTTCTGAAGATATTTTATATGAACTATTTCCTTTTGTTAAACCTATATATCTTAAATTTTTTAATCTATCATATTGTATTGATTTTCCATATAAAGATGTTGTTGTTATTCCTAATAATGGTTCATCATATTCTTTTTTAAAATATTTTAATACCTCTTTTGAAAATACCAATGAGGCTAATAATTTTCCACCATTAAAATTAAAACCAAATGGCTGTAATGGAACACAAGTACTCATATTCATTATATATTTTAAATTATTATTTTTAATATTTATATCCCATCCAATTAAATTATCTCTTGGTTCTAAATTGTATATATCACTACTTAAACTTAAAATACCTAAATACTTATTTGTAATTTTATCTTTAACTAAAATATGTATTTGTCTTCCAATTAATTTACTTCCTTTTTGTATTCTTAAACTTGAAACATATCTTCTAAAATAGTTCCATATATCTCTTTGTTTTTTATTTTCTACAAATTCTAATTCGATAATAATTTTCTTAAGATCATCAATCTTATCTGAATTATAAACTAAATTTTTATAATATTCATGTTCATGATTAAATTTTTCATGATCAAATTGTTTTACATTTTTACACAAGTCTAATATTTTTTCACGTAAAGTTTTTTCTTCTGTTATAATATTTTTAACTTTAAAATCGTAAATTTTTTTTAAATGTTTGAAAAAATCATCTGTTGTTAAAGTATTTTTTAATAAATTACAAGTATAACAAGAAGGAGTAATATTTCCAATTAAATACCCTATTTCTGAATTAATTCTATCTATTCCTCTGCATCCTTTTTCAAAACTATTTTTGCAATATGTACATGGTTGTGTTATTATTAAATTATACATATCTTCGGTTATTTCATAATTAATATCTCTGTTTTTACATTCACATACAAATCTATAAAATTTTGCATTATCTCCACATTTAAATAATTTTTGATTTGACATATCAATTTTAGCATCAATCATCAAGTTGATACTTAAAATATATGTGATTGTATCAATAAACTCTTTAACTGATTTAGTACCTTTCATTAAATTACATATTTTACAACACGGTACTACATTAGTTTTAACATAGCCTTTAGATGAATCTATTCTATCAATTCCATTATAATTATTAAGAGTATTACAATAATTACATTTTGAGTTAAAATAATTTCTAGCTTCTTCATCTGTTAAATTCCATTCAATATTTTTATCTTTTGTTCTTGATTTATAATCAGATAAATGTCTTATTAATGGATCTTGAGGTTTTCTATTTTCTTCATATTTTTTATAATTATTATAACATTTTATACATTTATTTTTGATAAATTCATCTAATTTAACTATTGTATTACATTCTATACACATTTTAGTATCTTCATTTATATTATTATATTCAATTGATTTATTTTTTTTTATTAAATTATTTGCATTTTCTTTTTCTTGTTCTTTTTTTCTACAATCTAAACAACTCTTTTTATCATTAGGGATTATTTCAAAACAACCTCTTATCCAATTTTTACACATATTTTTACCAGAATCAATTGTTTCTTTATAAATTTTATAAGCTAAATGTTTTCCACAATATCCATTATCATTTGCTATATTTGTACATGGCGTACCTTGTTTTGTTAAACCCATGCATTTTTTTATTTTTTCTTCATTTTCTTTTTTCTCTTTTAATCTCAATTCTTTTTTATTATTTCTACACTCGTCACATGTTTTATTTATACCATCTTCCATCCATAAATTTTTACAAACAGAACATCTTTTCATATTAGGTATATCATCTTTTGTATATTTTCCTTCATATTTAGAATGGGCTTCACAATAAGATTTATCTGGACCAAGTGATTTCCATGGACATGGATCTCCTTTTTGATTTAACCATTGGCATTTTGAAACATTTTTTGTTGATCTGTTTTTTTTTACTTTGGTCTCATTTAATTTTGATAAATCGTCATCAATATTTTTATTTGACATAATTTAAACGTATATAATATTATGTATAGATATAATATTAATCAATTTTTATAAAAATTCAGTATTCATATATAATTTATGTAATTTTTTTATAAATTTTTTATATTTATCAACATAATGTACATATAATGTATCATTATTAGGATCATCTGGAAAATCATAATATGATTCTCTTAATTTATAATTTATTAAATCACCAAGTTCACATTTATTGCTTAAAATATCATCAGCATGACAAGGACATGGTACGAAACCTGTATCATTTCCAATATTAATACATTTTAGTTCACAATCTAATTCATTTGTTTCAAATGAAAAATAATGATAATAGTGTAAAATACAACATGAAGGATAACCAAAATATCCACCAGTAAGACAAATATATTTGAATTTACTCAATTCATCTTCATAATTTCCTTGTTCAAGAGCTTTCAATAATTTATTATTAACAGACATTTTAGATTTTATAATAATATTATAATATTAAATTCAAAAATCAATTTTTCGAATATAATTATTAAAAAATTTTTAATTTAGCATCTAAATATTTGTAAGTAAAATCATTATATGCAATTTTTTTCTCTAGTGATTTTTTTAATGATTTATCACCAATACCAACACTTTGACAACATTCTTGTTTTGAACTAAATTCGCCAATTAATTTATTTGTTTTATCATATTGGCCAATTCCACTTTTATATAAAATAGGTTTTCCATTAGATTTTTCAAATTGTTGTTTTAATTTTATGTCACATGAATCATATAATATATAATAATTACCATTAGATTCAGTAAAATTTTTAACAGGATTATCTAAAGCAGAATCAGATTTATAATCATTAAATTTACAAGCAGTTTTTCTATCTAGATAAACATTAAGTATTTTAGATTTTTCCTTGTTTAATTTAGCAATATATCCAGTATTTTGAAGTCTTGTTTCTTTTGTTGGTTCTAATTTATGGATTTTATTTGGATCTAATTCGCGATCAACAAATAGCCATCTGAATCCATGATAAATAGTATTTTCTGACATGGCTTTTCCAATCCTTGCTCGTTTTAATTTAGGATGTGATTTAAGCGCTTCAACCATACAATCCCATGTTTTAAC
>JACCDO012437756.1_pt1 | contig 20678 bp, 14 predicted proteins | sample 7446101 | NCBI WGS metagenome assembly JACCDO01 (sample SAMN15323440, study PRJNA562643) | freshwater metagenome | isolation source: river surface water | place: USA:Blue River Watershed | collected 2017-08-16
ATCTCGGCCCAAGCGTGAGGGGCTTTGAGTGCATTGAGTGCAATGCGGCCGTGGCCATCCTGCATGGGCAGCTCGCAGTTCACCAACTCGCGCAAGCGCGCCAGCAGGCGTTGACTTGCGGGTTCATCCAGTTGCCACGACAAGGCCATGCGTTGAATGTCGCGCAAGCTGGCCGCATGGTGCGCATCGCGCGCCAAGGGCCAGCCTTGGTTGAATTGCGCTTCTAGCCAAGCGTGAAGGGCGATGCCCAACTCTCGGCCTGCCCCTAGGCCTTCCCAGTCGCTGAGCTCGGACTGGGTCTTGAACTGTGCCTTGATCGGTTCCGCCTCATCGGCCAAGGACCACTCACCTTCATCCGCCGCTCGGCCCAACTCGGTGTCTTCCAAATTGCGCGTGAGACCCGAGTAGCTGTTGACCCGCCAGTTGGTCCATCGCCGCGCAGGCGCAGGCAATGCACCTCGTGATGCGCTTTGAGGCGTGATATTTACTGTGCCTAGTGTTGCACTGGCGGTGGTCGAAGCCGCAGGGATCAAAGGCGCATCTGTGTTCGCCGATTCGATGTGGACATGTGGGTGCTGCCACAAGGCTTGCAACTGTTGATCAAGATCACCCGTTTGGCGGCGCTGCAACAAGGCACACAAGGCCGATCCGTGCTCGCCACTCCACTCGCTTTTGACTTCGCCCACGCCCACCCACAGGTGCAAGCGCGCACGGGTGAGCGCCACATACAGCAAGCGAAGGTCTTCTTCTTGCTGCTCCTGAGGTTGAAGGGCCTGCTCCGCATCTTCGGCATCGTCGGTGTCTTCGCCCTCTTGGTCCACGGACTGCGCATCACCATGAGCATTTGCTTTTTTCTTTTTCTTTTGGTCTGCGCGACTGAGGGTGGACAAAAACGGGACAAAGACCACGTCGTATTCCAAACCTTTGCTCTTGTGCACCGTCACCACGGTCACGCAAGGTGCATCGGTGTGCAGCCTCGCTTGCGCTGAAGCATCGTCGGGATTGGGCGACTGCATCTCATCGCTCAGGCGGCGCAAGGTGCTGCTGCGGCTCACCCCATGTGCGCTGACCGACTGCACCCATTCACCCAGATGGATGAACTGGGCGATCATGCGCTCCCCTTCGGGCGAGGCCAGCAGTCGACCTGCTGCACCGCTGGCGTGCAACCACTGGGTGAGTGCCGCCAGCACGCCTTGCCATTGCCAGAGTTGTTGCAGCTCCATGCAAAGCGATTGCGCAGCTTCCAATTGTTGATCGTCTTCCAGCCAGACCTCCAAGTGATTGGGCGCCAATGCCCACAAAGGAGTGGCCATGGCCGCGCGCAAAAATTGAAGTTGCTGAGGTTGGTCGATGGCGCACAGCAATCGCCAAACATCTTGGGCCAAGGGTTGGCTGAGCACGCTGTTTCGATCGGACAAAAAGACGCTGCTCACGCCACGCTCGGCGAGGGCTTGCGCCACGATTTGGGCTTGAATCTTGTCGCGCACCAGAACGGCCACTTGGCTGGGCTTGTATAGCCCTTGCTGCAAATGAGTGACCAGGGTGTGAGCAGCCCAGGGTGCCATGAATTCATGAAAGGCCGCCCGAGAAGACGGTGTGTTGTGATCAATTCCCGGGATCTTGGCCTGAACCACAGTCAATGCAGGATGCTGGCCTTGGTTCAAACCCACGCGGTCGGTGCGTCCCGCGTGGACCTCGGCCCCATGGGTTTGGTTCAGGCTCAGCTTGGGGTTTGCAAACACATGGTTGAGGGCATCGACCAAAGCTGGCGTGGACCTGAAGTTCATGTTCAGGGAGTGGACGGTCGCTGCCGTGTCGCGCGCTTCGCGATAGGTAGGCAAGTTGGCCCCTCTGAAGCGGTAAATCGACTGCTTGGGGTCACCGATCATCACCCAACAACTCGCGCTGTCCTTGGGATAAATGGCATTGAGGCTTTGGTATTGCCAAGGATCGGTGTCTTGGAATTCATCGACCAAGGCCACGGGCAAGGCTTGTCGCACCTGAGCACAAAATCCTGGACCGGAATCCGGGTGATGGCTGGCGGCGTGCAAACGCCTGAGCAAGTCGTTGAACTCGAATTGGTCCAGCGCCAATTTGCGCGCTTGCACATCGCGCCAGGTCGTTTCGGCCGTCCATTCCAGCAAGCCTTCCACGCTGGATTGGGGGAAATGGTTTTTGCTTTCCCAATGGGCTTGGACCTTGGCAAAAAAAGGCCAATCGTCCACTTTGGACCAATTGCGCTCGGCCAAATAGTCCCTGGTCCAGTATGCAAGCTGGTCTTGCAAGATGGTGTGACCATCGAGCCAACGCTTGAGTTGTTTGACCCGAGAAGTCAGCCAGCGCCTTTGGTAGCTTGTGATTTGCTGGGCATTAACCGCCTCTGACAAGGCTTGCAGGGCCTCTTCGCTGAATGCGGCTCGGGCCTCTTGGGCCAGTGTGTGGTCCTGCTCTGACCAAGCGATCAGGGCTTGCAACTCACTTTGCCAGTCGGTCTGAGCCCATTGGTGTTCGGGGTCTCGTTCGTGGACGGCCCATCTGGGTTTGATTTGGTCGAGCAAATGTTCGGGTTGGGCCGCCACCTGATCGACCCATGCTTTCATGGCCGGGCGGGGTAGGGCTGTGAGGTGGGTGCGCCAAAAGGAGCGCAGCGATTGCAGGTGCAATGCCTTGGGATGGGGCACTGGCGAAGCACCAAAGGCTTGACCGGATTCGAGGGCATGGCGTTTGAGCGTCCTGAGCGCCCAACTGTGCAAAGTGTGGATCGCTGCCTCGTCCATGCAAGCGAGGGCTTGACTCAAGCGACGTTGGGCCGCAGGCCAAGAGGAGCGCGCCACGGCTTTCCTCAATTCACTGAGCCAGGCGTCGTCAAGTTGATGGTCGGAGATGGCGGGCAAGCTGAAGGCCTGAACCGCTTTGGAGAGGCGGGCATGAACCCGTTCGCGCAGTTCGGCGGTGGCGGCCTCGGTGAAGGTCACCACCAAAATTTGATGAGGCATCAAAGGCGCATCCCAGTCGGCCTCGTCAAAGCGATCGACTTGGCGCAGTCCCAACACCAATCGCACCACCAAGCCGGTCAAGGTCCAAGTCTTGCCGGTCCCCGCACTGGCCTCAATGAGGCGACGCCCATGAAGGGGCAATTGCCACACCACATGGGATCGGTCTTGGGTTGCCGCGTTCATTCGTTGGCTCCAGGTGTGGGCGCAGGAACAGGAACGGGTGCCGCTTCAGCCCGCTCAATCCAGCAATGCCTGGTGGCGCCGTGCACCGTGACATGAACAGACCGGATCAGCGGCAAGTACAAAGCTGGGGCCCAGGTTTCAATCGCCGCCAGAGCCACCTCGGGGGAAGGCAAATGACGTTGAACCACCGCATGACGCTTGAAATCCCATGAGGGGCTCCTACTGCCAGGTTGAAGCCTTTCTGTCACCTTGCTGCGGGCAAGTTCTGATGCGTCGTCGGGGTCTAGCGCTGGCGAACGACAAAGGGTGAGCCAATGGCTGGCCAGATCGCACAACACCGGCATGGGACTATCCCAAGCCTTGGCGTGACTATGCAACCAGGAGGCCACGATGGCTTGCGCCTCGGAAGTCGACAAAGCGGGCCAATCCAGCACCGCATCGGGGCCAACCAAGTGGGTGTGAAGCGAAATGCCTTGCGCACAGGCGAGGACATGCGTCGCGGCGGTTCGCAACAACTGTGGAATTCTGGGACGCAGGGCTTTGGTCTTTCCTTGGTTGGCGTGCGGATGCTCGATCACTGAGGGATCCAGCAGTCGCGATGCCGAGACCTGGGTGAGTTGCAAGCCTTGCGGGGTGTCCCAGAGTTGAAACCCGAGCAACCGACCTTGAATGCGTGGCGCTGGCTGAGTGGTGTCGGGTTCCTGCTCAAGGCTCAGGTCAAGGTCTAGAAAATTGGCTTTGAGTTGCCAATCACCGCTTTGACCACAGAGGCGTTGCCAATGGTGATTCAACACTTGGGCTTGATCTTTCAGCGCATCGAATTCAATCTCGCCCAGACTCCCAGCGGGCAGTTCGCTGCTGAGTTTCAGCCTTTCAAGAACCCCTTGGTCCAGGCTGGCACTTTGTATCCATTGGTGCGTGTCGATTGGGGAAAGTTCGAAAGCCTCGGCATCGGGCCAGGCGGGATCGGGTTCTTGCCAGTTCACACCCAGTCGCTGGCGCGTGTAGGCATCGATGGGGTGACGCAACCAGCCCAGCAAATGTTGAACCGACAAGGATTCGTTTGCTTGGGCCATCGCAGGACCAGAAGGAGAAGATGAAGGAGACGACTGAGCTTCAGCTAGCGGTTCACCCTGAGTTTGATTTTGCTGCTGCGCTTGAATCAGGGCTTGGGCTTGTTCACGGGCAGCTTGCCATTCGAGGGCATGGGTTTGCCATAGGTGAGGTGTGGCAGTGGGCGCAGATGTGGCTACGGATGAGGCCACGGACGAGGCAACGTACGAGGCCACAGGTGCGGGGCTTTCAAAATAGGCTTGTCCGTGAGCTTGCAAAGGCAAGGTGCGAATGGGCCATTCTTGTCCGGTCATCAGGTGAAGGACTTCCAGCCACTGGTGAACCAAGACCGATGCAGGCATGGGTTTGCCGTCTTGCGATTGAAAGCCTTGCCAAGAGACGTACAGCCCATCGCGTGCGCTGAGTATGGCTTGCAGCAACAGATAGCGGTCATCGTCGTGACGGGCGCGGTCTCCAGGTCGACCCCATCCGGGTTCGTCCATGAGGTCGAAATCGCGGCGCGTGCGCTCACGGGGAAAAGCCCCGTCGCTCAGGCCCAGCAGACAAATCCGTTTGAAGGGAACCGATTGCAAAGGCATGGCGGTGGTGAAAACCACCCCGCCGGTGATGAGTCGCGTGCCGGTTTGCGCGCTGCGAACTTGCTCAAACCAATGCAGCCCCACCAGCGACAGCGGCATGGGGATTTCGCCAGCAGCGTCTTGGCAATCCACACCCCACTCGCTGAGCGATTCACGCAAGGCATTGAGCACCGCTTCTTGCGACTCGTTGCAAGGCTTGTAGCAGTCGTTCAACCAGGTGTTGAGATGCGTCACCCATTCTTGGGGCTTGAGTGGTTCTCGCAAAGCCAGCTCGTGGTGTCGCAAGGTGTCCAGACATCGGATCAGACCGTTGAGGCACTCAGCAGCCACGCCTCCCACATTGGGCAGGGTGAGCACACCTTGCCAGATGCCATCGCCCATGGCCTGACTCAGCAAGATGCGCTCAAGGCCACGCGCCCAGGTGTGGGCGTTGTGGTCGGCGAGGTCTTGAGGCCAGCCGTGTTGTGTGGCGTGCGTTTCGTCCAGCCCCCAACGCACGCCGCTGTCTTGCAACCACTCGGAGAGCATGCTGAGTTCACCGTCGTTCAAACCAAAGCGGCGACTCACCGCAGGGTGGGCCAGCCAAGACAAGACATCGCCCAAGGTCATGGGGCTCATCAACAGCTCAAGACCCGCTTGGACGGCATCGAGCATCCGAGATTGCTCTGGGTGAGGTCTGGCCATCTGAAAGGGCAAGTACCTGGGGTCGCTGGGTTCGAAAATACCCCAGGTGGCACGCACCAAGGGCTCATAGATTTGCAAGTCGCTGACCATGACAACGATGTCACGTGGCTCAAGGCTTGGGTCTTGCGCCATCCACAACAGCACCTGATCGTGCAAGGCTTGAACCTCGCGCAAAGGACCATGGGTTTTGCAAAACACCATGGAGCCGTCGGCTTGCAGGCGCGATGCACTCTCGGCGTCGCTGGCAATATGAGGATGCCGATTGGCGAGGATGTCGGATTGCAAGTGCATCAAGGCCGTGGCCGTACTCGAAGAGGCCTTGTTCGCATCGGCAAGCGGCTCGAAAAAATAATCTTGTCTGGGGTCAGTGTGCGGATCGGCTTCGTCGACCAAATGGAGAAAGTCTCTGGCTTGCTGGCCCCAGGCAGCCAATAGAGGGTGGTCTTGTGCGCTGGGTTCGCAAGAGAGGTCTTGAACCGGCCAATGCGCACGTCGGCGTGCATCGCCCCAGTAAGCGGCACTGGGGTTGAGGGCGAACACCAACACTTGAATGTGTCTGGACAAAGCCCCCAATGCTTGGATGTGCTCGATGGGCAAGGCCGAGACCCCGAGCAAAAGAATGCGTTCTGGCCAATGCGCTGGCGTGGATGACTGGCTTTGTAGCGCGTGAAGGAATGCAGCAAAGACCTGATCACGGCTCACCCATTCAAGGCCGGACTGCGCCTTGGCTGAATCGACCAAATTGGCCCATAACCTGGCTTGCCACTGCTGATGAGGTTGCAGGACTTGAACACGCCCATGCATCAATCTCACCTGAGCTTGACCTTTGGCCCAGTCGCGCAGCCAATCGGGCCTGTGCGTTTGGTAGGCATCGAACACATCGGCGATTTGACGAGCCAATTGGTACTGACGCCTTTGGACTTGGCCCTTGGGCGCGCCTTGAAGGTGGTGCAACAAGGGAAGCCAGACTGGGTCTGCACCGTCTGAGTCATGGCCATGCTGGGACATGAGTTGTTCCAGCAGATTCATCAGTCGCCAGATCAGGCGAGATTCATCCAAAGGCAATTCGCTGGGAACGGATTCGGTGCCCAGAACCAAGCGCTGTAAATCCCACAGGGCAGCAGCGGGCTGAAGAATCCGTGTGGCCGCCAGAATGCCCAACCTGGGGTGTTGGGCTGCTTGGGCTTCCAGCCAAGCCTTCATGCCTGCACCTTGTACCACCCACACGTCTGGGGTGAAGGCCAACAGGGGGTTTTGGCTCACATGGTTGAGCAGCAACTCGCCCAAGTGCTCCAGGCGATTGCCGTGAAAGATCAACAAACCCTTGGGGCGCTGGTCCATGGCCAAGCTCTTTAGCCTTTGGGTGGACGGTGAAGCGTGTCCCAGTTGGCAGGGCGCGGCATGAGAAAACGGCTTTCGGGGGTGACCACAAAATAGTCGGCGGGGCCGCCCCCGCGTGTGACGGGTCTGGCCTTGGCCGTTTGATAGATGCCGTTTTCCAGCAAATGGGTGTCGATGTGAACTCCCACCACTTCGCCCAGCACCATCCAGGCTTTGAGATCGTCTCCAGCGGCATTTTTAAGTTGAATGATTTGTGTGAGTCGACATTCCATGGACACCGGGGTCTCAGCAACTCGGGGCGCTTTGACCAAACGGGATTCGGCACGGTGAAGTCCGGCCAAGTCGAATTCGCTTTGATCGGGAGGCAGGGCAGAGCAAGACCAGTTCATGGCTTGGGCCAGAGGCTCGGTGACCAGGTTCCATACGAACTCGCCGCTGGCCTCGATGTTGGCCAAGCTGTCTTTGCGCATCAGGCTGGAAAAGCCAATGATGGGTGGGGTGTAGTTGAAGGCATTGAAAAAGCTGTAAGGCGCCAAGTTGGCAACGCCGGTGGGGCTGAGTGAAGAAATCCAGCCAATGGGGCGTGGCGCAATGATGGCGTTGAGTGGGTCATGGGGAAGGCCATGTCCTGCCTGAGGTTCGTAAAAGTGAGTGGTCATGGGGTTGAGCCTGTTCTCGGTTGTTCATCATGCTAGCTTGAACACCGGATCATGAAGTGAGCCACCCACAAAAAAGCGCTCCGAAGAGCGCTGATTGCAAGGATTTGCTTAGACCCTTAAACCTTGTTGCCGCCGATTTGTTGCCAAAGTTGCAAATCGCTGGGGGTCAGACGTTGTTTGTTGTTGGCTTCCTGCTCAAAGGCTTGGGCATCGGCCATGATGGAGAGCTGACGGATTTGACCCAACAGGTGTTTGTAGTGTTCCACCGCATGGGCAGGATTGACCGCAATTTTGTGAAGCGGCAATTGACTCAGATCGTCCATGACCTCACGTTGCCGCTTGGCCTTGTTGATCAGGTTTTGCAACTCCTCTTCGGTCAAGTGCAAACGCTTGGCTTCGGTTCGTAGAAAGTCTTCTTCTTTGTTGTCAAGGTGACCATCCGCCATCATCTCGTACAGCTGGTTGACCAGTTTTTCTCGATCAATCCGCAATTGGTCAGAGAAGGCCGAAGACAACAAAGCCGCAGGGATGGCAAAAATACCGATTCCCAACAAGGCGAGCACAATGGTCATGGCCCGGCCAATCGGGGTGACAGGTGAAATGTCACCATAACCCACAGAAGCCAGTGTGATCACGGCCCAATAAATGGCGGCAGGGATGTTTTCGAATTTCTCGGGTTGTGCCTCGTGCTCGAACAAATAGCCCAATGAGGCCGTCAGAATCACCAGCAGCAACATGATGAACGCAGACGCGGCCATGATGGGCCATTCGCGTCGGATCACCACCGCCAGAGTGCGTGTGGCGTCGGTGTAGCGGGTCAACTTGAGCAATCGCATCAAGCGGAAGACCCGCAAGAAACGCAAATCAAACAAGTGGTGCAGCAGGGCTTCCAGCAAGAACGGAATGATGGCTAAAAAGTCAACCAACGCATTGAAGGAGGTGACGTAGCGAAAACGCCCAAAAAACTTGCCTTTGTATTCAGGAATCTCAACGCAGGAATAAACCCGAAGTAAGTACTCGATGGTGAAGACCCCCACCGCAATCGCATCAAGCACCAGGAATTCCATGTTGAGCACATAGTGAACACTTTCAACGGATTCCATCACCACTTGAACGACAGAGATGACAACCCAAAACACAATGAAGTTGTCAAACATGATGTGCAAGTTGCCACTGGTTTCAGTGGGGTTGATCAGGGCGTTAATTTTTTGCTTGAAAGTCTTGCCCTCGTTGAGCTTTGCGAACTCGTGATAAGCAGGAATCAGCACCCTGAAGAGCTTCAAAATCCGCAGCAATCGCAGGAATCGCAACATGCGAAGGTCAACTGGGAATAAGGCGTGCAGGTAGTAAGGCGCAATCGAGGCCAGGTCGATCAAGGCAAAAGGGCTGAAAATGTATTTCAGAACGGGGTACTTGCTGTCTTTGAATTCGCGATCGACCGAGGCCAGCACAAGCCGAGTCATGTATTCGACGGTGAAAACCACCACGGAAAACAACTCAAAGAGACTGAATAGATTTTCTCGGCCGGTGTAAACCTGCGGAATATGCTCGCAAACCAAGGCCAACAAGTTGGCCACGATCAAGTAGCCCACCCACTTCTCTACCTTTTTGGCATGATTGCCTGGGATGTCGGGGTCCAAAAGCCAGGCATAAAGCCACTGTCGCAATGGCAGATTGGTTGGAATGTTGGGGGTTTCTTGGGATCCAGTGATGGACTGGGCGGTGATTTGGTCGTAGGACTTGGTCATGTCAGGCTCCAGTTTCAGAATTCGACTTCGCCAATGCTGATCGTGTAACCACCACGATCACAAACCTTGACCTGCAACACTCGAGAAATTTCTAAAGTGGTGTCATTAGAAAAGTTCACTACATTGACGGGTGTGGCTGAACCAGGAGGATTTGGGTCAACTCGCTTGATCACCAAAGCGCCTGAGGTTGAGAGGTCGCCAGCAACGCAGGCTTCAATCAAACCCAGTGGACCGCCTTGGTATGGATTGGTCAAGCGCGCCAATTCAGGAGTTTGCTTGAGCGCCTCGTAACAGGCTCCCCAATTGTGTGCGGGTTGGCCCTCACCTGAAGTCTTGGCACAGGCCTCTGACTTCGCGTCGGAATTGTTGCGGTTTGCATGGACTGCCTTGAGGACATTTAACCAAGCTTCGCCATTGCGTTTGGCCGTTTCTGTTTTTAGACCTTCATTGAAGCTGTGGCGCCCAACCCATGCCACACCCACCAGAGTGAGTAGCAGCAGGAGGACGAACAACTTATCAGTCAGCGTGAGACCAACGGTTTTGGGCGAAGCAGGGCTGGGAGTGGAGGATTCCATGACAACTCGACAGGAATGGTGGGCGGGTAAAAAACCCGCAAATGGTGTGGGTACTGGAGTTTAATGGTGTTGGGAGCCACGGTGGGCCCAGCCCGTAGTGTGTTTTTCTACAAATGAGAAAAATTCATACATCACCATCGCCATCACACCCACGACCACCAGGCCAGCAAAGGCCAAACCCATTTGCATGGCAGAGCCAGCAGAAATGAGCAAATAGCCAATGCCCTCATTGGAAGCGGTCATTTCTGAAACAGTTGTACCTACAAATGCAAGGGTAATGGCCACTTTGAGAGAACCATAGAAATAAGGCATGGAGCGGGGCAATCCCACTTTGATCAGGACATCCCATCGACGAGCACCAAGTACCCGCAACACGTCTTCAAGCTCGGGCTCCAGTGTGGCAAGCCCGGTGGCAATGTTGACGGTGATGGGGAAAAAGCTGATGAGGAAAGCCGTCAGGATAGCTGGACCAATGCCAATGCCAAACCAGACCACCAAGATGGGCACAAAGGCAGCCTTGGGCAAGGCGTTGAACGCCGTCATCAAAGGGTAGATGGAGGCGTAGGCGAGGCGAGAACTTCCGATCACGAAGCCCAGGAGCACGCCCACCACGATGGCCAAACCAAAGCCGACCATGGTGACCCAGAAAGTGCGCCAAGCATGACCGCCGATCACGCTGCGGTACTCAATCGCCTGTTCAAGGATTCGAGAGGGACTTGGAAAAACAAATTCAGAGACTGCGAAGAATCGGCAGAGTAATTCCCAAACCACCACGCACACCACCAACAGTGCGAAAGGGGACCAGCGTTCAAGAGTGGACGATTTCATGGGGCTAATTCAGGGTGCTTATTGGGGCATGGGGGCTGAGTCATTGCGCATGGCGCCAATGTGGCCGCGCAACTCGTGAACGATGTCTGTGAATTCTTTGGTGTAAGTGATTTCAAGGTCGCGAGGCCGAGGCAAATCAATTTCTTTGCGGACCACAAAACGTCCGGGGCTCTTGCTCATCACGTAAACGGTGTCGGCCAAAAACACCGATTCGCGCAAATCGTGGGTCACCAAAATCACATTGAATTTGCGCTCGGTCCAAATGTCCCTGAGGTTGCACCAGAGTTCTTCACGAGTGAAGGCATCCAAGGCGCCAAAAGGCTCATCGAGCAGGAGCATCTTGGGTTCATGGATCAGCGCACGACAAATCGATGCGCGTTGCTGCATGCCACCTGAGAGTTGCCAAGGGTATTTGCGCTCGTAGCCTTTGAGCCCCACGCTTTGCAGCAATTCCACGGCACGGTTCTCGTACTCGGCCTTTTTGGCCTTGAACTGTGAGCGAAAAGGCTCAACGATCTCAAGTGGCAAGAGCACGTTGTCCAGCGTGGTTCGCCAGGGCAAAAGAGAAGGCGCCTGAAAGGCCATGCCACTGATCTTGAGCGGGCCATCAACGGGTTGCCCATCCACATGGATAGAGCCTCGCGTTGGGGGGCGAAGCCCTGTGGTGAGCTTCATGAAAGTGGATTTGCCGCAGCCAGATGGGCCGACGATGGCGATGAATTCGCCCGTTTGAACTTGGAGGTTGATGTCTTCGACAGCAAAGTGGTTTTGAGCCTCCAACTCGGCGTTGTAGGCCAACCAGACGTCTTGAAAATCAACAAAAGCGCGAGAGTTATCGTTCATGGGCTAGTCACCGGTGGGCTTCAGGCCTGTGGGCCTGAAGCCTGTGAGACATCACTTCTTGGGGAGGATGTCGAGTTCTTTGTCAGAGGGTAGGAAGGAGCCATTCCAGATGGCATTCGCATCCACACGGGTCTTGGTGTTGAACGCATCGGACACTTGTGAGGACATCAGAGCCAGACGAGCAGGCACCACCTTGCCAAAACCTTCAGCGCGGGCAGAGGGGCTGTTGATCACGGTATCGATGGCCAATTTCAGGCGGCGGGTTTCAAGTTCAACGTTGATGATGCCGTCACGGGCCTTCACATCCTGAATGGCAGCAGCTGGGTTGGCCATCACGTCCTTGGCGCCTTTGGTGAAGGCAGATAGAAATGCTTTAACAGCGGCAGGGTTGGACTGAAGGAATTTGGGACTGGCAATGATGGCATTGCCGTAGAGCTTCACACCGTAGTCGGGGTATTGGAAAACCACAACGTCGCTTGCTTTTACACCGCGTGCCTCGATGTTGAGCAAGGAAGTGAAGGTAAAGCCAGTGATGGCGTCCACATCGCCCTTGACCAACATGGTTTCACGCAGAGGAGGGTCCATGGACACCCAGTTGGCGTTGGCGACATTGTTGGCCTTGGCAAAGATGGGGAAGGCACGGCGACCAGCGTCAAACACAGGTGCGCCCAACTTCTTGCCAGCAAGGTCTGCGGGGGACTTGATGCCTGATTTTTTCAGGGCCATGACCGAAGCGGGCGTGTTGTTGTAGACCATCATGATGGCCACAGGCTTGTTGGGTGCATCGGGGTTGTTGGCGTGGAATTCCATGAGGGCGGCCAAATCGGCGAATCCCATGTCATAGGTGCCCGAAGCAACTCGGTTGACAGCGCCACCGGAGCCGTTACCGGAATCCACGGTGACATCAAGACCGGCTTGAGAAAAGTAACCCTTGGCAACCGGCGTCACGAAAAATGCGGCTGGGCCTTCAAAGCGCCAGTCGAGTTGGAACTTGATGGGGGTTGCAGATTGAGCGGCCCCCATGCTGAATGTGGCGGCTAAGGCCAGGACCGATTTCAAAAAGACGCGCTTGCTCATGTGAACTCCTAGAAAGATCAAAACGGAATGAATGGATCTCGCAAAAACGGTGCCTGAAGGGGACTGCCCGCATGACCCGAAACGAAGCAGATTTTCAGGCAGTTTGCTGCCTGTATTCACCTGAAGCCCCATTTCGTGCAAAAGCCCTCATGGTTGGCACCAATTCGGTGCAAGCCAGTGATGGCAATGGATTTCGATTTCGCATCCACTCTGTTGGTCGTCGAACTGTATACAAAATGTCGGGTCCTGTGGCTCAGGTTTTCCCGGGGCTACTATTGAACTGGGAGTGTTCCCGCGCTATTTCTTCCAATGACTGAGAACACCGAAGCCTCGGACTGTCTATAAATTTGCATGGGCCTCAGATTGAGTTGAGGGTTGATGAGGCGTCCTGGTGCTGCAGCTGGCGTGTCCTGAAGGAACTCAAGGATCAAAGATGATTTCAAAGCGTAGTTGACATTGATGACCAAATCTTGAGATTTCTCGGCCACCGTCATGGCATTGAGTTTGCGCTGAACCATGCCCACCACGCTGCCGTCACTGCCAATCACCGGACCGCCTGAGTTTCCCTTGCTGGCCTCAGCGCTGAACTGGAAAAACCGTTGCTGGGACAAATCTTCCTGATTGCTGCGATTGCCATTGATGATGCCAGCTGTGATTTTTTTGCTGAAGCCCTGATAAGCGGGTTGTGGATAGCCCAGCGCATAAATTTCCAAACCAATGGGTACATCTCGCCATTGGGCAATGGGCAATTCGGTAGCCTCCAAGTTGACTTGCAACAGCACCAGGTCAAGCGCAGCATTGGCTTTGACGATGCGCGCCTTGACCCATTTGCGTTGTGCATTGGGCCCCACATAAAGGCTGTCCTTGCCATCCAGGAGATGATGAGCGGTCAACACATATCCTGGGGCCACGACAAATCCCGTGCCAAATGAATTGCTTGCGGTGTTGGGGGTTGGTTGGGAAGGCGGGGGCGTTGTGTCCTGGGCCTTTGAAACAGGCCAAGCCACGAAAGCCCAAACCAAGAGCACCAAGGCTTTGTGAAATGGTTTCATGGTCCCATCCTATCAATGCTTGATCATTTAAAGATGGGGGGTAGCACTTTCATGTTGCAATGGATCAATTTTGGAATTCATTTGAATTCATGGCTAAGTTGTATGACAACAGACAAATAATTTTCAAATATGACTTGCTGGTTCAGGCCCCCTGTTTTTGACGCAAGCGGTCGCGGCTGTTGGACAAGTGAGTGCGCATGGCCGCCCGAGCGGCCTCTGCGTCTCGATTGCGAAGGGCTGAAAAAATGCTCTCGTGCTCGGAGTGGACTCGCTGTAAATAAGCCACTCGGCCGGCTTCGTCCAGGTCGGGCGTGTTGATTCGAGTGCGGGGAATGAGCCTAAGGCCCAGGTGATTGATGAGGTCGACAAAGTGACGGTTGCCTGTGGCTTTGGCGATTTCCAAATGGAAAAGAAAGTCGTTGTCCACATCGCGATCTTGTGAGGCCATGTTTTTGGCGAAGTTGGCCAGATGCATTTGCATGAGTGTCAAGTTTTCCTCGCTGGCTCGTTGAGCAGCCAAAGCAGCAGTTTCGGTTTCTAGACTGATCCTCAACTCCAGAATGGCGATCACATCGTCTTTGGTTGAAATCTCAGACTCATCGATTTGGAATACATCCACCGACCTGGGTTCAACCACAAAAGTGCCAACGCCATGACGGGTCTCCACCAAGCCTGCCGCATGAAGCCTGGAAATGGCTTCGCGGATCACTGTTCGACTGACTTGAAGCTTCTCCATGATGGCTGCCTCGCTGGGCAGTTTGCTGCCGGCCATCAGTTGTGCGCTGCGGATTTGTTGTGCGAAATGTTCAACCACTTCAGCAACCAAGCCGCCTCGCCGTGAGCGCAGGGGGCTTGGATTGGACGGGAAATTACCCATAGGGAAACCTTGATTGACAGTTTTGGAGAGAGGATACAGAATCTGAAGAGATCGGACAACCTACAACTTACCCCAATGATTTCACGTTTGCTGTTGACAGGAGCTGCGGGCGGGCTGGGCAAGGCGCTCAGACCCCGGCTGAAGGCGGATTGCAAGACCTTGCGCTTGAGTGATGTGGCGCCTCTGGTGGCGCCAGCTGCCCATGAGGAGTGTGTGACGGCAGACCTTTCGGATGCCGATGCGGTCATGAAGATGGTTCAAGGCTGCGATGCGATCGTTCATCTGGGTGGCATCTCTGTCGAAGCGCCTTGGGCACACATCCTTAAGGCCAACATTGATGGATTGGTTAACCTCTATGAAGCGGCCCGCATCCACAAGGTCAAGAGGGTGGTGTTCGCCAGTTCCAACCATGTCATGGGTTTTTATCGCCAAGATCAGGTGGTTGACGCTTTGTCACCGCCTAGGCCAGATGGTTTTTATGGCTTGTCCAAGGCGTTTGGTGAGGACCTGTCCCGCCTTTACTTTGATCGTTACGGCATTGAAACCGCCTGCGTTCGCATCGGTTCCTCATACCCTGAGCCTAAGAACCGTCGCATGCTTGCGACCTGGTTGAGTTACGACGATTTGCACCGATTGGTGGTGTCTTGCCTCACAACCCCTGTATTGGGCCACACCATCATTTACGGCACATCGGATAACGCTGTGTCCTGGTACGACAACCGCTTGGCCCGTCACGTGGGTTATCGCGCCAAAGACAGTGCAGATCCCTTCCGTTCTACCGTTTTCGCCAATACCCAGGAACCCGATTTGACTGACCCCGCAGATGTCTATCAAGGTGGCGCATTTATCAAGACTGGCCCCTTGTGAATTGATTCAATCTCAATTTTTTCCACCTCATTCTCAATCAAGGAGACTCACCATGAATTTCAAATCTTCACTTGTTGCAGCAGCTGCACTCCTGTGCTTTGGTGCCAAAGCCACAGAATTTCGCTCGGCCGATGTCCATAATTCAGACGATTACCCCACCGTGGTGGCCGTCAAACACATGAGCACGGTCCTCGAAAAGCTCAGCGGTGGTAAGCACAAGATCAAGGTGTTCAACAAGGGTGCTCTTGGCTCAGAAAAAGAAACCATTGACCAAGTGAAGATTGGTGCACTCGACATGGTTCGCGTGAACGTGGCTCCCATGAATGGCATTTGCCCCATGACCATGGTGCCCACCATGCCCTTCCTTTTCCGATCGGTCGATCACATGCGCAAAGCCTTGGACGGCCCGGTCGGTGACGAAATCCTCAAGAGTTGTGAATCGGCAGGTTATGTGGGTCTGGCTTTCTATGACAGTGGCGCTCGCTCCATTTATGCCAAAAAGCCCATCAAGACTGTGGCGGATGCCAAGGGCTTGAAGATCCGCGTCCAGCAATCTGACCTCTGGGTGGCATTGGTGTCTGCCATGGGGGCCAATGCCACGCCCATGCCTTACGGTGAGGTCTACACGGGTCTAAAGACCGGCTTGATCGATGCCGCTGAAAACAACATTCCCTCATTCGACACCGCCAAACACGTTGAGGCCGTGAAGATTTATTCACGCACCGAGCACTCCATGGCGCCCGAGATTTTGGTCATGTCCAAAATCATCTGGGACAAACTGCCTGCCAATGAGCAAGCCATGATTCGCCAAGCGGCCAAGGAGTCTGTGGCCGTTCAGCGCAAAGCGTGGGACGAGCAAGAGGGCAAGTCTTTGGCCAATGTCAAGGCCGCTGGTGCGCAAATCGTTGAAGTCGACAAAGCTTCTTTCCAAGCAGTGATGGGTCCGGTCTACGAAAAGTTCATGACCACGCCTGACATGAAACGCTTGGTCAAGGCCATTCAAGACACCAAGTAATCTGAAATGGACTGCCCCCTGCCTGAGTGCAGGGGGCAGTCGCATCTGCCATGCTGACCAAATTTTGTTCGACCGTGGCCAAGCTGTGCTTGGTCTTTGCTGTCATGGGCTTGCTGCTCGTGATCCTTTGCGTGCAGTGGCAGGTGTTTGGCCGCTACATTCTCAACGACACGCCCACCTGGGCGGAAAATTTCGCCCTGCTGTTGGTCCTTTTTGTCACGGCTTTTGGACTTGGTGTGGGCGTGAGGGATGCAGGCCACATTGGTTTGGAGTCCTTGGTGGTTTTGTTGCCAGAGCAGTGGCGCTTGCGCATTGAATTTCTCATTCACGTTCTCGTGGCTGGTTTTGGTGTGCTGATGGTTCACGGCGGATGGATTTGGGCCTCTGCCAAATGGACCGAGAAAAAACCCATGCTTCCTGTTCCTGATGGCATTGATTACGTGCCCATCATCATTGCTGGGGTGTTGATCGTGTTGTTCTCCATTGAACACATGGTGGCTCTGGTTCGCGGCGTTGACGTCGAACCCGTGTGGAGTTGAAGGCATGGAACTGACCGTACTCACCTTGAGCTTCACGCTCTTTCTCATCATGGGCGTGCCTGTGGCCTTTGCCATAGGCTTGTCTTCTGTGGCCACCATATTGGTGGCGGGATTACCCGTTGCTGTCGTCTTTCAGAAGATGGTCGGTGGCATGCAGGTTTTTTCATTCCTGGCGATTCCATTTTTCGTATTTGCGGGCGAGCTGATGCTGTACGGTGGCATCGCCGAACGCATTGTTAGATTCGCGAACAGTTTGGTTGGCCACGTCCGTGGTGGCCTGGGCATGAGCAACGTCCTGGGCTGCACCATCTTTGGTGGTGTGGCGGGTTCACCGCTGGCCGATGTGTCTGCGATGGGCTCGGTGATGATCCCGCTCATGAAAAAAGAGGGTTATGACGCTGACTATGCCGTCAACGTCACGACCCACGCAGCGCTGGTTGGAGCCATCATGCCCACCTCGCACAACATGATCATCTTCACGCTGGCAACATCTGGCATTGCTTCGGTGAGCGTGTTGGGTTTGATTCTGGCTGGTTTGGTGCCCGCGGTGATCTTGACGCTTTGTAACTTGGCTGCAGCCTATTGGGTGGCCGTTCGCAGAGGCTACCCCACCCACGGCAAGTTTCCCGGCTGGGGAGAGGTCTTGCGTGCCTTTGCCGCTTCACTTCCTGGTTTATTGGTCGTGGTCATCATCTTGGTGGGCATTCTCTCTGGCGCCTTCACAGCAACGGAGTCTGCGTCGATCGCGGTGGCTTGGGCTTTGCTGGTCACGGTGGTGGTTTATCGCAGCATGAGTTGGGCCAATTTCCTCAAGGCCTGTGCTAAAGCTTGCAAAACCACAGGCGTGGTGTTGTTGTTGATTGGCATTTCCAGTGCGTTTGGCTATTTCATGGCCCTGTACGAAGTGCCGCAAAAAACGGGTGAGTTGATGAAGTTGGTCAGCTCTGAACCTTGGGTGATATTTCTGATGATCAACGTCTTGTTGTTCATCCTGGGGACTTTCTTGGACATGGCCGCCACCATCTTGATCTGCACCCCCATCTTCATGCCCATCGCCATGCAATTCGGCATGGACCCCTTGCAATTTGGCATCCTCATGTTGATCAATTGTGCTTTGGGTTTGAATACCCCGCCCGTAGGCACCGTGCAATTTGTCGGATGTGCGATCGGAGAGATCAGCGTGGGGCAGGTCATGCGCACGATTGGTCCCTTTTACAGCGCCCTGGGCATGTGCTTGGTGTTGGTCACCTATGTGCCGGCCTTCTCGCTTTGGCTGCCTGGCCTTTTCAAATGAACGTTGAGGTGAACAGGGCATGAGCGAAGCCAAAATGCCGGTGGTGATTCAAATGCAAGCCACGGACAACGTGGCCATTGTGGCCAACGATGGTGGGCTCGATGCGGGCACGGTGCTGCCCAGTGGCCTTGCATTGGTTGATCGTATTCCTCAGGGTCACAAGTTGGCGCTTTCCCCGATTGCCCGAGGTGAGCACGTGAGAAGGTATGGAGTGACCATTGGAACCGCCCGACAAGACTTGCCAGCAGGCGCATGGGTTCACGAACGGTTGTTGGATATCCCGCAGGCTCGCGCATTGCAGAATTTGCCCATGGCCACAGTGAGTGCACCTCAAGCTGAACCCTTGAGCGGCTACACCTTCAAAGGCTATGTCAATCCAGATGGCTCAGTGGGGACGCGCAACCTCTTGGCCATCACCACCACTGTTCAGTGCGTGGCTGGTGTTCTTGCCATCGCAGTCAAGCGCATCGAAAAGGAATTGCTGCCCCATTACCCCAATGTGGATGGCGTTGTTGGTTTAGAGCACAGCTACGGATGTGGCGTCGCCATTGACGCGCCTGGCGCAGAAATCCCAATTCGCACTTTGCGCAACATCAGCCTCAATCCCAACTTTGGGGGTGAAGTGATGGTGGTCAGCTTGGGTTGTGAAAAGCTTCAACCCGATCGCTTGCTTCCTGCAGGAAGTATTCCTTTGCAAAGCCAAGGCCCCGATGTCGTTTGTCTGCAAGATCCTGTTCATGTGGGTTTTGAATCCATGATTGACCATGTGCTGACTCAGGCCAAACCGCATCTTGAGCGGCTCAACGCGAGGCAACGTCAAACAGTGGATGCCAGCCATTTGGTGGTGGGCGTGCAATGCGGCGGCAGCGATGCTTTTTCTGGAGTGACCGCCAATCCCGCTGTGGGCCAGATGGCCGACTTGATCGTGAGGGCGGGGGGCACGGTGATGTTCTCTGAAAACACCGAGGTGCGAGACGCGGTGGAACAACTGACCTCACGGGCTGCCAATCCAAAGGTGGCTCAAGAGATCGTGGATCAATTGGGTTGGTACGACGACTATTTGCAACGCGGTCGATCGGACCGAAGCGCCAACACCACGCCAGGCAATAAGGCTGGTGGTTTGTCCAACATCGTTGAAAAGGCCATGGGTTCCATCATCAAGAGTGGCACTTCAGCAATTTCTGCGGTATTGGCGCCGGGCGAGAAACTTGCTGCGCATCACAAAGGCTTGGTCTTTGCGGCCACCCCTGCCAGTGATTTCATCTGCGGCACTTTGCAGCTTGCCGCGGGTATGAATGTCCACGTCTTCACCACAGGTCGGGGCACGCCTTATGGGTTGGCGCAATGCCCAGTCATCAAAGTGTCCACACGAAGCGAATTGGCCAAGCGTTGGCACGACCTCATGGATTTCAACGCAGGGCGAATTGCCGATGGCGAGTGGACAGTGGAACAAGCTGGTATGGCGCTCTTTGAACAAGTATTGGCCGTCGCAAGTGGCGAGCGCACTTGGGCAGAGAAGTGGAATCTGCATAATGACCTGGTCCTGTTCAACCCTGCGCCCATCACTTGACTGGTCATTCTGGTTTGAGCACTGTTCAATTCAATACGCCCATCACCTCTCCTTAATTGATTTTCAGGCCATGCAAACATCTCCTGCGCACCATACTCCTGTCGTCACCGATTTACGTGTTGTACCAGTGGCTGGTCGCGACGGGATGCTCCTCAACCTCAGTGGTGCGCACGCACCTTTTTTTACACGCAATCTGTTGATCCTCACCGACAGCAGCGGTCGCGTTGGGGTGGGTGAAGTGCCGGGTGGTGAAGCCATTCGCAAGACCCTGGAAGATGCGCGTGATCTGGTGGTGGGTCAGCCCATTGGCCGGCACTTGAGCGTGTTACAAAAGGTTCAGCAAACCTTTTCTGATCGTGATTCCGGGGGGAGGGGGTTGCAGACCTTTGATCTGCGAACCACAGTCCATGCGGTGACTGCCATTGAGTCGGCCTTGCTGGATTTGATGGGGCAATTTTTGGGTGTTCCTGTGGCGGCTTTGTTGGGGGAGGGTCAGCAGCGCGATAGAGTGGAAATGCTTGGCTATCTCTTTTTTGTTGGCGACAGCCGAAAAACCGATTTGCCCTATGCCAAAGAACCGGACGCTGATTGCGATTGGTTTCGTTGGCGTCACGAAGAAGCAACTTCACCCGAACAAGTGGTTCGCTTGGCCAAGGCGGCGCACCAGCGTTATGGCTTTAACGACTTCAAGCTCAAGGGCGGTGTCTTTGCTGGCGAGATGGAGGTCGAAACCATTTGTGCACTTCACGAAAGTTTCCCTCAGGCGCGAATCACCCTGGACCCGAATGGGGGTTGGATGCTCAAGGATGCGGTCCGACTCATGCGCGACATGCATGGTGTGCTCGCCTATGCCGAAGACCCTTGCGGTGCAGAAGGGG
>JACCDO011658692.1_pt1 | contig 20668 bp, 3 predicted proteins | sample 7446101 | NCBI WGS metagenome assembly JACCDO01 (sample SAMN15323440, study PRJNA562643) | freshwater metagenome | isolation source: river surface water | place: USA:Blue River Watershed | collected 2017-08-16
AACATCGAATTCGTTATCATAATAATCCAATTCGCTCATTTAAGAATATTGTTGTACTTGAAGAGAATGAAGGATGGAATAATAATCTTTATATTAATGAAATAATGAGTACTCAAAGAAGTGAATTAGATAATGCTTTATTAAATTGGCTCGAAAGGGCAAATAACGCAAATGTTTTGGATAATATACCTCATATAAATGGAGAAGATCATAATAATTTTGTACCGCAAAATGTGTTAAATAGTGCTCAAAATATTCATTTATCGTCGATTCAACGTAGTACAGCAAAATCGATTCAAGTAATTATGAATTTATGTAATGGTTTAAAAGAGGATGATTTTCAACGTGATTATTTAGTTCATATTAAATGTTCTATTTTTAAGAAGAATGAAAAACGAAATGAATTATATAAAGAGTTGTGTGAATTGATTAAAAAATATGATATAAATAAAAATGACTTAAAAATATTAACTGAAAGAATAAATATTCAAACTGATTTATTTAATATAACAAATGATTATTATATTCAATATAATGAATATTTTAATCATACATATAATTTTATAAAAAATTTATGGAATAAATATATATATCAAAGTAAAGAATATAAAAATGATTTAGAATCATTAAATCAATTAAAAACAAATTATATAAAAGAAAAGAGTATAAGTGAAGATCTTGATAATCAAAAAGATAAAATAAATCATTTTTTAAATAATTTTGAAACAAATTATATGGAACTTATAGATAAAATAAATGATTTAGATATAAAATATAATAAAGAGGTGCCACTTGGAAGTATATATAATGATCTAAATATTGATTTAGATGAGCGACTTATATTATTATTTAATGAAAATTGTAAAAATAACGATATTCATTCTATACATGGAATTACATATAAAGAGTTAATACGAGATATTTGGTATATAATTCATTATTTTAAAAATGAACAAATAGAAAAACGAGATATTGAAATATGTAAAGAGTTATATGTGCGATTGTATGAAGAAATAACTGAATCGTTAAATCTTTGTTTTACAGGTCAAATAACACGAATTATAAACGCATTAGTTGGTTATGGAATTCATGAAGATATTTTTATTGGTATAAGTGATAAAGAAAGAACAATAAATCAAATCAATATAATTGTAAAAAAAATAATGGATAAAAAGATTCAAAAAGAAGAGGGTAAAAAAATAGTAGAAGATTTATGTAAAAGTGCTGAATTATCAAATGATGAAACATGGGCTTGGTTAGAATCAATTGATGATTTAGATTGATTTTTATAAATTTATAAAATAAAAAAATATAATTTGAAGTTCAAATTATATTTTATAAAAAAAGATAAACCAAAAATGAAAAAGTTAAAAAATGAAAAAAATAAAAAAATATTTATCCAACTAAGAGTGAATCGGGTCCAATATTTCCGATTAAATCTAAAAACATTACTTTTTCAAAATAATCGGATAATTGAATTGGATTATTATTACTTATATCATATTGATAGATGACATCAAATAAGTTATTTACGGGATTTTGGCAGAAGGTTAAAGTAATAAAGAATGCTACATAAGATGGATTTGAAATGAGTTGATTACATAAATTAGAATTAAAGAAGAGGAAAGTTAACATATTTGGATTTTTATAAATAAAATAAAATAATATTTCGGGATAAATGGATAATAATGTTACTAAAATCGCATTATATAACAATACAATTTTGTAAAGATTATAATTGTAATTTTGATTTGTTAATGTTTGTAAAGGACCATTATTTCGAAGCAATTGATTTACATTTGTATTTGATCCAAAACCATTTGTAAAACCTAAAATATTTGGATTGTTATTTAAATATTGTGGTAATTTTGTATAATAAAATTTGTATAAATCAATAATTGGATTTGACGCACTTTGAATGGTAGTATTGTCAATAATACCGTAAGTAGAATCGCTATCAATGTTTACATTTTGTGTAAGTTGATATAAGAAGATTAAATTGGAAATATTTTCTCCATAATAAAATTTGTAAAAATCAACAAATTTAGGATTTTGTGCCATAAAGTTAAGTATATTTGGATTTAAATTTATATAATTTATCATATTTGGATAATTATTGATTAAACTTATCATACTTGGAACATTTTTAATAGAATTATAATAAATATTTGCGTTATATTGTTGTTTTACAATATTTTTAATAGTTAAATGAGAATCTAAAAATGTTTTTAAATAAAATGGTGTAATAAATAATTGATTATTTAAATAAGGTTGTAATGAAGTATGTTCATAAATATTCATTAAATTAATATATACATTATGAATATTTGGATTTGTTGTAATTAAATCAATATAGTCACGATTACATACTTTAGCATTGTATAAAAAGATTGTTAAAGCGGGATTATTATATAAAAAGTTAATAATATTTGGATTTTGATAAACAACATTTAATAATGCTGAATTATTATAAAGTATATTTACTAATGTTGGACTATTATTTAATTCAATAAAATATAAATTAAAAATATAATTTTGTGAAACAAGTTGATTAAGTATTGGATTTTCATTTAATAAAGGTAATAAATTAATATTTTCTGGATTAACTGGTACTGAACCAATTCCACCATTTACTAAAGATGTATTTAAATAATTGACTAATATTGGATCACTTTGGAAAATAGATGTAATATTTGTAGTTGGTGAAACACATTGATTAAATAAGTATTGGAATCGAGCATTTGAAGAAATAATGGTATGTATACCTGTAGTATAATAAAATTCTAATAATCGTGGATTATTGTAAATGAATAATAATATATTCATATTTGTGAGTAATGGAGTATAAATACCAATATCAGTAATAAAACGAGAAATACTAGCGTATATAGTATTATAATAAAATACTTTTTTATAAATATCAAAATTATATTTTTGTGAAATCAGTAAGTTCATATTTGTGACATAAATGATGTGATTTATTAATTTATCCATTTCATAAACTTGTTTATTTACATGATTATATAAATATAATACATGGGATTGATCACCATAAGAGTTATTTGATAAATAAGGTATTAAACCAATATTTTTAAGTGATAAATCCATAATATATGGATATTCATAACAAAGAGTTGTATATAAATTGTTAAAAAGAATAGTATTGATCATAGAGTTATAGATAATATTATTATTACGATTATTATTATTAAAGAGTATGTATAATAATGGATTTGTTTCTAATAAATGGTTGAGTTGATATGTAATAATATTTGAATTATCACCTAAAAATGTAGTAATATAAGTGGATAGTGAAGATGTGGAAGATGTGTTATAATTATTTATTACATCATAAAGATTTAACATCACAGATGTTATATTTGGAATAGTAATAAAAACGGGTATTTTAGATGGATTATTATTTAAGTAATTTGCTAAATCGTTATAATATACAAGGAAATTAACAATATTTGGATTTTGATAAACGACATTAAAGAATAAAGATTGAGAATTTTGAATAAAAATAGATATAATATTATTTGTATAATCAAAAAGATTTAATATATAAATACCGTTATTATAATTTTGATTGATAAATTCATAAAAAGTTGGATTTGAATTTACAACCGTTTGACTATTTAAATATGCTAATTCATTTGGAATATAAATTGTTTGATTTAATAATAATTTAAAATCAATATAATCTACATTATTTTGTATATATTTTGTAATATCTTTTTCTGGATTTGTTAAAATAGGGATTTTTAAGAAACGATAAAGTGGAGTAATCGTAGTTGGTGTAATATTTGTTGAAACAGATATATACGATAATATTTGAGGATTATGTATTAAAAAACTCATTACATTTGGATTTTTATTAATAATATCTGTAATAATATTTGGATAATCACTCATTGAAAATACCAAATTATTATTATATAAATGATATTGATCTAAAGCATATTGAATAAGTAATGCTAATTGAGGATATTTCATAATATTATCATAATAAAGATTAACCATATAATAGTCGCTTTGTGGTACAGTTGGAGATAATGATCCGCGATTTTCCGGTAATACGATGTTATTATTATATTGACAATTCATTAAATTTAATATAGTATTATTTGGTTGAGTAAGTAAAGTAATGATATTTTGATCTAAATAATTTTCGAGTACTGTGCTTAATACAATATCAATTAAATTATATTTAACATCTAATATGTTTGGATTTGTTGTAAAAATGGATATATTCGTAGGGTTATCAATTAAATATTGAATCATACGAATATTATTGCTTAAGAATAATATAATATTTGGATTTGATGCCATTTGTGAAATAAAGAGTGGTACATAATCAATACAATAAAGTAAAAATTGAATAAATACTACGTTTGATTGGATGGATGTGTAATAAATGGCGTAATTATAATTTTGTAATAATAATGTTTTTAGTGTAGATGATTTAGAAAAGATAGTATACATCGAGTAAGATGGTAATAAGTTATTATTTATATATGTAGAAGGTATTGTGTTATAATATAATTTATATATATCTGTGATACATAATGAAATAATATTATTATAAATAAAAAGTTCAATTTTATCATAATCTTCTTTTAATTGAATTATAAAATTTGGATTATTATACAAGAATGTTAATATATGTGGATTATAAGATATGGATGTTAAAAATCCAGCATTACTATAATTTTTATTGATATAACCTAATAAATTAATAATATAATCATTATTTAAACCAGTAGTAGCAATATTTTGGTATAAAGCACGATAAAAGAGATCTTCATTATAAGGTATTCTTACAATTTGATCAATTAAATTAAAAGAGTAATATAAAGGTGGTATTAAAAATTGATTTTCTAAATCACCATAACCTAAATATGCTGTATTTACATATTTCCATAATGATTTATTTAATGTAGAATTATGATAATACAAACTATTCATACTATATAAATAATTATTTGTTGTAATTGTACTATTTGGATAAGTTGGATTTTTACCAGTAGAATATTGAATAAATTCATTTACAAGTAATGGATCGAATGCTAATTGTTCAATCATATATAAACTATAAGATAATAAATTAATAATATTTGGATTATTATAAATTAATGGTATTAATGTTGGATTATTTGTTAATAATGTTACTAATGTTGGTACTTTATATAAATTTTTGTAATAAATATAATCGTTATAATTTTGTTGAATAATTGATTTTAATATAGGGTATGCGTTTAATAAATTTGTAAGTGATGGTGTACTATAAGATGGGAAAGATTCAGGTGGACTTAAAAATGGATTTAAAGATGGTACAGATAAGATAAGATTATATAGATCAGTATATGTATAGTTATTTGCGTTAGGTATTGCGAATGTTCCGAAAAGGGGTAAAAAGTCATTTGTGTATAAAGTAGTATTATTATATAATTCGAGTGTTAATGCTGGATTTTTACCTAAAAATGTTATCATATTTGGATTTAAAGCAATAATATCATTTGAAATAGAAGGAGTATAAGATGAATATTTATTAATCAATAATGGAATATATCTATTTTGGTTCATATATTTATAATAAATGGATTCATTATATGGTTGAGCGATTAAACTTTCAATAACGGGTTCAGTAATTAGTACAGTTCTATATTCTTGATTTAAATAGATATTTAAATATGTTTCAGATACAAGTTCAATTAAATTATTGGATGCAATACTTAAACCTACAATATTAATAAATGATAAGAAATCGTTAACGTTTGTATAAAGTGCTGATACTAATTGTGGATACATTGTAAAAAAATTAATTAAAGTTGGATTTGTATATACAATTGGCATTAAAGCTTCATATTCATCTGTATTTTTTAAAAGTAGTGTTACAATATCAGGGTGATTATATAAATTATTATAATAAATATAGTTGTTATAATTTTGTGAAACAATTGATTTTAATTTAGGATCATTGTTTAATAATAATGTTAAATCAGGTGTTGTATAAGATGGTAATGATGGTAATGATGTATTTAAATAATTTGTATTTTGAATATATAATTCAATATTTGTAAAGAATTTATCGACACTCGCAATATTCATAAATCGTATTGTATCATTATAATTTGCGATATTTGTTAAATAAAAGGATATTGACCTATTTTCACGTAAAAAGAGAAGTATATTTGGGTTATTATCAAGTAATAAGAATATATTACGGAATGGTGTAGGTAATACGGTATTAAAAATGTTATATACATAATTAATAAAATCGTAAATACCATTATTTTCATTAAGTGCGTTGAAGTAAAGATCATTATTATAACTTTGATTAATGTAAGAGAGTATATTTGTATAAAGTGGTGAAGAATAAAGAAGTGGTATATTTGTAATCGTTAGATATGTATTAAATATGCTACTTTGATAAATAGAATATAAATCGGTTAATAAAGGATTTGTAGAAGGTAGTAGTGAAATAAAAATACCAACTTGAATGGGATTTGCTGTTAAATAATCGACTAAAGATGTAACACCTGATGAAATTGGATTTGCGCAATTTTTGGATAAAAAGTTGATTAAATTGGGATTATTTGTAACAGCGGTTACCATGGATGGATATGTAAGTAACAAGGTTACTAAATTTGGATTATAATAAAGATTATCATAATATAAGTTAATATCGGAATTACCTATATAATTTTGTTTTACAAGTGAATCGAGTGAAGGATATGTAGAAAGTAATGTATTAAGTGGTATAGTATTGTAAGGTATCGGTTGAGGAGTATATATATTTAAATAAGGTGAAAATGTTGGATTCGAAGATAATTCTGTATATAAATTTGTTGTGATGGTAGTAAGATAAGATAAAGATAAAAATTGTTCCATAAGTTGTGTGTTAATAAAAAGATTTTCAAGTAATGTTGGATTTTTATGTAAAAAGAGTAATATATTTGGATTTGTTTTTATCTTTGTTAAAAATATATTATTTGAAATGATAATTTCATATATTTTAGTATTACTATAAATAACATTTCGATAAACCCCATTATTATATTTTTGATTCATTAGATTTTGTATTTCACTATTTAAATTTGGGTAAATACTATTAATAGATAAATAGGGTGAAATAGTAGGTTTTGTTTGAACAAGTGTTTCAATATTACGATATGGGAATACAAGTTGAACTAAAGATGAGAATTGTAAGAAACTATCAGGAATATTGATAAAATGTTGTAATAAAAGTGGATTATTAACAAGGAAGTTAATAACAAGAGCATTATTAGGTATTAAGTTAATTAAGAAGTTTAAGTAAGGATAATCGCCGATATTTAATAAATAGAGTAATAAATTATTTTTGGATAAAAAGGGTGAGTTTAAATTATATTCAAACATTTTATTAATATATTTTTGTTGAATAATTTTGCGAATATTTAAATTTTTAACAAGTAAGTTATTATAATAAGAATTTTCATTCGCAATGGTTAACAAACGTTTTGGGTAAAACGCATTTTGGAAATAAGTTGGATTCGGATTAAAGAGTGGAATATTAATTTCATTAATATCATTTGCGGGATCATCAATAAGTGGATTTGTAATAATTTCTTTATAATAACTATTAATATAAGAGTTAAAGAGTGTTAAATTGCTTAAACCAAGATAGTTAATAATATTAGGATTTTTGAGTATTTTGTCAGTAATAATGTTAGGTAATCCAGTATTACTTAAATTGATATAAATAAAATCAACAAGTGATTTTTGTGTAGATAAAGTGTAAAAGTATGTATTATTCATTTGATAGTTAAGTGAATCTAAGGTTGGAAGTGTTACATTGATTAAATTAGTATATTGTAAAACAATATTTTTTAAATCTGAATATGTATTGAGTAATACATATAAAGATTTATTTAATAATGATTGGAAAATAACAGAATCATTATTTGATGTTAAATCGTAAGCATAAATAAGAGTATATAAATCGTACATAGGATTATCTACATTTTGTATAGAAAGGAAGAGTTCAATAGCATAAGGATTTTGATTAAAATAAAATACTAAATCTGGATTATTTCCGAGGAAAGTGATAATATTTGGATTTTTATATACAGTATATAATAAATTAAAATTATTTTCTAAAAGAGTTACAATAAGTGGATAAGTGATTAAATAAGTATAATAAATATTTAAATTATAATTTTGTTGAATTAGTGATTTAAATGATTGATTATTATCAATTAATGTTGTTAAATTAGATGATGTACCAATACCACTATTAATACCTACAATAAGTGGTGTTTGATTAAGTTGTAAAGCAATATTAGGATTTTGTGTATATGTTCCGTAATATTTGACTAATTCATAAAGATCTAGTATGGGTGAGTTTAAACCGGGTAAAGTCATAAAATTTTGTAAAATGGAAACATTTTGTGTAAAATAGGTAATTAAATTAGGATTATCATATAAGAAGTTAATAAAATTAGGATTACCATAAATAACATTGGATATAATATTTATACTAGTTACATTTTGTAAAGCAAAATAAATAAATTGTAGTACATTTAAATGATTTAATGTATATTGATATAAATAAGGTATATTCGGTAATAAATTATATTTTTGGTTAACGCATTCTTTAAGTAAAGTATATGTATTTAATAAAATATTATATAAAACATAGGTATAATCTAAATTTGTTTTCATAATTCCGATATTTGGAATTTCTAAAAATGCTTTTACATAATCACTATTGGATAACATATAAGTAACTAATAAACTATTTTTTGCTAAAAAATTAATAATATTTGGATTTGTGTAAATATATTGTAATAAATTTGTACTATTTGTGATTAATGTTACTAAATTTGGATTATAATATAAATTTGTATAATATACATTATCAATATAATTTGTAGACACAATCGTATTTAAAATGGTATTATTTGTAAGAAGATTTGTTAAAGATGGTGTTGTACCAATATTACTACTTAAACCACCATTTGTAAGAGTCTTATTTAAATAAATGGATAAATTTGAATTTGTATTTACAATAGCAGTAAGATCACTTGTAGCAAGATGAATATTTGGTAATTGAATAAATTCTAAATAAGCAAATTCATTATAGATCATATATTTTGTTAATTCAATATTATTGTAAAGGAAGAGTATAATATTTGCGTTTGATGATATAAAATCAATAATATTGGGTGTAGTTGTATTTTCACTTAAGTTTCCTCCATAATAAATCAAGTAAGAAACAAATGGATTTTGAAGTGCGTTATAATAAATATTTAAATTATTACTTCCATTTACACTATTGTATTGTTGTTCAATAATATTTTTAATAATAGTATATTTATTCGATAAAAGTAAAACGGGAGTATTTAAATACGTTTTGAGACTTGTTTGTAATAGTATATCATAAATATTATTTTGAGAATTATATAAATTTTGTTCAGATGTTAATATGGATATTTCGCTAATATTTTTATTTAAATAAACAACAAGTTTTGGATTATATGCTAAAAAGTTTAGCATAGTATTATTTGAATAAATTAAATTTAATAAAGCGGATGAATTATTTTGAAAGTCATTTAATAAAAGTGAAATTAAATAATCATTATAATATAAAGATTTATAATAAATATTTGTGTTATAATTTTGATTTACAAGTGAATTTAATTGTGGTGTAACAGATAGAAGATATGTTAAATCATTCTTTTTACCAATATATGAATTGATTCCACTTTTAGGTAAACTATTATTTAATAAATCAAGAGTTAACGTAATATTTAATGATGAGTTAATATAATTTGTTATTAATGTAGTAATATCATTTGTTGGATTTTCTAATTCAGGTATATTCAATATATTTGTAAAATTATAAGTATAACCTGATAAATATTCTAAATTTAATTGATTTGTTAATGCTGGATTACTATATAAAAAGTTTAATAAATTTGGATTTAATCGAATTAATTCAGCACTATTTGGTAAAGTCGATGATAAACCATTATACATAAAAAGTGATACACTATAAAGTAAATAAGAAATATTAAAAATATTATCATTATAAAATTGAGGTACACTATTTTTAAAATAATTATAATTTAGTATATATTGTATACTATCAATATTACTATATAAATATGAATCTTTGATAATATTATAAATATTTGTACTCATTAAATTAATATTTGGTAATTGTAAAAAGATATTTAATTTATCATTACTTTGTAATAATACAGAACATAACGTTGGATTTGAACCTAAAAAGGTTAATATATTTGGATTTTGTGTAATAAATGGATTTAATAATAAATATTGATTTGTAAGTAATGTGACTAAATCTGGATTATTATATAAATCAATATAATAATAATTTTGAATATAATTTTGATTGTTTGCGTAATTCGCAATGATTAAGTTATTATTAATTAATGATGTTAATTCAGAAGTAGTACCAATATTACTATTTAAACCAATGGATATTTGTGTTAAATATTGAGATAAATAAGGTAGTGATGATTTTACAATATCATCAATATTTATTAATGGATCTTCTATATTTAGAGATATAAATTGTGAGAATGAAATGGAATTAGATAAGAAGTAAGTAGTTAAAAGTGGGTTATTATTAAAAAAATTGAGTATATTTGGATTTTTATAAATTTTATTTAATAATTGTTGAGAAAGCGAAACAGTTGTAATCGTCGATAATGTAGATAATAATGTTACAAGATCATCATTATTATATAAATCGATATAATATATATTTGAATTATAATTTTGATTTATTAAAGAATTTAATTTAGGATTATTTTGTAAAAGTGTTGTTAATGGATTTTTTGTACCAATTGTGCTATAAATACCAGTTAAACTTTCATTTAAAAATGGTTGTAAAGATGGTAAATAAGAAATAATAAAATCATATAAATTAGTAATTGGATCTAAAATACCATTATTTGTTAAAAATATAGTTAAATTTGTTGGATTTGAATAAAAATCATCAAGAATGAGTGGATTAAAGTTTAAGAATTGAATAATATTATTATTATAATTGATAGCAATTCGTAAAGATTCATTTGTGGATAATAATGATACTAATTTTGGATTATTGTATAAATCGATGTAATAAATATTTTGATTGTAATTTTGATTTACTAAATTATTTATATTTGAAAATTGATTTAATAAAGTGATTAAATCAGGTGTAGTACCGACATTACTTTCTAATCCAATGGGTATTTGTGTTAAATATGGTTTTAAATAAGGTAAATTTTGAACACAACTATTATAAATATTTGTAATAGGATATTCAATATTTGGTATATTAATAAATCTTTGTAAATCGGATAAATTTTGATATAAATAAGATACTAATTTTGGATTACTTCCTAAGAAGAGTAATATATTTGCGTTATCTTCAATAAGATCAATTAAAGTAGGTGTAGTAAAAAGTATGGATAAATAGAGAAGATTAATTAAATTCGTATTATTACGATAAGTTGTATAATAAAGATTATGATTATATGCTTGAGAAAAGAGCATTTCAAAAATTTTATATGAATCAAAAATAAATTGATCTAATGAGTTAATATAAAGTGAAAATGTAGAATTATTTTTAAATAAATCATATAAATTTGTAATTGGTTGATCAATACCATTTAAAGATTTTAAAGTTGAAATTTCATTATTAAAATTATTTAAATAGTTTACTAAATCAGGATTATTTGTCAAGAATACAAGTAAATTTGGATTTAAATAAATAGTTTCTAAAAGATTATATTCACTTAATGATAATAATTGGATTATATTAGGTGTATTTAAATGATATAAATAAATAGTTTCATTATAAGATAAAGTATAATTATAATTATATTTTTGATATACAAGAGTATTTAAAATAGAATGATTATTTAATAAAATTAATAAATCATTTTCATAAACACGATTATCACGATCTTCAATTAATAATGAATTAAAAACATCATCATAGTAAACCATTGTTAATCCATTAAATTCTTCAATATTAAGAAGGAATGTATTTGTGAAATCTGTAAGATCTGTGGTAGGAAGTGTAATATTTGTTAAATATGTATATGCTTGTAAAAATTGTGGATGATTCATAAAATATTGAAGTAGTGAAGTATGATAATAAAAGTAATTAAATAAATTTGGATTTTGTGATAAAATAGTAAAAATATTTGGTACATAAATAGTGTTATAATAAAAGTCAATAAATTGAATAATAGATGTATATGGATCTTGAAAGTGATATAAGGTAGAATTTATGTTTTGTGTATTGATGGGTATAAGTTTATGTAAATAAAATTCATGTAAATAGAATTGATTTTTAAGACTTAAAAGTATAATAAAATTTTGAATATATAATTCATTGAATGAAATTAAATAAGATCCAAAAGTATTATTATAATTATTATTTTCAATAATTAAATTATAAATATTTGTAGATGGTGATGTAATATTTGGTAATAAATTAAATGTATGAAGTAAAGATAAATCTTCAATAAAAGCAATAATTAATTTAGGATTTAAACCAATAAAAAGGAGTATATTTGGATTTAAATAAATATTATTTAATAATGATGTAACAATTGGATCAATAATAGATAATAATTGTACAAAATATTTATTTTCAAATAATATATTATAATAATGATTTTTATTATAAAGTTGATTTAATAATATTTCTAAATTTATATTATTATTAATCAGATCTGTTAATTCAGTAGTTGTACCAATGGAATAAATATTATAAGATAATGGTGTAAGAAGATTATAAAGAGTAGTATTTAATTTTTGTACAAATGTATAATAATTTGTTAAAGGATTATAAATATTATATGTATAAGGTATTGAAATATCAGTATATGTAAAAGTAAAAAATTGATAAATATATGATTGAGTAAATATATTTGGATCAGTTGTATTTAATTGGATATCATTTGATAAATATTCAATAAATGAGTTATTAATATTGAGGAAGTTAAGAATATTTGGATTAAATGATATAATAGATTGAAAATCAGGTAATGGAGTGATTAAGAGTGGATTAAAGTTGTTAAATAAACGAGTATTTAAATAGACAAATGAAATTATATTTTTATTTTGTAAATCAGTAAAATATATATTTTTATTGTATAATTGTGAATAAAGATTTTTGAGTACACTATAAGAAGGGTTATTAAGTGTATTTTGTAAATAATTTTTTGTAAGTGTATATAAAATAGGTGAATTACTTTGTAAAAGTGGTCTATTTATATCATTATAAAGTAAAATATCATTCAGATTATTACTTGGATTTTGTGTATCAAGATTATTTAAAAAATAATAAATATCAGATGAATTTGTAATAAAATAAGTTGTTAAATTTTCATTAAAAGCAAGGAATGAAATAATATTTGCGTTAAAACTAAAAGCATTAAATATGATACTGAGTGGATAAGCAGTAATAAAGTTTTGGAAACTAATACTATTATAAATTAAATATTGATAAAATTGATTATTATAATATTGTTGAAGTAAATTTGTAAATATTGGATATTTACTAATTAAAATACTTATACTATTACCTAATTCGTAATTTACATAATTTTGTGGTAAATAAAAAGATGAATATATATAAAATTCTTCATCAGATAATAAACTATTTATATTTTGTGTTAAAAGAGTTGCGTTATTATGAAGTATACCCCAAAAATGGGTAATAACAGAATAATCTAAATGATTTTGATTACGATGATAATTTAAAATATTTTGATTATTATATAAAAAGTTTATAATATTTGGATTCGATACAAGTAATTGATAAATATTTGGAAAATCATAATTATAACCAGTCATTATATTTGGTATTCCATATAAAAAGAAGAATTTATCAAAAATAAATTGAATATAATCACAAGTATTATTATTATAAATACTTTTTTCATAAATAATAATATTTTCACTATTAATATTGTAATCTTGATTTAATAAAGTTAAAAAAATATTTTGATATGTTCCTGAGGAGATGGAAACATTTTTAAGTAAATAATATTTAAAGGATATGTTATTTAAATTTGTTAATATATTTTGTATATTTGGAATTGTTAAAAAAGGTGTAAAATAATCGACTTGAGAAATATCATATTGTAAATAATCAAGTAAATTACCATTTGTAGGTTGATTTGAAATATAAATCAGTAATGATGGATTTTGATAAATGAGTGGTAATAATGATGAATAAATTGGATTATAAAATAAATAAATAAGATCAATATTTTTGTAAAGTGATTCAAAATAAATATAATGATTATATGTTTGATTCACAAGTGTACCAAGTAAAGTATTGTTTAAAATTTTGTATAAAATAGATTTATTTTGTATATATGAATATAAAGATGGTGCGTAATCATTAATTTCTTGAGAAATATTAAGTGTTGGATCTTCAATACTAACAATGGAAAGGAATATAGATAAATCTGAAGCATTTGTATATAATTGGTATGTAAAATCTGGATAATAAGCAAGGAAGTTAACAACATTTGCGTTTTTCGCGATTAAATTTTGTAAAGGTACTGAACTATTAATAAGATCATTTAAAGTGCGATTATTATAAAGATGTTTGTAATACATATTTTGATTGTAATTTTGGTAAACAATATTATTTAAGTTATTAATTTTGTTTATTGAAACAGAAGTATCTTTAACAACACCAATATTACTTAAATCTGCTGTAAATGTGGGTGCTTCTAAATAATTTTTTAAAATAGGATCTAAAGAAACGAATTCATATAAATCTAATGTAAAAGGTAATGATGAAGATTGTATATAAGTGAAAAGAGGTAAAAGTGAATCAATATGAGTATAATAATAGTAAACAAGACGTGGATTTTTATATAAAAATGATAAAAAATTTGGATTTCGATAAATAATATCTGTAACTATATTAATTGTCCAAACAAAGGTGTTATATTTTTCAAGTGCTAAATAAATAAGATCCACTAAATATTCATTTTGTAAAGCATAATAATAAATATTGGAGTTATACTCTTGAGTTACAATACTATTTAAACCTGATGATGAAACAAGTAAAGATTGTGCTTTTACAGATGGAAAAGATAGAAGTGGTTTATCAATATTTGTAATATTTAAAATATTTGAATTAAATGGTGTATTTGTACTATTTACACTATATGAAAGTGAATAATCACTTTTAAAATTATTAAAGAAAATATTTAAATCAGTGATTGGATTATCAATTGTAAGTGTGGTTGATAAATAAGAGTATGAATAATTGAGTAAATTTTTATAAAGAGTAATCGAAGAATTTTTAAAAAAATCAATAATATCTGGATTGTAGTTAAGAAAATTAAGTAAATTTGGATTTTTTTCAAGAATAGAAATAAAGTAAGGAAAAGTGTAATCTTGATAGTTAAGTTGTAAAGAGTAATAAATAAAATCGCATATTTTTTGATTTAAATTGTAAAGTTGATAACGTTCTATATTAAGATAATCTTGATTATAAAGTGTTTGAAATGGATTGAATTTTTCTAAAAATTCTTTGTTATATTCTTGTAAATAAATATTTAAAGTTGTTTTTTCATAAATATCTACAAGATTTGAAATAATATTATCTACACTTGAATTTAATATAAATGTATTAAATAAATCATTATTATTATAAATTTGTTCAGAAAATGTTTTATGTTTAGAAAGGAAAAGTAAAATATTTGGATTTTTATATAAAACATTTGTAAAATCATTATTATTTAAATATTTTAATAATATATCTTGAAGAATAGATGATGTATAAATTGCTTTATAATAAATATTATCATTATAATCACAATCAATAAGACTTTTCATTTTAGGGTAAGTAAGAATAAGTTCTATATTTGGTGAAATATAAAGTGGTGTTAAATTAAGATTTTTATTTGGATCATATTGTGAACTTGAATATTTTCCATTATAAGGATTTATATTATTTTCAAGAGCGTTTAATAATAATGGTAAAGAGTTTAAAGTTCCATAATTTTTAATAATAATATAAATATTTGTATATGGATCTTGTATACCATCTAATTGAAGTATATCGTGTAAAATTTGTATAGATGATGGTAAAGATAAGAAAGTTCGTAAATCTTTATATTGATAAAAGAAGTTAATAAGATTAGGATTTGTGTGAAATATATCAATCATATTTGTATAAGGATAAAAGGATGATGTAGGATGTGAATTATGATAATTATATTGTTGTATACAGTAATATATAAATTCTAATAATGATTCATCTTGTAAATTTTTGTAATAAAGATTAATATAATTATCATAATCTGTATTAATATATTGTTGATAAACAATGGAAGTAATATTTTTATAGTTAAATATTAAACTTTTGAAAGTATTTAATGTAGGATAAAGAATATTATTATTCACAAGTTTAAAAATATCAATATAAGGTGATTGAATAATAGAAAGTGAATAAAGTGAATTAATTTTTGAACTATTTTCTGATTTATTGAAATAAGATACAATATTTTGATTTTGATATAAAAAGTATACAAAAAGTGGGTTACTTTCAATAATAGGTACAAATTGTGGGTAATTATTAATAAATTGAACAATATTTGTATTATTGTTATTATATAAATTGTAATAAAAGAGATTGTAATTATAATTTTGTTTAGATAAAGTATCTAAAGACGGATAAGTATGAAGTAGTGATAAAATTTGTGGATTATTACCAATACCGCTATATGGACCAGCAATAGGTAAATTAGTATTTAAATATTGTGAAACTTTATTAATTTCGTCAGGATAAGTAAATACACTATATTCAATAGTGAGAGTTGTAAGGTTAGTGGTAGGTAAAAGTGCTGCTTTATTATTAAATTCGAGTAATCCAGTAAAGTCATATGGGTTTTCTTTAAAATAAAAGAATAATTTATAATTGTTTGCTAAAAAAGTGAGTAAATTTGGGTTATTACAAAAAATTTGAATAATATTATAAGTTGTACCTTGATTAATGAAATATAAAATAAAATTAATAAATTGATCATTATTCAAAAAGAGATTTAAATAAATATTTTTATTATTATTATAATTATTTGGTATATAATGAATATTATTAACATCATTATAATTATCATAATTTTGATAAATTAAAGAAGATAAATTATCAATATTTTCAATAGATGATGAAAAGAATGAATTAAAAGATTTTTGTAAATAAGATGAATAGTTAGTATTATGTTCAGTATCATATTTAAATAAAATATCATTTAAATCGTAATATGGTATAGTAATATTTGGTATGGAAAGGAATGCTAATAAATTTGTTTCATTACAACAAATAAATTGTGTAAGTATATTTGGATTTTTACAAATGAAGTTAATAATATTTGGATTTGCATAAATAGTATCTAAGAAGAGTGTATAAGTACTATTTGTGAAGTAATTTGGTATAATGGTATTGGTAGATTCATCATAAAATGAATTAATAAGCATATTTAATAAAATCCGATTATAATAAAGATTATTATAATAAGTATTAAACATATAGTTTTGATTAAATAAATAATATAAACTAATATTATTGTTATATAAATAGGTTGTTAACGTAGTACCATTACCAATAGTATTTGAAATACCATTTGTAGGTTGTGGATTAGGATTAGGATTAAGAAGATAAGTAAGATTTTTGATGGAAAGGAAGGGTGAAGCAAAGGTGTTGTAAAGATCTGTCATAGGATTTTTAATGTTATATACTTCAGACCCTTTAAAAACAAGGAAGTCATAAAGTGTTTTTGTATTTGTACTTAAATAAGTTGTTAAATTTGGATTGTCATAAAAGAAAGCAAGTAAATTTGGATTAAAATTAATAATATCTGTAATAATATTTGGGAAACCTTCATAAATTGGATTAATTAAGTTAAGATTATATTGTGAAACGGCGAAAGTAAGAAGTGTAACAATATTAGGATCTTGAAGAATATTGTAATAGAGATTATAATTATAATTTTGGTTAATCAGAATACTTAAAGATGGATAATTATTAAGTAATACTTTACGATTAAAATCTGTTTGATTTAATTGAGTAATAATTGGATAAATAAGAGAATTATCTAAATATGAATTTAGACGAGTAGGTTCGAGTAATGTTGTTAAATTATTATTAATATTATCAATCCCTGAAATGGATAAAAAGAAATCAACATCATTAAAATTAAAATTAAAATCATAAGTAAGATTTGTATAGTAACCAAGAAGATTTAATATATTTGGATTCACAAATCCATCTTGTCCAATAATCATAACTTGTAATAATGCGGGGTATTGTAATAACAAAGTTACAAGATTGGCATTATAAAAAAGTTTATGATAATAAATTTCATACATATAATTTTGATTTACTAAATAGTTAAGTGCCGGATAACTTGATAAAAGTTTTAATATATCATTTGTTGTACCAAGAATACTTGAATGTATTTGTATAATACCATTTTGTGGGCAATTTTGAGATAAAGATGGTGCTAAATAAGAAATAAGAGTAGGATAATGAGCATTAATGAAGCAAAAGATATCTGTTTTAGGATTTGAAACATAATCAGTAATACCTAAATCAATATTATTATATTCGCTAGTTAAAAAACTGGTATAAATTGCTATATTTATTGGAAGAGAAAAGTAGTTTATTAAATTTGGGTTTTGAGCAAAAAAGAGAAGTATATTTGGATTTTTATAAATAATATCATTTACGAAATGTGGATTTAGAATAGCAGAAACACTATAGTTTATAAAATTAACAAGAATATATTGATTTAATGAATTTTTAGTACGTAGTGCTTGATCATATATATTTACATCATTAATAGAGTTATATTTTTGGTTTACTAAAGATTGTAAAACAGGATATGTTTGAATAAGTATAGTAGCGGGATCGCTCATAATAAGAATATTTTTAATTCCTCTATGATAAAAGAATATATTTTATATATAAAATATACTTATATAAAAAATAAAGTTTAAAAAAAATTGAATATATAAAAGAAAAAAAAGAAAAAAAAGGAAAAGAGAGAAGTGAAAAAGGGTAATAAATATAAAAAATTTATATAAATATAATATAGAAAGAATTTTTAAATAAAATGAAACTTCAAATTGAAAATTTTGAAAATGTACAAAATCAAGATTATACAATTACTCAATTTCAAAATGGTAGAGTTACACACACTAATTTAGAAAAAAAAGGTGATATGCCTTTATTTATGAATGAAAAAGATCCTAAAAGTCGTATTGTTCAAAATAATTTTCAACAAGAGTTATTATATGGTATTCAAGAAACATCTAAATTAAATCAACTATATTTTTCAAAAAAAAATCTTGATTTAATTCAAGATATGATAAGATATCGTGTATATATAAAGAGTAATCAAAAGTATATAATAAGTCGTCAATCCAATGTTGAAGTACAAATTGTAATGAGATCCATATATTTACAACAATCTACGAATTTACCAACAAATATTAAAGAACAAATTACATATTTAAATAATTTAGTAGCAGATTGGTGTGTAGAAAAGATTATACCCGAAGTGGAACAACATGTAGGATATATAAGGGATATATCTTATTACCCAATGCCGATTGATTTACCGAAGAATATGTCTCAAAAAGGGAGTCGTACATTGCGATCTGTAACAAGTACTTTTTAAATAATAAAATGATATAATATTTATTTTATAAGATGAATTTTTATAAAATAATATGAATTTAAAAAAAATTAAAATCGAAGAATAAAGTAGAATTAAAAATGTCAGCAGTATTAAATGTTTTAGCAATTATCGGATTAGTCGCTATATTAGTTGTAGTTATTTATTATATATGGAATTATATTTCAAAAATGAATAAAGACGCTTCTATTGCAAAGGAGCGTCCTACACCTACATATATGGAGCAAACGGGTTTAAAGTGTCCTGATTATTGGATGTTATCTGGTTTAGATGGAAATGGTAATTATATATGTGAAGATAAAAAAGAGTTAATGAAACAATATGGTAAAAATAGTGCTAGTGCTAAATGTTATTCAGATGTAAGTGGTAAAAAGATGGTATTTTCAAAGTTTGATAATAAAACACATTGGGCTGATATGAGTGATGAAGATAAAATTAAATTTGCTGCTACAAAAGTAAATACAAATTATAGTCGTTCTGAATGGATTAAAAATTGTGGACCCAATGTAGGAAATGGTGTTTCTACACGCGCTGTATGGTCTGGTTTAGATAAATACGCATAAATTGGGAACCGCTTCGGTTCCCAATGGCCCTCCCGCTATAAAAACTTTTTATTTATATTTATTTATTAATAAATTAGTTATTTATTAACAAAATGATACCCGAGCAATGTTATAAAAACATGTTATCAATTCTTGAGTATCTATTTTTATAAAATTGTCCGGGGAAATAGATTAAATATTTAATTTGTTAATAAATAAATAATTTGTTTAAAAAATAAAAGGGAAGTTGATAAGAAACCGTATGTTTCTTATATATAAAGGGAAGTTCATAAGAAACTGTAGGTTTCTTGTACCGTAGGTTTCTTATTCTTATAGAGATGGTTTTATTTCATTTTTTTGATGAAGAGGATAAAATATATGATGAAG
>JACCDO011147112.1_pt1 | contig 20661 bp, 12 predicted proteins | sample 7446101 | NCBI WGS metagenome assembly JACCDO01 (sample SAMN15323440, study PRJNA562643) | freshwater metagenome | isolation source: river surface water | place: USA:Blue River Watershed | collected 2017-08-16
CCAGCACTCCAAGGACTATCATAAAAGATAGTTGCTTTAGCTAATTGTAAATTAACACCTTCAGCTGCAGCCATTGTAATCAATACTACTCTCACATCTGATTTTTCATCTTGAAATGACTCTTGAGATTTCTTTCTCTCATCGTCTTTTTCTCCGCCTGTAATTCTAACACACTTAATTCCCTTAGCAGTCAATTCCCTATCTAAGATGTCAATCATCTTTCTAAAGCGAGAGAAGATAATAACCTTTTCACCATCAAGTTCTTCTTCTAGTAATTCCATTAGAATTTCTAATTTACCACTATCCCCTTTAATATCTACAAGTTCGGGGTGATTTACAATTTGTTGGCAATACATAACAGCAGTAAGTTTAGTTACTTCTTTTTCTGTCATTTCACCTGTTGTAGGATCATACTTCTCTAAAATACCACTTAATGCTTCTTTATACTTAGAGATTTGAACATCAGATAAAGGAGCTTCAATTCTTTTAGTAGTTAAAGGAGGTAATTCTTGGGCAACTTCATGTTTAGGTCTACCAATAAAATAGGGATCGATTTTAATTCTAAAGGCTTCGATATCAGATTTTCTATGACCTACAACGAATTTAATTCTTTTTCTACCGATTTGTTTATCTACACAGATACAGTAGTTAGACATAAAGACATTTTTACTAGGCATAAGACCTGGGACTGTGACTCTATAAATCGCCCATGCTTCCATAAGTCTGTTTTTGATAATAGTAGCAGATAAAGACCATACTTTTTGAGCAGCACCTGAAAGGTGGGCACAGACTTGGTGAACTTGAGTAGTTTCATTTTTAAAAGCAGTAGCTTCATCAAAAACTTGAACATGATCTTTAAGGTTTTGTAGTGTTTCAAAGTCCATGCAAGCAGTTCTATAACCCATGATAAGAACTTTAAGACCTGTATGGGCAAAGTAGTCATCATAGACTTTTTGTCTTTTCTTTTTATCACCACTGACAACAAAGCATTTTACACCGTTAGTAAATTTATCAAATTCACTTGCCCATTGGTTAAGAGCAGATTTAGTAGTCATAATGACAGCAGGTGTTTCAGGATATTTATCCCATAGGTAGCTGAGGGCAGAAATTGCTTGTAAAGTGTTATGGCTTGTAATCCCATTACCTACAAAGGAATGCTCAGGATGATCAACTTCTATATCGAAGACTTCTTTTTCACTATGTTCTATAGAAACAATAGGGTCATAGAAATAGTGATTGTCAATTAAAGAGTTAACATCTGGACTCTCTAGGTTTAAAGAAACATAAATATCTTTTAACTTTTTTAGGAAATCAAAAGTTGGGTTTCTTCTATTTTGTCGAATATGCCCAAAAGTGTTATAAAAAGCAGTGCCGTATTTAGTAGCTATACCTTGTCCTTTATATCCATGTAAGCCTACTTCAGAATAAATCTTTGATCTAATTTCTTCTATATATCCCTTAGAGAAGGGAATAACATCAAAATTTGCATTTTTAGGGGTGTTTCTAAATCTCTCTACTTCATTAATTTTTCTTTTTGAAACAAGACCAATAGAGTCAAGGAAGAGAAGAGCATTTTGCCCATGTAAACCTAAAACCCAGTACTCATTAGGATTACCCTTAATTTTTTTAGTTTTTCTAATAGAAACAATCCCAAAAGAAAGTAAGGCTACTTGAATTTGTTTAAGCATTTTCTCAGAAGCTGAAGAAATATAAATAGACCCATCTTTTACATAAGATTCACTATCTATAAAAGTCTTTAAGAAGGAAGCTAAAATTTGTTTCTTTGACTCTAAAATACAAGTAGGAATCTCTTTATCTTTTGATAGGCAAGGAGGGATACCTAAAGATAATAAGAAACGATAGATATAGACACTAGAAATGAAATAGCTACCATTAGAATATCGAATAGGATATTCAAATAAAGATTGGATTAGGTGTTCAAGGTGTTCACAAACTTCAGGATTTAAATTTTTATCTTGAGTAATACAAAGAAACTTTTCTTCAGTATGATTAAACCATCCCTCAGCTAAAAGATAGCCTAAGAACATAGCTAATTCAGAATTTAAAGAACTTGGTGTCTTATACACTTTTTTATTTGGATGACCCTCACCTGTATAAGACAGTGGTGTTTCTTTTCCGAAATCTTTAATAGATCGGTCAATACAAACAAAAGATCCCTCTTTAAGATCGGATAGTTTGACCCAATCTTCTTTACCGTCAGATTGACGAACTAAAACGGGGTGAACTTGAGAACCCTCAATCTCATAACCTAAACGAGTTCTAATCTTGATAGTAGGTTTAACACCCCCATAGTAGAAACTTTTAATAGGTCTTTCCTCACCTCTGACAATAACATTTACGGGTTCAGATAATGGGGAAAAAGTATCTGGGGTTTCTACTCCGGGATTAAGACTAGAAATAGGCACTAATCCCTTAGTGGTATTCACAATAGTATCCCCAACAACACACTTGCCAAGTCCAGTATCGTCTCCTAAAACAAATCGAGGCATAGCTAAAAGGTGCATAATACCTTGAACTTGATAATTTCTTAGGGTGAGGGGTCTGCCGTTGGGCATAGTGGTTCTTAGGATTTTACTTGGAGGTGCTTTTAACTCTGTTCTTACTCTAATCTCTTTTAGTTTTGTTATGGTTTGTTGTAGCTTAGGGTCGTCTAAATAACTCATGACCTGTCCTTAATGATTATAAATGATACAAACACACTCTCAGTATAAGAGTAGTGGCTTATCTTATATGATTTAGGTTAAAAAGGGTATCTAAAATATTAGCATAATTTATAGCACAAGGCAGATTAGATTTACGAATATCATCCATGATTTGATTATATAAAGAGATATTATGATCTAGCATTTTAAAAATTTTATTAAAAACTACTTTAGACCAGTCCGTGTTTAGCCATTTAATAAATCGAACGATACCTAAATTAGCAATATGTTCTTCATAGTCAGTAGGTTCTTCTATTCTTTTAGGGAAATCTTTAGCATAGAATAAAGAGATAATAGAAACATTTCTATAAAGTGAAATTTTATCTCTATAAACTAAAGGGTATTCTTTTATATAGAATTTTCTCAGACCATGTTGAGTAGCTCGGTCTGAGATTTCTAGGTATGAATCCTCTAATTTATGGAAAGCCATTTTAACAGAGATATCAAGTACTCTGTGGATATCAGAATAATCTATCATTTTTCTAATAGCCTCTTTAAGTTTTTCATTTCTTTTTCATATTTGCTTTTTACTTCATTTACAAGTTCTTTAACACGATCTACTTGGGTGCTATTATAGGCATCTTCAAATTTACCTTTATTTAGGTAAGCGAGGACAACATCACCATTCATAGTATCCATAGCATGAATTTCGTTTTTAATATCTAGGGATATAAGTTTACAAACGAGATCATTTTTAGCTAGTCTAATTTGATTAGCATTAGAATTAAGTTCGATAGCATTAGAAACTAAGTTTATTATTTTAGGTGATTGAGCAAGTGAAATAGCTTTTTTAAATTGTTTAGCGATAAGGGCATCTACAATAGAAGAGCCTTTAATAGGATCAGTTTTTTCGATTTTAGTATATATTTCTAGTAGTAAAGAGATATTATCATCATTTTCTAGGGTGGTATCGGCATTTCTAGTGGGGAGGGTATGGGTGGAATAGCCACCGTAGGATTTTTCAGATTTAGTAAGCATAATGTAACTCCTTTATAATGTGCTTATTGATAAAGTATCTATAAATTACATAGTATATAACTATATGTGTATTTTCCCATAGGAGCTAAAAAATGGCAAATTTAGATCAAAACCCATCAGCAAATAATGTGATGCAAACACAAGGGTCCTCTGAAATCTATCGTTTCGGTATGTCACCTGATTCTCGTGCAGTTTTATCACAAAAGATAAGACTTTTAACACCTACATACAGAGGAACAGCCGGACAAAGATATCAACTTGGTGTAGTTAGTTCATTCAGTTATTCTGGTGGTTCAAGAAATACAGATCCTATTAAGGGTATCGGTTTTGGTGATGTTATTGCAGATCGTGTACCTGGTATGTCTGAACCTTTTACAGGTACTATTCAAAGAACTTTAATGTATTTAAGTAATTTATTTCAATCATTAGGTTTTGCAGGTGGTGTAGATGGTCCTGTTCGTGCGGTAAGACATACTCGCTGGCCCTTTGATATGGAAGAACAAATGGTATTTACATTTATGGCTGATGATATGGCAGCAGGTAGTCAATATGTAAAAGAGGTAGACTTCTCATCTCAAGGTGTAACTAATGTTGAAACTAGGGGTGAAGGTGGAACTGCTTATGTTCAAAAGCATAAAGCTCTTATTACTTTCTTTGAAGGTTGTTGGTTAAATTCTATTGAATATCCAGGTAGAGAAGCTGATGGTGGTATTATGGCTGAGTCAGCTAATATTGATATTACTGATGTTCATGATCTATTCTCTACTTATGGTGAATTTTTAGCTACAGGTGGGTATGGTAATAGTGTAAGAACTTCTACCGCTGCATCAGGTACTTCAAACCAAGTAGCTAATAATATTCTATAAAAATAATAATGGGTGACGACCCTCTAAAATAAACGGAGATTATGTATATGTCTATATCATTAAATCAACTTAAATCTGTTATGAATAAAATCACTCAAGTAGGATATCTTGAAAAAGTTATTACTTTAAGTGAAAATACTATTGTTATTAAAAGCCTTACACCTAAAGAGGAATCAGAATTACAAAGAGTAATTTCTGATTTAACTAAAGAAGAGGAAATTACTACTCTTGAATTTGTAGATAGAGTCCGTAAAGAAACTCTTAGTAGAGCTATTATTCAAGTGAATGATTTGAATCTAAGAGATATTGAAATGGTTGAAACAGATGATGTTTTACCAAATGGTTTAAAAGTTTCAATATCAAGACAAGAGGCTGTTTCACTTATGATTGAAGATTTGCCTAGAGTTCTTTTAGGTAAAGTTTTTGAAGAGATGAGTAAATTAACAGAAGAGGTAGAAGAGAAGACTAATAAAATCTTAAATACTTCTGCTATGGATGTTAAAGCTGAAATTGAAATTCTAGAAAGAAGACTTTCACAATTAAAATTTCAAGAGCAAAGTAAAATCCTAGATGGGTCCGCAACCCAAAATACAACTAATATGCTAAATATTAAGGGTGATTCGACTTTAGGTGAACAATTAAAGAAAATAGGGGAGTCTGTATGACCTTATGTCTAATTGTTTTGATGATATAAGAGAAATCATTCAATTTGGATATATAGAACAATCTTTTAAAATTAATGATATCTCTTTAAAAATAAAAAACCCTAACCTACAAATTATTGAGTGGGCAGGAGAAATTTCAACTAATAGTGTTGAAAAAAACATTGCTATCTTATCTAAATGTATCACCTCAATAGCAGGTAGAGATACAGAAAATTTTCATTTTGAAATATTTGAAATGTTATTAAATTCTCAAATATACACTATTTTATATAGAATAGGCATATATGCGGACCTATTGATGTCAAGAGCTAGTAAAGCTAGTAAATACCTTGAAGCCTTTTGTTATACAGAGGAATCAAGATATTTATGGAAGTCATGGAAAGCTAGGTCTTTATTTAGTAATCATAAATTAAATGATTTAAATAATTCTCAAATCTCATGGGTGATATGGAATGAGGCTGAAGATGAAAGATTAGAATCAGATAAAGAATGGGAGAAAGCATTTTTTATAGCTTCAGCTACTAACCCTAAAGGTGTTGAGGCTGTACAAAAGAAATGGAAAATGAGAGAACAAACAGAGGAAACTCGTAGATTAGAACTTGTTGAAGATGCTAAAAAAGGTGTTCTTGAAAATACAGAAAATAAACCTAAGAAAACACACACTAAGAAATCTAAAACTACAGAAGATTTAAAAGAAGAAATGAGAAGGTGGGTTACAGGTGAGGAAGATGAACATGATTTAGCCGTTAGGGAGTATAAAGAAGAAATACAGAGATCAGTAGATGAGATGGTTAGACAATCTGAGGAAATAAGAAAAAGAAATAGAAAAAAGAGGGAGGAATTAGATCAAGCAATTAAAGGTATTTCTTTAATAGGATTAACAGAAGATGATGTGAGAAACAAGTATAAGAAAGAACAGAGTTCTTATGATGTTCAGGATGTCAATAAGCAAGTTATAGATAGCTTTATTATGACACCTGTGGATAAAGGTAATTTATCTGTAAATGATGGTGAGGTCGTTGGTAAACAACCTGATTCTTTGATGGATAAAATATCTAGTCGAAGACCTACAATGGAGTAGTAAGAAATGGCTAAAAAATCATTTAGTTCTTTTGGTGGGGGAGGTGGTGCTAAAAGCCAAGTCGCTTCTTTAAGTGATGTAGCAAAGGCTATTAATTTTGTTAATGATGCTGTTAAAGATCTAAATATAGAACAGAAAAAGAATAATAAAGTTGTTAAAGAAGCTACAACTAGAAATGATGAATTATCAAGACTTATTACTAAAGAGATAGAACCTGCTTTTAGTGGTGTTACTAAGAAAATACAGAAACTTAAAGAAATACAGACTAATTATAATAAAGCTGTTAATGAATCTACTAAAAAACTTTTAAATCAAACTTCTGTTGTCCAAAGAACTACTGAGGCAATTAAAAAGAAACAAGAAGAAATAGATAAAGCAACAATAGAGGGTGATGATGCTCTTGTTAAATCTACAATAAAGACAAAAGAAAAGTTAGAGAAACAGCTACAAGAACAAAAAGAATATCTTAAAGACATTACTGAAGAGTATAGTCTTATAGTTGATAACTTTAATAAGAATAATGAAAAATCTATTAAATCTACTATGGCAGTAGTTCAAAAAGCTGAAAAAGTCTTTAATGAATCTATGCAAAATGCTGATGATGTTTTTAAAAGAATGTCAGGAAAAGATTATATTAGAAATTCTTCAGATCAATTAGAAATATTAGAAAAAACATTAGCTGGGGTTAATGAACATTTAGGTGATTTAACTAAGATGTCAAGTTTAAGTGATTTAGGTAGAGCAGCCCAAAGTGCAGGTGGTTCTATTAAAAAAATAGGTGATAATTTAGTTGCAGCTAGTGGTGGCAGTAGTAAATTAGGTAGAGGTCTTAGTTTTATAGGTGGTGGTGTTAGTAAAATGTTAGGACCTCTCGGAGCTGTTATAGGTATTGTTGAAACTTTAATGGGTGCTGAAAAAGAACAAAAAGATTTTAACAAATCTATTCTAGAAGGTGGGGGTGCTTTAGATTTTATGGCTAAAGAAGGAGATAACTTACATCAAAATTTAAACACTTTAAGACAAAGTATGTATGACTTCAGAAACTTATCTGATATGGGTATGTCGCCTGAAGAAGTTAATAGCACCTTAAAGGGATTACAAGATGCTAATATCACTCTTAAAGAAATGGCTCCTGCAGGTGCTAATATTAAAACTCAATTTGAGGGTGCTAGAAATATTATGATGGAATTAAAAACTATTTCTAGTGTCTTCGGTGTCGGTATTGAAGAAGTCACTAGCCATGTTGAAGTTCTTCACCAAAATTTAGGGAAAGCTGTTGATGATGCTACCGAAATGAAAGAAATTAAAAATGCTTTTGATAGTATCCGAGATGCAGCTACACAAGCAGGTTTCAGTAATAAAAAATTCTTTAGTACTGTTATTAGTGTTACTAATGAAGTAGGTAATATGAATGGTCGTATTTCTGAAGCAGGCTCTTTGTTAGTAAGACTTAAAAAATTAATGGGTAAAAAAGGTGAAGAGATTGTTGAATTAAGTAAAGAGGGTTATAGTGGTAAAGGATTACAAGATAGATATACCGAAGTTAAAAAAGTAGGTGAAGCTAAAGTATCTAAAATCTTAGAACGAGAAGCTATGACAAAATCGATGGCACTCTTCAAAGAAAGAGGAGGTATTTATGGTGGGGATCAAGCCACTAAAATAGCAGAATATATAGGTATAAGCCTTGATAAATTAGCATCAGGGGATTCAGAGGCAATAAGCAAATTAAATAAAATGAGTAAAAAAGATAGACAGGCTGCTCTTGAAAGAATAAGAAGAGATGAGGCATTAGGTGCAGATGTTGCAAATCAAATACAAGACCTTTTTAGTTTAACTAAAGGTATCGGAGCTAGTGCTGAAACACAAGCTAAGAGTATTGAAAAAATGAGCATGGGTGGTAATTTAGCTATGCTTGCAAATAGGTTAAATTTTTTAGGTATGTCTGCTGAAAAATTAGCTGATATAGATTTTGACAATGCTGTTAATCAGAAATTATTAGAAGACACTTACGGTGCTGATAAAGCAGGTGCTGTGAAAGATATGATGATTAGAGGTAAAGAAGATTTCCTATATTTCACTAAACAAGCCCAAGAAATAGCTGAATTAAAAAAAGCAGGCAAAATAGAAGAAGCTAAAGCAAAAGAAAAAGAACTTAGTAAAGAGGGTCTTAAAGTTGGACCCGATGGTACTCTTCGTGCTGCAGGTTCAAAAACAGCTATTGCAAATCTTACCGAATTTATCCAATCTATGCCTGAAAGATTCGGCTCTCTTGACGATATGGCTAAAGGTCAAAAAACTCAAGAAGAACTTTTACAAGAAAGTATTGAAGCTACTGTTTCTTCAAGTGAGATTATCAGTCAAGTCTTAAAAGAATACCTTGACCCTATATGGACTTCTACCACAGGTATCTTTGACTGGATAAGAGGTAAAGATACTACTATGGAAACAAAAAAGAAACAAGAACAGGCACTTGAAAAAGAAGCTAAAGAAAAAGAACTAACTGCTAAACAGTATAGTGGAAAAATTAAGGAGTTAGAAAAATTAGAGAGTAGAGGAAAACTTTCTAAAGCAGATGCTGATAAACTAGCCACTTATAGAAACGCTGAGAAAGCTCTAAGAGCTGATGCTGAAAGAATTAAGATGGAAGAAAGAACTCTTAAAAGAAGTTCCTCAGGCATAAGTACAGACACTCTAAAAAATATGAGTAGATTTGAACAAGCTAATAAATTATATCTTGAAGAGGGTGGGGGTCCTGCAGGTCTTGCTAAAGTTAAAGAACAATATGGTGATTGGGCAGTAGAAGAAATAAAAGAAAGAGAAAGAATTGCAAAAAGTGGTACTGAGGAGGAAAAAACTAAATTAGAAAATATCCAAGAACACGGAGGGTCAGCTTTTGAATTGAAAAAAGCTAAAGAAATAGAAATATTACAGTCTGAAATTGCAAAGAGACAGAGCGAAAAATCAAGCACTATGGCTGCGTTCAATAAAGGGAAAATAAGTAGAGGTCAGATGGAAACTGACATACAACTTTTTGATACTGGCATAGCAGGTTTCCAAAAACAGATAGATGAACTACAAGGTAAAACCTTTAATATAGGTGATAAGTATGTAAAAGAAGCTAAAAGTTTAACCGAAAAAGAAACGGATGAAAAATTATTAGCTGAAGAAAAAAAGATTCAAGAAGAACTTATCTCAGATAAAAAAATTGTTGAGGATAATGCAGTTACTGAATTTGAAGCTCAAAGAAATGCAAAGAAAAAGTACTCAGCCGAAGAAGAAAAACAAGCTATAGCCAACTTTAAAGAAGCACAAATGGAGGCATGGGAGGAAAAAGCAAAAGCTGAGACTTCAGCACAAGCTGAAACATTACAAAAATTATTTGCCCTTAAAGGACAAGAATATGACATAGGTAAAATTGAAACAATTCTTGAAAATAGAAAAGTATCTAAAATGTATGGTGTTGAAAGTGGTTTAACAATAGAACAAGAATTAAAGGGTGAAACAGCAGCTTTACCTGCACCTACATCAACAATCCCAGCTCAAGATTTAATTATCTCTGATAAAGGTGCTTTTAAACTCGATAATAAGGATCAAATTGTAGCTATGAAAACAGGAGGAGCTATTGATCAGTATATGAAAGGTGGTGGAGGTAGGGGTAATGTCACTATCAATATCAATGGTGGTGATGAAGCCCGTATCTTTGAAGTTGTTAAAAAAGCTATGTCCTCTGCAGGGGTCGTCACACAAGGAATTAGATAATGACTTATATAAAACCTGTTATATCATCTCCTGATGATAAAGCTAATATACAAGGCATAAGACCTGTTGTCCTTGATATTATTGCACCTGATGGTCAGACTTCTTTACTCTCCGATGGTGAAAATGACTATCGTATGCTCCTCCATGCTAATGTTAATGATATTAGTATATCCTATGATAAATCTATCGAACGAACTCAAACTATGGGTGGATGGGTTGAAACCCACTGGTCTGATAAACCTGTCACTATTACACTAGCTGTTTCAACAGGAGGTTTTATACATAGAACTAGAGGTCTTGTTGCTACTTCAGGTCCTGTACCTAAAGTAGGTGGTATTAATCAAGGTCATACTAGACGAGATACTATAGGTTACCAACAATACCTAGATTTATTAGCTCTGTTCCATAATAACGGTGCTTTCTATGACCGTAAAGGTGAAATTGTTGTTCATGGTCGTATTAAAATGTCTTTTGATGGTGGGGTATGGTTCGGTTGGTTTCAAAACTTTTCAGTATCCGATACTGTTGATGCTCCTCACCTATTTAAATGCTCTCTCGGCTTTCAAGTAGAAAGAGAAGTTCATGGTATAAGAACACAAGGATTATAAAATATGGTTGCTACTCCCGATTACCTACAAACTAGACCTTTTGTTGAACTACCTACAGGTGAACTCTTTGTTCTGTATCCTGATGATGAATTAGGTACTTTACCTGTAGATACCTCTAATGCTCTTTTAAGAGGTTATGCACCATTTGTTATATATGCAGAACCGCCTAATATTATCCAACCTTTAAATAAAGAAGACCCTATTCTCAATAGAGAAAATATCCTTAAAGGACAGCCTTTCTCATCACCCTTAAAAAATAGATCCTACCTAAAAAATAATCCCAACAGCTTATCAGGTGCTACTATCAGTAGTACTGCAGGACCTCCTACATCAAGTAGAACGGAAGCTGATGGTGATTTATCTTTGCCCTCTTCTTTAAATGATAGACTTGTTGCTTTAGATATCCTTGATCAATATAAACAATTAAAAGACCTCCCACCTATAACACTCCTTATAAATCCTCAAAGTATGAATCTCTCTTATACTAAAATACAAGCATATCAAGACCAAACAAGAATGGGTTATATATTTCAAGCATGGGGTGAAGATATACCTACTATGCAAATATCCTGTAAAATAGGTCCTTATTTGTCCTATAACAGAGACCCGAAAAAATCAAGAGGCTTACACCATACTAGTAGAAGAGACAGTGCCCCTTATAGACAGTTAATGAATTTGTTAGCTTTATTTAAAAATGGTGCGACTATTAGAGATCGTTTAGGTAGATCAGAAATGATTCACCAAGTAGGATATCATGTTATAGAATATGATGGTGCTAGATATACGGGGCATATCAAATCTTTTAATTGGGGTATTTCATCTGATCTACCTACAGGTGGTTTAGATTTTGATATGGACTTTGAAATCCTACAAACAGAATATTTTGAAACTACAGATATTAATACTAGTCTTGTTTCTAGTTCTGAACAAATCAAAGAGTATCTTAAAATCACACCAAGTGCAGGTTTTAATGACTTAATTAAAAAAGGAGTTAGCTAAATGACTATTAGTATTAAAGGTGGTAATAGTGCTACTACTACAGGTAGAATACTTGATAGACCTTATGTAGGTCTATGGAAACCTAACTTCAGAAAAACTTTATCTTACTCTCCAGATGCCCTTGTTTATATAAATGGTGATACCTCACTTGTAGGTTGTAAAGATTGTAATAACAGAATAGACTTCCAACCTTATATTACTCAAGTTTCTTGTGGTGCAGGTGTAGAAGCTAGTAGTGGTGATGCTAATATCAGTTTTTCTATACCTAAACATCATGGCGACAGTATATTTAAAGACGGTGCTTTTCTTATAACTCCTGGTCTTGAGGTGAATATTTATATTCGTGGTGTATTTGATGTTAAAGATTTAAATCATGATGAAATAATAGATTATCATGATGGTGATATATATAACTTAAAAGACCTTAAAATGAAACCTTACTATCCTGTGTTTCATGGTGTAGTAACAAGTATCTCTTATGCTTATAGTGGTGGGTTTTATAATGGGTCATTCTCATGTAATAATTTGTTATATTTTTGGCAATATCAACATATAGATACAAATACAGCAGCTGAAGCAGCTAGACCTAGTGAATCACCCGGTTCAGTTCAAATGCAAGGGCATAAATATACAGGAGCTACCCCCCACCAAATTATATATAGCTTATTTAGAGATACAGGTGGATCTGCTCAAGGTGTTGTTGCAGGTATTAATAAAAAAACTAATGTGAATGCTCGTGTAGGTAAACAAGATGCTTTCAGTTTAAGTCTTAGATACTGGGAACGAAGATTCTCTCAAGGTATGTATGGTTTAAGAATGCATGGTTCTTCAGGTCGTTTATTTTCTAGTCTTGAACAAGTTTACTACGGAAGAATAGGTGCAGGTGCTTCTAATAGAGTTATTTCAGAAACTTTAGGGGGTGTAAGTAAACAACAACCTAAAGACAAAGCTACTAATCCTACTGAGGGTTTAAATTTTGCAAGAGCTAGAAATATAGTAAAATATAATGAGAGAGGTGGACGAAGAATAGTAGAAAGAAATCTTGATATTCAACAAGTACAAGCTACTGGTGAATCAGGAGGTGGTAATACTACTGCTGATATGCAAGCCTATGTTTTAGATATGGGTAATTTAGCAGGTATTAATATGTGGGAATCTACTTATGAAACTAAACAACAAATAGCATCCACTGTTGCTGAAAAAGTTAACTTTGAATTTTATCAAGATGTAGACGGTGATCTTGTCTTTAAACCACCCCTATATAATCTTAACACTAAATCTAGTCGTGTTTATGTACTAAAACCTGAAGATATTGTAAGTATGAACTTTTCTGTTAAAGAACCTCAATATACTTATGCTGTTGTTAAAGGTGTCTTATATAAAAATTTAAATGGTGTAAATGATGACGAATTTGTTACACCTAAATCTACTTATATAGATTATAGACTTGTAGCTAAATATGGGTGGAGACCTTTAGAAATAGATAGTAATATTCATACTAATACTACATCTGCTTTCTATTATGCTGCAGCTGAACTTGATCGACAAAACCAAGAAGCTGAAACTGCATCTGTTACAATCACCTTAAGACCTGAATTAAAACCTGGTTATCCCGTATATATAGAACATATTGATTGTTATTATTATGTCACTTCTGTTAGTCATGATTTCAGTTATGGATCTTCTTGTAGTACTACTATTGAAATTAAAGCTAGAAGAAAACGATTTATGCCACCTGGGGATATAAATGTTTCTTATAAAGATTCTCCTGAAAAAGCTGTTGATCTTATTAATACAAATAAAGGTGCTAAATACCTTAAAAAGAAAGAAAAGACAGTAGGGACATCAGGTATTGAGGGTGAAGAAATTATTAAAGTTGTAGGTTTCCCTAATGTTGTTATGGGGTTAGATATGACTAGAATAGACCCTAATTTCTGGTATATGGGGAGTGAAACAGCTGAAGCATCTAAACCCCACTTTAAACAAATGCTTATTGTAGAAGCTATCAGCTTAGGTGTTTTGAAAATAGAAGGAGATAAAGACCCCTTTGACCCCCAAGCTAGATTCACAGTATGGGATGTTTCTAGAGGTGAAGATGGTCAAATAGGTGTTACTTCTAGTCAAGATATATCTCAAGGACAAGCACAGTTTGAGAGTAATACTGCAAGATATCAACAAGAATTAGATAGAATTGCAGGTAGTAAACAATCTTCTGAAGCAAAAGCTGAAGCTAGAGAAGATGTTAAAAATAGATTAGAAGATAATTTCGCAGGTATGTCTAATGTAGTTTTAGGTAATGCCCCTACAGATACACAAACACCTGTAGGATTTCAATATGACCAAGAAAGAGAAAGAGCTTTATTAAATCCTGTAGGAGGAGCTAATACTACTGTTACTTTACTTGACCTTATAAACATAATGAGAATAACTAAACAAAGAGCTAATGAAATCTCTACGGGTATGGGAAGCACAGCTAATATTTTAGAATTACTTGCTAATAAAAAGAATGCTTTTTCACCACATATTCCTGGCTATTTTAGATATTTCAGTTGTTCTCACCCTGATCCTAAAATGCAAGGATCAACAGAAATACAATATTCAGTAAATGGGGACGGTGTTCTTGAAAGTGTTGGTGAAGTTTTATTGAAAACATCAGAGGAAAGATTTAACGGAAACAAAATCAACATGATAGTGCCCGACCCTACTTCTACTGATGGTGATCTAGTTACTTTTACTGAGGCTTATCCAACAGCAGGTCTTAAAGTAAAAAACCCTTTTACTCAAAAAGTCGATGTTATTCCTACAAATGAAATTACATCCTTAACTTTCCAAGAACATGAGATTTATGTAAAAGCATCTAAAAGTGCCAATAAAGTAGTTAATCAAGAAATATGGGCAGGTTTACCTCCTGATTTATATAAAGGTAATAAGAATAATATAAAGAACCAATTCCTTAATGGGTTTGTTAAGAATGGTCTTAAAAAGAATATTAAAACTGCTAATCCTGATAATAATTTCACATCTCTAATACTTGATGTTAATTTAATAACAGCAGGTGATTCAAGTGTTCCGGATACTATTCAAGCACTCATACAAATCCCTGATCAGTTATATAAAGAAAATAAAGTTGTTGCTGAAAATACTGTATCTAGTGTAAGACCTAGTGTCCAAGCACAAGCTATTGCTAAAGCATATGAAGAACTAGCTAAAGGTCTAGCTTTTGAATGGATACCACAATCTAAATATGCTTGGATGAGAGCAAACGGTACTGAAGAAAATGGTGCATATAAATTTAATGAGGGTAAAGAAGAGGATTATAACTTATATAATGCAGGTAATGTTTATATTGATGATAACTATTTTAAAAAACTATTTAACGGAAATGAACAAAATAAAATTTATGTAAATAAAAGCTGGAATGAACTTAAAGAATATTATTCTCGAACTCCTGAAGACCAAGCTAAAGATGAAAACCAACTTAATAACCAATGGTGTGGTTCTTTTCCTGCTTTCTGTTATAAAGACATCGTCACAGGTTTCAGTATTCAAAATTTTGCATCTACTTATAAAATAAAGCAAATATCTTCAACTAACAAATTAGATGAATCTAAACCTTTATTTCAAATGGAATGGCTTGAGGGGGATAACTTATCGAATGAAGATATACAAGCAGGTGATATTGTTGTTATATGGAATGGAAAAGAAAACTCTAAAGCTAATGGTAGTCATATTACCTTATGTGTAGAACCACCTAAGGGCGGGACTACTTTTGTTACTATTGAGGGTAATACAGGAGAGGGTTCTTTTGTTGGTTTCTTAGGAAGAATAAATAATCAAACTTTTAGTTATGGTGTTAAAACAGTTGTAAGAAATGTATCAAAAATCCGTTTTGTATATAGAGTAAGAGAAAAATTTCTTATCCCCCCTGTACAGGATGTACAAACAGATACACAAAATCAGACAGAAACTAATAGTGTTAAGTTATTATTAGAATATGCTGCAGGTAATTTATGGACAGCAGTAGAAATGGCACATAAAGCATACTTTGATATTACTAAACCTGTATTAGAACAAACAAAAGATGAATTTGATAAAACTAAATTAGAATATTCTAAATTATCGGATACTTTAAGAGCCCTGACAGATTTAATCATACCCCCTATAAATAAACCTAATGAAAAAATTACTGTTAAAGTACCTCAAGGGGAATATACTAAAAAAACTAAAAAGAGTATGGTATTTCCTGTATCCGATGAAGAAGGATATGAGGTATATGGTTTTCAACCTTATGGGAGAGGTTTAGATTTAAAATCTAATAGTACATATATGAGTTTAGTACAACAAGACTTTACTAGGTTATTAACTGCTGGTGAGGTTGAAAGTATCTATAAGCTATTTAAAACCACTAAAGATAAAGATGAATTAAGAACAGGAATAACTAAGGAATTAGAATCTATTGCTAAAGATTTTGCTGAGATGGATCCAGATAGAAGAGAAATTATCTATAACACCACAGGTTTCACACCACCCCAAGACCTTGATGATAGAGAACAAATAAAAGAAGCATTCTTAACTCAATTTGCAAATAGAATTTTAAGCCAAGAAGAAACTGATCGTTATGATAAAGAAAATAATAACAGATATGTTCTTGCTGAAAATATCCCTAGAGCATTAAACCAAATAGCACCTGGAGGCACTAAAAATAGTGGTTCAGTATGTCAATGTAGAGGATATGATTCTGATTTAGATTTAGAAAACCTAGATGGGTATAATACACCTTTTGTTAAATTAGACTTTAGTGGTGCTGAGGAAGATAAATTCTCTCAAAAACTACATGATGTGATGATAGAAAAGGGTGTAGCATGGAAAGAACAACAAGAGATATATAGGGGTTCTGATACTGCTGATGAAATATCAAGAGTAGGCAACCAAACCACAATTAAGCAAGCTATTGACACTATTATAAACAATATAAATACCTCTGATGAAAGAGTAGCCTTTATAACTGACACTTATTCAGATCGTATTGAAGCTATTGAAAAAAGTGAAAAAGATGCACTTGAACAAGCTGCTCTAAATAAGAAATCTAATAATGTTTTTAGTGGGTCAGGTGTATTATGGACTGAAAAGAAAGGTAAAGAATAAATGAAAAAAATGAATGAAGGACAGATGAAATCTAACTTAAGAAATTCAACTGTCATACCTAACAGTCCTAGTAAAGGTTGGTCTGCCCTCTCTTTAGGTACAGCTAAAGTTCAAATGGTAAACTGGTCCGAATTAAGATGCACTATTAAAGTTCTTGACGGTGAACATGAAGAACCTATTTATGACGGTGTTGAAATTCTTTTCCCCAGTATAGGATCAAGACATTTTTTAGGTGGCATTCCCGAAGTCGGTGATATGTGTATTGTCGGTTGGTTTGCTACAGATTCTAAAGGTGCAGCAGGCAGTAAAAGACCTGCTATCCTCGCTTGGCTTCCTAAAGCTCACTATCTAGGTCAAGAATGGATCACCACCCAATCTTTTAATGAAGAAGAAGGTCTCCTTAACTCCTCCAAAGATAGAAAATTACTCGATGGTACAGTTAACCGTACCCGTCATAAATTAAGACATTATGAACCAGGTAATATCGGTGCTTCCTCTTCTCAAGGTTCAGACCTTGTACTTGATGAAGGTGTCCTATTATCTAATAGAAGAGCTAATGAAATTAGATTAAGAGATCAAGACCAAGCACTCGTTGTTCGTTCTTTACAACAATTTCATGCTATGAGTGGTGCCCGTATCTATGGGGGTATGGTACAAAGAGATGCTCGTAGTATTCCATATGATCTTATCTCAGATGGAAAACAATGGGACGGCCCCACACAAGTTAAATTAGATGGTTCACCTATATCTGAAACTGAATTAAGTCCTGATTTTGAAAAAGGTAAATATCAACCCCACCCTTTATTTAGAAAAACAGCTTTAGATGGTAAATCAGCTTTTGAACAAGATGTAAATACTAAACTCCCACCACATATAGACCCTTATAGGTTAATGTATAAAGCTAATTTAATAGATGAGAATTTACAAAGTTCATCAGAAATAGACTTTAATGTATATGGAGGTAAAGCAATATTAAGATATGATGTAGATGGTCAAAAGACATTTAATGAAGCTACTACAGAATATCGTATAGAACTAAATCATACCACAGACGGTTTATTACCTGTTACAGAACAAACTGACGGTATTGATATAGACCGTATACCTGAAAATAGAGGAGCATCGGATAAATCACCTTATATAGAATGGGTATTAGGTTCTGTGGTGGGGAATGATGCTTTTACAGATTCAGGTAGAAAACTATATGGTAAACCCTTATATGCTAATGATCTAGGTTTTATAGATGATGCTACTGGTTTAGATATAGAAAACCACTTAGCTACTTTATTTAAAATAAAACCTGTTATAGGTGAAGATAACCCTAGTTATGTAGGTTTCACTAAAAGTGGTGCTTTTAGAGGTTATATAGGTGCTAAAGAAGCTACAGGAGCTAGACTTAAAATAGAGGGTGGTCTAGGTTTAGAAATATTAGGCAATTCTAATATTTTATACGGAACAGGATTTAGTTTAAATGGTGATGGTACTTTTGATTTAAAGAGTAATAGAAGTGGTATTTCTATATATGGTGGAGGAACATTTAAAGATACAGGAAGTAGTATTGTTTTAGAAGGTAAGGGGGATATATCATTAAAATCTAGTTCTGTAATTAATTTAGATGCACCTACTGTAAAATTAAAGAATGCTAGTGCTTTATCTTTCTCATCACAAAGTGATTTTGCTATCAATAGTGGTGAATCAGTAAGTATAAAAACAAATACAATGAAACAAACTGTTATGGGTGGTCAAAGTTCAGCATTTAGTTCTATTAACCCTATTGTACCCCCAAGAGATACTAAAATTATAGGTGGTCCAGGTATTGTAGACCAAACTACATATACAGCAGGTGTTAAATTAACAACAGCTTTAACAAATTTAACAGATACTACAAATATCCCTACAGGTGCTATTACTCAAACAGTTGGAGTAGGGGCAATTTCACATATAGCGAGTGGGAATAGTAGTGTTATATCACCTGCAGGTGTTAATATAACAGCTACGGTAGGTGTCTTAAGTTTAACTGCTTTAGCAGGTGTAGCTACTATTACAGGAAATGCAGGTGTTACTATTACATCAGTAGGTCCTGTAGCTATAAGAGGCACTACTGTTACTTTATCGAGCCCAGGTGCTTCAGTAGGTCCTATTATGTGTGGTAGTGATATAAATCCTGTTACAGGAACACCTTATGTATTAACTATGATCCCAAGAGGTCAAAACCTTACACCGTAGGTTTAAAGTTTCTATCTACATATTTATTTTTATATAACCAATACATTTGAATTGCTAATGCTGCAGGTAACAATATATTCCAACCTATTTGTAAAGATTTAAGTATCATACCACCTGGCAAATCAGGTATAAGCAAGGTTAATAAATACCCAACCCCTGACTCAGGTAAAGACTCTAATAACTCAGTCCAAGAGATCATCCCTAACATACCTCTTACTATATCTATAATATCCCAAGAGATTTCTGTTACTGCTGTCCATATCTTCCAATAGATATATGCCTTTATAGGTACTGATAGAGCTTTCAAAATATGACTACGACTTAATAAGTCATCTAAAAACTCACCAAAGGGTTTAACCTTTTTAGCTATACCATTTAAAACATCCTGTATAGGTAAAGGAAGCTTATCTACTACATAATGGATCACATTAGTGAAAGTAGGCATATCATTATATGCTTTCACAAAAAAGTGTACAGCATCAAATTCTTTACCAAGTTTAGAAAACATAGACTTTAATTGTGCTTTACCATTTTCTAAAAAAGCACCAAATTTCCTATCAAATTCTTTGATAGATTCCCATGTGTTTGTAGCTGTTATTCCTATCATTTCTTTAAACTTATCCCAATACTCAGGCATCTTCTGAAAGGCTTCATATAATTGTTTTAACTTTATCGTTAAACTACCAAACCCAGCTGTCTTAACTATATGTTTACCAAACACTTCAAGTGTATTTATATTCAAATCTCTTCTTACTAAATTAGCACCTTTAATCATAGGTGTTGTCTTTATCGCTATATAACAAGCATACCTTATTTTATTTTTAAGCATCACGAGGTCTCCTTATAATAGAGCCTGTTACATAAAATATTTATTCAACCCATCTATACCTTCTCTAGTCCATAAATCATTAGGGTCTTTACCTCTATATTTACATTCTACTGACCTAATATTTGATTTAGCTAGTTTCCTCACTAATTCACTAGATTTAGCTTTACCTGTTTCATCATTATCATAGCAAATATAAATAGATGACATAGGAGTATAAAATCTTTCAAATAGTTTAAAGGTGTTGTCATCCATACCTGCTCTCATAGTAGAGCATACTACATGAGGAGGTTTAATAGCTTTTTGTAAAGCAACTAAATCAAAGATACCTTCTACTATATAAACATCATCACCATTCCATAAACCCTCAACTACCTTATGGGCATTGATAAGAGTAGGCAGCCATTTACTACGGTCTAGCATATATTTAAGGACTCTTTTATTGCCTTCAGAATCCCATGTTCTAGCTTCAAATCCGATAAGTTTATTTCTAGGACAATGTAAAGGGATAATAAGGTGGTCTTTTAATCTTTCACCTTTACTACCAAAAGAACTTACAAATCTCTGACAAGGGATAGAGATTTTTACTTTATCAGGATCATAAGTATTAAAGATAATACCTGTATTTTCATCTACACCACGAGAAACTAAATAAGAATAGTGGGTAGGACTTACAAACATTGTAGATAAAATATCTTCAAGCCAATCAAACATATATCCTCCTATGGATATATGTTATTATAAGATTATGCCCATACAGGAGGTTGTGCTTTACCTTCTTTTAC
>JACCDO011965527.1_pt1 | contig 20660 bp, 23 predicted proteins | sample 7446101 | NCBI WGS metagenome assembly JACCDO01 (sample SAMN15323440, study PRJNA562643) | freshwater metagenome | isolation source: river surface water | place: USA:Blue River Watershed | collected 2017-08-16
ACACCTACGCGTAAAGCTTGTTGGGCTTCAATATCAAAAAATAAAAAGTCAGACATGAGGTAAATTTAGCCTTTCAAAAGCCCAGCAGTTGTTTTGTTTTCAGTTAATTTTAATGACACTTCAATTTTGCGTCTATTCTTTGTTATAACATTTTCAGCCAAGAAAATATCTCCAACCTTCATAGCTACTTCATCGGTTGTAATTACCTTTTGTTCTCTTAAAGATCTTTGTGTAGAATCGTCTAAAACTTTTTCCATTTTGTTTCCTTTGATTAATTTATAAATTTTATTATAAAGAAAAATTCTAATATTTACATGCTTAATTAAAAAATTTTTCAAATGTTTTAGTAAATTTTGTCCATGCTGTATTATTTGTTAATGAATAAAAACTTAAATCTGTGAAGATTTTACGTAATTCTACAAATTGATTGCTTGTTGGTTTTAACCAATATTGAATTGTTTTAATATCTTCAATCGGTAATTGATGAAATTTAATTAATTCAACATTATAATTAAACTTTTCTCGATTATTGCCTTCGTTTAAAAAATTTTCAAGCTTAGCTTGATCCTTTGTTAATTGTTCAGCCTTTTTAATACCAACACCGTTAAATCCTATAATATTATCTGCAGTATCACCTTTTAAAGATTTAAAAGTGACATAATCATAATCGAATTTTAATAAATACTCTTTTTTAACAGGATTATATAACTGAATATTATCAGTGATAAGTTGTATAAAGTCTGTATCTGATGAAACAACAACCGATTGATTATTTTCTAATTCTTCTTTACGCGCCAAATAAGCAATAATATCATCACATTCATAATCATCATGTTTAACAATTTGAATTGGAAAATATTTTTGTAATAGATCTATGATTTGACGTCGTTGTTCTTTAAATTTATCTGAATTATCTAAATACGTACGCGTACCTTTATACTCAGCGTGTTGTTCGAAACGTTTTTTAGGATATCCTTCTAATACTAGAAAAATTTTATCAGGATTTGTTGTTTCTACTAATAATCGTAAACTACGAAAAAAGTTAAAAACAGTTGTTGTTTCACCATCTTTAATTCCTGAGAATCTGGCTCGATAAAATAAATTATATCCATCTAGAATCAATGTTTTCATATTTATTCTTCTTCCGAATTTATATTATGTGGTATTTCAATATTAGGGACTGTAATATTTGCAATGGTACCATCTGTTAAAGTTACTTTTATTTTATCTAAATTTTTTAAATCTTTCACGTGATTAATATTACTATTATTAATATTTGTAATAGGCCAAGTTTTAGTTTGAATTTCAAAACATACATCAGCCATTTTTTGAATAGCATTTTCAGCTGATTTCATTAGCGCATTTTTTGCATCATCAAGTGAAGAATAAATTGGATCAACTAATTCCGAACATAAAATAATATTATTGTCAGGCGTTGTTAAATTCCAATCAACTAATTCTTCATGTTCTGTTTTTCTAACAATTTGTTCTACAATTTTAACAGGAATTATTAAACGCTTTTTGCTGTAATTAATATAGGCAATTTGACCTACTTTGAAATTGTATTTCATAATCAACTCCAATTGATATTTATAGTTGATTATAATAAAAAAAAACTAATTATACATTTAAAAAAATATTATCTAAAACCATGACCTAAAAAGCCACGAGTACCACCAGCACCATAAACAGGACGTTGATTAGACATGTGTTGACGACCAAATCCAACGCCTGAGAATCCCATTGCAGCGCTAGCTGATCTTGTTGCTTGTGCCTTAATAATATCGCTTTCAACCTTACGAATTTGCATTTCTTGCATTACTTTACGCATTTCTTGTTGAATCATTTCAGCTAAGTCATATGCATAAATTGGTTGTCCAGACTCTAACATTAATAAAGGTTCATGTCCTTTATTAAAACCTGATAATTCCATTAATCTTGATTTTTCAATTTTCATTTTTATCTTCCTCTTGTGATAAATTTATTTCATTAATTCTATTTATCATATTATTAACGTTTTTTTGAATTTCATGCTCTTTTTTTAAATTTTGAATAACATTGTTAATTATTTTATCTGATTCGACCGTCGCAGCATGTACAGGTTGTAAACCTAATGTAATTCGAATTATATCATATATTTCAGGAGATAATTTTTCTTTTAATACATTCATATTGGCGTATGAAAACATACTTACTTCTTTTTCAAATTCATCTTCAAATTTAGTATCTAAAGTTTTCATACCATATACAAATAAACAATTTGGCATATCTTTGTCTTGTGGCACTTCAATAAAAGGAAAACCACGTGTAATACCTTCAGCATCTTCTTCATAATATATGTTTGGAATCCAGTTAGTTTTATTTGACATCTTTAATCCTTTTTTATTTTAATTAGATTCTACAGTTACAGGAACTATTTGTTTAATATTTTCATCTTCTTTATGTTTATTTTGAATATTATTTTCCTGTTTATCTCTTAACGTTGCATTTTCTTTATCTTTTTCAATTTTTTCATGAGTATTTTTTAAACCTGCAATATTATTTAAATGTTTTTCTTTAAGATCATTTAATTTTTTAATTTTCTCTTCAAATAATTTATTAGCTTGATTATCTCCTGTTATATCAATAATGTTTTTGTATAATACATCGAATTTTTGTTTATTCTCATTATAAATAATGTCAAATGATTTTTCATCCATTTTTTTTAATATTTCATCAAAATCTTTTTTTAAAGAATATCTTCTTTGATTTAAATTTATATCAAAAATTTTTTTAAAATTCGTTAAAGAAGGAATAAAATTTTGATAAATATTTTGAATAATATTATCTGTATTTTTAACAAAATCATCTATCAAAGCTATCAAATATTCATTTTTCTTTAATTCATTTAATTCCTTAAAATCGTTAATACCACTTAAAATATTATTTGAAATTTCTAATAGATTTTTTTTAGTATTTCTTAATTGATTAAATAAACTTTGTTGTAAATTAATAAATTGTTCATAAGTCCTAGAATTTTCATCAAATATACCTTTAATTAATTTATCATTTTTCTCAAAACTCGTTAATAATTTTTGATCATTCAATATAAAACCTATTTCAGACTCAATTTCCTTTTTAAAAAGATTAATTTGTTGTATCGTATTTTCGTTGTTTGTAACTGTCAAAAAATCAAAAAGAATATCAAATTGTTTTAAATTAAATTTAATATCTGTTAAATAAATATTTGTTAAAATTCGAATCGTTTTACACGCTAATTCAAAATTATAAAGTACATTTTTAGCAATCCCCTGTGGGGTTAATTCATATTGATATTTTTTATTTAATTCGTTATTAATATTTTTTGATACTTCATTTTCATTTTTGTTTTGTAATGAATTTAATGATTGTGATAAATCAGTTTCAATATTTTTAAAAAAATTCATTGAAAAATTTAACATTTTTAAAAATAATTCACCCTGCTCTTTCTCGCTTTTATTTTTTACTAATTTCGTTAATTTAGAAAATTCAAGCCATTGTTTAGTATATTTACTGATTTTTTTATTTTCTAATAAATTTTTTATCACAATTTCCTGCGCAGGGTTTGGTTCATAATTTTCTAATTTTTGTATTTCATTAAACTTTTTTAATTGATTATTTTTGTTATTATTAGATGTATCTTTTATCTCTTCTTTTTTATCTTCAAATAACATTTTTTGTGTATTTTTAATTTGTAATGAGTAACCTGAAAATATATTACCTACAGCTTGCGATACGAAGCCAGGTATCATTCCTACGAGTGTAAATAACGTATTTACAATTAATTGTAAAATTTGACCACTAACATTCATTAAAGCCGTCACAAGATCATCGCTTGTTAATAAAGCTACAATATCAGGTATAATTGATTGAAGATCATTAATCATACCGGCAGTGTCATTTTGTATATCTCTTCTTAAATTATTTGTTTCACTTGCATATCTTCTTTGACGAGTATTATATTCATTATGTAATGCAGTTTGTGCAGGTGTTCTAGAAGTTACTGGCATTCGGTTAATTCTATCATACTCAGCACGATTATTTCTTATAAAAAGTATATCTGACGAATATTGTGCTGCTCTTCTTTCATTCCAAGTATTTGAAAAATTTACTAATCGATCATTTGGTCTCATAAGTATTCTTAACGCGCTAAAACCTTGTACTACTAATGAAACTGTAGGGTATTCTCTAATTAAATCATTCATGTTTCTTATATTATTTAATCTTTGAATTCCTGAATTTGATAATAAACCATTATTAATCGCATTAGATATTGTATCATAACTTCCAATTAATACATCTCTATATAACCATGAGTTATACCATAAAATGTTATTAAATCTTAACCCGGTACCAAATAAATTTCCAAAATCTTTTACATCTGTTTTAAAAAAATTTAAACTGGTTACATGTTTTGTAAACCACCAAAAAGGAATATAGTTGTCTAGTGAGTCTTTTTGAGATGTTGCATCAATAAATTTTTTTGCAATAAAATATCCTGGATTAGTAATATTAAATAATAAGTTTACATCACCTCTAACACCTTCTGGTATAGAGTCATTATATATTTTTTCAGCTTCGACTAATTTTTTTTCAAATTTCTCATTTACAGATTTTAAACTAGCAAAATGATTGATATTTTTTGAAATAAAAGAATATTCTAATTGTGCTACTAAATTAATAACTGTCGCATTTAATGTACCTGTTGTAATTTTTAAAATATCAGATGAAAAATCAGTTAAATCTTTAAATTTAAATTGATTTAATTCTTCTTTTAAAATTTTTTTATTATTCTTAATAATTAGTTTATAATGTCCTGACATATTATTTCTCGATTAATGCGTTATATGAGTTGTTTTGATTTTCTTTTGAAATATAAATAGGAATTTTAAAGGTTTCATGAAAATTAATAATTGGTTCTGTTATTATATTAATTAGTTGTTGTAAATTTTCATGAAAACAGTTTTGGTCTACGTAATAGATAGATGATAGATTGTTTTTTTCGTATTGCTTTCTTTTTTCAAAACCTATTTCAATTGCAATATTATCGATGATATCATCAGGAATATTTAATTTTTTTAATTTTCGTCCTTTAATGGAATTATCGAATTCACATAATCCCCATAATGTATTATTAATCATTAAAAAGCCTTTATTAGGATTTCTTCCTATTTCATAAAATATTTTATTTAATTTTTCTTGATTAAACTTTTCTACCCACGCGTTATTATATAATCTACCTATAATATCAACCGGTTCACGTGTCATTTTATCCCAAACCCACGAACCTGATAATGTTTTTCGAATAATATATGATTCACCTGGATTAATAATCCATGAATTTGTAGTTTTTAATATATTATAAAGATTGCGCAATTGTGTTTCATCTTTAAGATATGGATGTTTTAAAGCGTTGATTGCATATAAATGTTTCATCAGCGATATCCTGTTTTAACCAGATTGATTAGAAAATTTAATTATATAAATTCTATTAAAATTGATTTATTTATAAACCACGATATTTTTTTTGTGCAGCTTTTAATTCTCTTCTTAATATTCGTAATATACCAGAAAAATATACCCTTCCATCTGATTTAGCTGGATAGCTATCTCTTACACGGATTGCATCTTTAATTCTATATTCTAAATCTTCAATTGATTTTTTATTTCCAAATTCAATTTTATGACCTTGAATTGTGACATAATGATTAGGTAAAACGTTCTTTCTATAACTTTCATTTAAAATTAAATCAATATAAACTTGTACAGGATCCATATCATTTCACTTCTTTTAATAAACTATCTATAGATATATATCTTATTTTAGATTCGCCTACAACAATAGGTGTAATACTGGTTTTTAAATCTTTTTGATTATTAACATCAATTTGCGTTTTTTGTCGACTCTTATCTTGAACAATTTCTTTCTGTTTATTCGTATTATTCTCGATATTAGACATTTTAATACCTAATTGTAAAGGAGATCTAGGCATTTTAAAATTGGGATTTTTTTCAGAATCAGATACTCTTGTTAAATTATCAAAGAAAATATAAATAGCTTGTTTTTCAGCAAGACTTAATTTTTCCCAATATTGCTTCACAACTTTATCGCTGTTAATACTTTCAGTTGCTCTAAATGAATTAACTATTTTTACAAATTTATTATAGTCTTTGCAATATTCTAAATTAAATGGCTTTTCTTTAATATTTGTATTTTTATCAATATTTTGTGTGGGTTGTTGTGATTGATCATCAGTTTGATCCTCAGGAATTTCACTTTCATCGCCAGATACATTTTTTGTAATTTGCGCATTAAAAATAGCTAAAGGATTATCATCTTCATCAAAATCAGCATTTTGTGTAATATTTTTTGATTTATTTTTATCCATTAGTTGTTTTGGATTTTTTTTAGAATCAGGTCTTTTTTCATTACTTTTTTGTTGATCAGACTTTTGATTTGTATTTTTTTTTTGTTCTTTAGCTTTAAAAAAATTTTGTGATGCAATTTTAGCTTGATAATCTAATTCTGTTTCTGTTTGATCTGATTCTTTAATTTGTTTTCCTAATATATTAATAAGTTGTGAAATATCCATGATTATTGTCTCCATTGAATCCGATTTTGCCACATTTCACGTTCACGTTGCATTCTTAAACGTTTCATATATTCTTCATGCACACCTTGTTGATCCAGTTGTGGCAATTGCCAACTAATTTGTCTAGATTGATTATGTAAAATATCTTTCATAAATTTATCAAAATGATTACTCATGTTTTTTCCTTACTTTTTTAATTTTAATAATTAATTTATAATTATCTTTTATATTATATTGTATTGAATATAATATTTTATAATTATCTTTATCGAAGCTTTGAATATATTGATTTTTATTTAAAAACATATTTATTGATTCTATTTTACACTGCAGAAAATTAATAATTAAATCTTCTTTAGCATCTTCAATTGTAAATATAAATTTTTTGTTTTTCTTAAATTCAAAGACATTTAAGGAATATTTTACGTCATTATTTAGAAATTTAATTTCTAAATTTACATTTGAATTTAAATATTTAAATTCTTTATTTGTTTCTTGATGATTATATACTTCACCTAAATTATCTAAATCAATTAAATTTTTTAAACTATCACTTAAAAAAATTCTTTCATCTTCACTCATATTATCCTTGGATTAAAATTCTTCATTATAATCCAATTTTAAATATTTAGAATCTTTGTAAATTTCGTCGAAATAATCTGCGACGTCTTTTTCGAGATCAGTAATATAAGGAGATAAAGCCCGAATAATAATTGTACATTTATCACGTTTAAATCTGATTTCAATGTTATGTTCCGAATCTTGTACATATTCAAATACTTGTTTTGCAAAAAATAATGAATTTTCCTTTGACTCAAATTCATAAATTCTAGACATAATTTTATCATCAATACTCCATTTAGATTTTGATACCATAATAGGCATTGTACGGGATCCCGTGGGAGCATTGGTATTTTCATTTAACATTAAATTACCTCTTTCATCATTAAAATAACCATTCATAATTTGTGTCAAATTCATCATTTTTATAAAATCCTCTATTCTCTATTTATATTATACGTCTGATTTATCACCTAAATCAGACGATTTATCAGGCGGTGAAATAACACTTCCATAAGTTTCATAAAATGCAGCAGCATGGAACGCTTTTTCTAAAAAGATTTTTAATTTAGCTTTTCCTAAATCATCAACGAAATCTTTAAAATAATCAGCAACATTTTCATCATATAAATTTCTAAAAACAGCACTAATAATTGTACCTTCTCTATTCTTTAATTCTAATGGATGACCTTCAATATCTGTCGCGGTTGCAGCGTCACAAAGTTTTTTAAAAAATTCTTTTCTAGCTTGAACATTTTTGAAAAAATCAATACCTCCAATTATTTGTCCAGGAGGTGTTAAGAAATCAGTACGGCCGTCTGTAAAAACTCCATTTCCACTCAATTTATTAAATTGCTTTTCCATATCATCCATAAATTCATCAGGTTTTTGTTCTGCAAATCCTGATTTAGGCTCTAGATTTGTATTTTCTAAACCAAAAGCGTAAAAACTAATCTTATTAATAAATTTTTCATCACTTTTAGTTTGTGGAAATTTTCTATTATAATTATTTTGCATCCAACGTTCAATAGTACTCTTAACACCTTCTTTATAATCTTTACTTTTTTCCTTATCAAAGAATTCACCAATTAAAAGACTATTGAATTGACGATATGGACTAGTATGATCATCCATTAAACGTTGCATAAACATCGGTTCAACATTACGTCCAATTTGTACATCTTGTCCTAAAGATTTTAAATAACGGCTGCTAGGATCCATCTCGTTATATTTTTCAACAGATGACGGATATTCATAATAATCTCTCATTGTTTCAATAAAATCAGGATTTACATCACGCCCTGTTTTTGAAATACGAGCCTTATTAAATAAGAAGTCAGGTGAATACTCAGGGTTTTTAATATTACCAAATTTTTCAAGATCTGTAACTTCATATTCATCTTTTTTACCTTTAATCGGTGAATAAGCTTTTTTATTCCAAATATCAGCTTGATTAATACCATATTTTAAATTTTCTATCGCATCACGTGATTTTTTATCAATATTTTTCGTCTTTTTTCCTGCGTTATTTTTTAAAATAGATAATTCTAATTTAGTAATCTTTGCATTAATATCCGCGATTTCAGTTTTAAACATATTAATATTTGTTAAAACTTGGGAAAAATCAATACCTACTTCTTCTGCTTCATCTGGGCCATAAACATCACGAATATTTTCTTGTTCAATTAATTCTTCAGTGTATTTTTTCTTTTGAGCAATTAGATTTTTGTATGTAGGATCTCTTTCTAATTGAGCTTTTAATGCAGGATCATTAAGAATTTTCTTTTCATTTGATGAATCTTTCTTTAAATCACCTTCTTCTTCCAATTTACCTTGTAATTGAATTAATTTTTGTTGTAAAGATACAGCATCAGAGTTTTTAAAACCTAAAGTTGTATTATATACATCATCAATTGTTTCTACAAATTTTTCAAAAGTAATAGTTTTTAAATCAGCTAATATATTAGTACGTAATAATTGTTGAATCCACGTTGCCTGTTGTAACATAGGTGCGATCGCTTGCTTAACACCTGATACACCACTCCAATATTGCGATGCATCTGCAATTGTATCATAACTATAAAATCTACTTTTTTCTGCAGCGTTTTCTTTATTTCTGGTTTTATCAACAGCTCGAGCCAATATAGCTAAACGTTGCGCTAAATCAGGATATGCTGCTGCTTTTTTATTAGCAATAATACTTTTAATAGAATTCATTAAATCAATTAATTTTTGATTAACTTCCTCTGATTTTAAATCATATTGCTCGAGTTTTCTAACTCTAGATTTATCATCTGATTGTTGCAATACTAAATTGTGTTCTGCAGTAATTAATTTAATGTACATTCCAGATAACAAATATATAATATCTTCAAACTGATCGATATTTTTATCGCCTGCTTGCGTAGGAATTAATTCTGCCAATGTCGAATCATTTAAAGGAGTTGCAGGCTTTTTTAGATTATCTAATGTAAAATTTTTAGATTGAGTCCACTCTTTTTCTAATAAATTAATAATATCAGTATATTCTACAATTTTATCAGCTAACATTGAATCATCAATTATATTTTTAGGACCTTCAATATTAATATCTTTAAGTCTACCTTGACTTGAATAATAATTTTTATTCATATTGCGATATGATTCAGCTTCTGCATAATCTTCTGGCGAAGAATAACGTCTTTCTAATTCATCAGCTGCAGCTAAACGACTTTGTCGATCAGCTGCTAAATCAGCATCTATTGCTAGATCTTCATCTGTAGGTTCTTCAATTGTAGCATTAGATAATTTATTTATTTGATTATTAACTAAATTATCAGGATTAATATTGGAATTTTGAATAGCTCCTTGACGTTCTAATTCTTCAATTTGCGTTCTTAAATCATTGATTTGTTGATTTAAAGCAGCAACCTCATCAGTGCTTCTAGATTTATCTAAACGTTTTTTTAAATTATTAATTTGATGTCGCAGTTCTAATTTTTGTGCATATTTTTCAGCTGATGTGTAATGACCTGCTGACACTTTTCCACCAAATCTCATTGCATCTTGAAAATTAACTGGTTTATTTGACCAGCCCGTTTTCATTTTTGAATAAGCGCCTAATTTATTGTAAGTTCTTGTAGGTTTACCAGGATCAGCTTCTAATAAAAACTCAACTATTTTTTTTTGTAATCTACTATTATACATTATGATATCCTTTATTTCTGTTTTTTTAAATATTGTTTTGTTAATTTCGCGACGTTTTTAAAATATGAATCAACGTTATTATCTTCGATTTGTTTTCCTAATTGTGCCATTACACTAGGCAAATTAGCCTTTGTTGGATCAAAATTATCGTCTAAAAATCTATCAGGATTATCAACATTTATTGACGCTGTAAATGCAGGAATATCATAGGTAACTTGACCACCATACTTTTCATGTGTAATAGGTAATCCATCTGTATCAGTCTCTTCGAATTCTTCAGACTCAGAATTATTTTTATCAGGTCCAGATCTATTAAAGATATCAGTTCTTTTAGCATTAGCGTTAGGATTAACAGGACTGTTACCATTACCTGTTTTTTCTGGTGACATGTTTAATTCATTAAGGACGATTCTTTCGTTGGATTCAAATAAAATATTTCTAGCTATAGCTCTAATCATATTTTCATTTAAATTAAATTTCATATAAAATCCTTCCAAAGGTCTTTATGATAATTATTTAAATGGTAATAAAAATTTTAATTATTGAAACTTCTTTTTATGTTTTTCTCTAAAACTATCCCAATCAATAATACTTTCTAAATTATTAATATCAAAATCATCTTCTTCTTCTACTTTTTCATTATTTTGATTTTCTTGTAAATTTAAATTATTCGTATCATTAATAGGCTCTGGATCTAATAAATCATCATTTATTCCATCTTTAATGTCACTAATTTTTATTACTTTTAATTGTATAAAAATTTGAAAAATTTGACTTATTGCAGCAGCTAATACTGAAAAGTCTTCATTCATTGTTTTTAAATTTTTATCAAATTGATTAATATTTTTTGTTACTAATTCATTTATTTTATTTTGCGCATTTATTTTATTTTCTAATTCTTGAATCTTTAATTTTAAAGAATCAATTGTTAATACATCCTTATCATTCATCTGAGTCTCTGCTACATAATTCTCTGTCAACTCTTTTTCTTTGTCGTTTATTATGAGGTCCCCATTCTGATTCATCGTATTCTTCTTCTCCATCTCCTCCTGTATTAAGAGGAGAATATTCTTCAATAAGCTCATAAATATTTTCCTTATCTGGATTAGTAATTCTAGATAACTCTTTATCTTTTTTCATTTTATATGCATCTTCAATTAATCCTAAAATTTTATGATCTTGATCCATTACAGCTTTAAAAAAAGTTGAAAAAAAATCATGAACAGTTAAATCTCTTAATACTAATAAAGCTTTAAACATACGCATTTGTGGTTTAGTTGTGGCGCAGCGCATAATGTACTTTTGATTAATACCTAATCGTTCAGCTGGTGTCTCGATACTTAAACCGTCTTTTTTGTTTTGAAAAGTTAAATTATTATTCTTCATATTAATAAAATATTAATAACATAGTTATTATTGTTTAATTTATAAAAAAATTAACTGCTTGGATTAGAAGCACCAACTTGCGCAGGTGAAGGTCTAGGATTATCAAGTCGATTCTTTTCAACATCATAATTTTCATAATCAGGTAATTGTTTTAAAGCCTTGGTATAACCTTGTAAAAATTCATCAAGTTTTAATCGATATTCATTTTCAGCATTCTTGTTTGAATTCATCTCTTCTGCAGCTTGTCGACCAAATTTAATTGCGACTGAATTTATTATTAATGCAGGTATATCAATTAAATTTTCAAAATTTTTAGTAAGATTAATTGCATTATTAATAATCAAATCAACAGCTGCATTATCTTCCCAAAATTCATTATTAATAATTTCTTCAACTGAATTTGCTTCATTTATAATTTTATTTATTTTTAACATTTTTCTTTCATTTATTTCAAAATTATTTAACATCATTAGTTTTTTTTGATTTTTAAATTTTATATTTTTAAAAAGGTATTTTGAAATATTTTCTTGCAATCTTTTCATTTGTTTAGAATAATTTTTCTTTTTTATATGCTCATTCACACTTGAATCAATTCCAAATAATATATCATCAAACTTATTACCAACTCCTTGATCAATAGCTGATGACGATACATTATGTAAGACATTTGCAGCTTTTTTGGCAACTAATTTAACAGCCGCAGCCTCAGCTTCTTCTTTCGCTTTTTTGTCTTTTTCTTCATCTTTAGAATTATCAGCTGGTTCTTCGGCACCTTCTGTTGCCTCAGCGCTAGATCCTTCTTCACTTTTATCACCTTCTTTTGATCCAGATTCAGAATCTCTGAATAGGTCATCTAAATTATCACCTTCACCAGATTTTTTCTCTTCTTTATCTTCTTTTACGCCGTTATCATTAAATAAATCGTCTATACTTTCACTTTCACCAGATTTTTTATCTTCTTTCTTTTCTTCATCTTCTAATAAAATACGTAAACTTGGAAATTTTGATTCCAATAACATTCTTTCAAATTTATTTAAATGATCATCATTTCTTTTTTTCATTTTATAATAATGCTCCTATTTTATCAGCGACTTTGAATCTTTGTTCAATTACATCCCAATTTAATTCTTTCATCATACCATATACATAGGCTTTGCGATTTTTTAAATAGTCTTTAAAATAACTATGTTCCCAACAATCCATTACAATTACTGGAAATGTACTGACCATTACGTGTTGATCATGTAAATCAACAACCGTATTAATATAACGTTTTAAATTAAAACTATAAACTGTCATGGCCCAACCATTACGAGCTGCCAAACAACAGGCTACAAAATCTTCTTGCCATAAATCGAAGGAACCAAAATCTCTTTCTAAACGCATAAAAGATAAACTATCAGCACTAATTTCACTATTAACGTCACTAATATTTTGAAAATATAAGCCATGTAAAAATGAAGCATTATGATTATGCGTTTCATCTAATTTTAATGAACGAAATTGACTATGATTAGGATTAACATTCTCTCTGTCGACCGTATCTAATTGTGCTGATGTGGCATTTAGTTCCTTAATATAACCTTCAAATAATTCTTGATGAGTTGTTTTCGTTTTATCAGATAATAGTTCTGTATTTAAATTAAACTTTGTAGGTTGTGCAACATATGCTTCCGATAAAATTTTACTATTTTGAGAGTTTATCTCATTACTTTTTGAATATTTTCCTAATATATTTTGCTCTTGCAATGTTTTAGTAACGCTTTGTCTTAATAATTCTTCTAATTTCTTGTCAATCATAATACTATTCCTTATAAACTGTAATTCTTAATAAAATCTGCAACACTTACCACCATATATTTTTTGTTATTAGCTTTTTTAGTATCTGTTTTATTTTTATCATAATTTAATAAATTAACTTTTTCAACAGATTTTTTTCGATTTAATTTGTCTAGATCATTAGATTTAGATATCATTTGTTTTAAATCAGAAATATCATTATCTATTTCGTCAGGAATACCATCATTATCAACATCGGCTTCAATTAATTTATTTGTACTGGGTAATTTTTCATTTAAACGAGATTGATCAGGCAATAATAATATAACATTACCTGCTGCTTCATCATAATTAAAAATTGTATATTCTAAACCCGTTTCATCATGACGTACTTTTAAACCTTGTGCATTATTAATTAAATTAATTTTATTAACACCTTTGCCATATTCAATATCAATTTCTTCTGATAGAAATTGTTTTAAACGTTTCATGTATTCTTCACGCATAATACGTTTCATGCTGTTTTCATTTAATTGAAACATAGAACATCCTCTTTTAAATTAAATATCAAAATCTTTCAACTTTTATATTAGCATTGGTTAATATTTCTAAACCTTTTAAATCACGATATTCATCACGATAAATTACTTTTTTAATACCTGCATTTACAATAGCTTTCGCGCATTGTTGACAAGGACTTAAAGTTAACCACATAATCTTTTCCTTAGGATTATTATAATCTAATTTCAATAAACAATTAATTTCAGCGTGTAATAATCCGCTCATTCCAGGCTCTGAACTCTCAGGCTCATTATCACCACCAGCTTCATTGCCATTATATCCAACTGATAAAATTTGAGTATTATCAGACGCTGTAACAATCGCTCCTACTTTAAATGTAGGATGATGAGAACGTTGTGACATTAATTCAGCAACGTTCATCCACACCTCTTTCCATGTAGGTCTCATTTTTTTCTCTTTCGAATAATATATATAATATGTAAAATACGTAAAAAATTAAGGAAAACGAACTTTTATGTTAATTAGTGAAAAAAAACTTCGAAATGTAATCAGAAAAATTATTCTTTCAGAAGGTCCAATTGCAGATATGTATACAAATAAAGGTCATGAAAAATGGCGTGAAGGATTTATTGGATCAAATGGCGTAAATGCAAAAAGGCTTAAACCTATTCCTGGAAATATTTCTCCTTTAACAAAAGGCAAAGGATTTGAAATGGCCGATCATAAAGGAAATTGGACATTACATCAAAATATTAATCAACCAGCAGAAGATATATATCCTGATTTAAACCATCAATTAAACGGTGCTGCAGCTGTACATTATGAAAAAATTTTAGAAAGTACAACTATTAATTCTATTGAAGATATTGAATATTTAGCTAGTCAATTTCATGAAATATGGATGAATATTAATAGCTGGCAAAAAGAATCAAATCCACAATTATTTGTTGCATATGAAGAACTGACAGCTGATGAAAAGTTAAAAGATCTTCAACAGGTCTCGTTAGGTATAGAACATATATACGGTCCAGATTCGATTGAATTTGATTTAGTAAATCAAGCAATTAATGAATGCTGCTAATTTTTAAGTGTTTTTTTCTTTAATAATATGAAATGATGACCAACTTCTTGGCTCATATAAAATATCACCACCGACTGTTACTCCTTTATACTCAAATTTTGCCATTGTATAATATGCATCATTTCCAGTTACTGGACACACAGCAGGACAAATATCAATTTGCGTAGCGTAAGGCATCATCTTCATAATTTCATCAAATGGCTGAAAATTAGCATCCAATTGAATCGATGACACTATAATTGTATAACCTATTTTAAATAAATCAACCAAGGTTTTTGCACAATCTTCAATCATAAAAGCTTCATCAATAGCAATGACGTCATAGTTAATGTTATTTCTAAATTCATATTCAGTTAAAAGATTCCACAATTCTTTTCCATTTGAAACTTGATTTGCTTCAAATTTTCCTCCATTATGAGACTGAATAAATGATTCAGAATAACGATTATCAATTTTTGGTTTAAATGCAATTACATTTTTCTTTTGCCTTGTAAATCTATCAATCGAAGCTAATAGTTTAGTTGTTTTTGAACCATACATAGGTCCTGTATAAATGATAAACTTTGGATCACACATATAATACCTCAAGTAAAAATATTTAATTATATTATTTTTTTTAATAAATTACAATATTAATAATTTAAAATTTATTTTTTATTTAATTAAATATCCTAATAACAATCTTTTTAGTTGTGATTCTGTCATTATTAATTTTCTAGAGAATTGTGTATATCCGCTTCGATAGTGTTCAGTAATTGTTTGACTATTTAATATTTGTGTTAAAAGATTAGGATTTATAAATTGCCTAAATTTATCTTTTTTATAATCAATTATCAGTTTTCTGGCAATTTCAAAATTATTTAACATCATTTTTTTTATTTTAGCGTTAGTTTCAAGCGAATATACTTCAGGATATATATCTAAAAATTTAAGAATAAAATCAACATCACTTCTTACACTAACGTTGACGTTTTCATATAAATTAGATAATAACGCAGTACTTTTTACATGGTCAGGATAATTGATAATAATATCTGATAAGAAATTTAATATAAAATTTTTATCTCTTAACAAACTTTCATTAATAATACTATAAAAATTTGTATAATCAATTTTAGCAAAAAATTTACATATTTCTTCATCTGACTGAATTTCTTGTGGCCAAAAATTTAAATCTTTTAAAATTGTATATAAAACATCTGGCACAATAGTATTTGTATCGCTATAATGACGTAATAAACTTATATCTTTTGAAAGATTTTTAAACACAAATTGATCGGTAGCGTTTTCAGATTCTGAAACTATTTTTATTATAAAATCTTTATCTCTTAATAACTTTTCACCATAATGACAAGGTAAAATAATCAATCGATTCCTTATTACAAAATCTGAATCATTTCTTATTCTATCACTAAAATTACTAAATACTCCTTTTAATTTTAAATTATCTAAAAATTGTTTATTACTTGTCATCTTCAGTATATTCCAACTATCTTTGCTTATAGGAGATGCCCATGAAGTAAATTTGTTTCTTTTCAAAATGCTTTGATTTTGATAAAAATTACAAATATAGTCTAACTTGATAAACTGCTCAGCAATTTTTTCATTATCTTTTTCGTCAGGCATTAATCGATTTATAATGTAATCAACATCAACTTTACCAAACAAATTAGAAAAAATATACATTCTATCATTAATATTTAAATTGTCAATTTGTGTAAAATTTGCATCAGGATATAAAGTTAATATATGAAGAATTACATATTTACTGACTTGAAATTCTTCATTTTGTGACATGTATATGTTTTTAATTTTAGTTTGATCATACTGATTTATTTTACCCCAACTTTCAATATTATTTTTAAAATTACTATTACTTACTGGATTAGAATATAAAGGAAATGTACAGAGATAATTGACAATAGGATTTTGTCGTAATTCAGGTAATTTTTTATCAATAACTTTTGAAAAATTTAAAGCTAAATACATCATATTATCAGAATTTTGAGATGTTAAACCTTGTTTCAATAATTTAAAATCAATATTTTCAAAATTAGGATATGATGCGCCAATTATATCTTTAAAAAGAACCTTGTCTTGCATTAAAATATTTGCAAAAGATTTTAAGATAATATCTTTATTATTCTTGCCAAATGAATTGACAAGATCTTTTACAAAATCCATATCATTTATAACATCATCGGATTTGGCTAATTCTGCAAAAAAAGGTAGTGATTCTTCTCCAAATGTATTTAAAATTTGACTAAAAGGCATTAATTTTTTTAAAAAATCTTTATTATACACTAATTTTGGATTAAAATTTTTTAATGGTGCAATTCTAAATAAAGGTTCAAATCCTTTTTCAAAATTTACTCCTTTACTATTTCGAATATTTTGAATAGTTTCAGCCAAACAATCCTCTAAAAATTCTTTACTATTTCCTAACACTGGAAAGTTAGAAATATTTATGTTTAAACCACCTCGACGTTTTAAAAAGTCTATTAAAAATGTTGCATTGGATTTTAAATCCTCAGGTAAAAGATCTGGTTTTAATTCAGTAATTCTATCGTCATTATTATGCATTAATTTCATTATAACTTCTTTAGTATAAACCAATTTTGGATTAAAGTCAGTCAAATGACATCTTTCGCTTAAACGATAAAAAGTATATTCTTCAGCATAAATACGATGCTCTTCAGCTGAAAGATGTTTCATTTTATAATGAGTTTCAGAATCGTGAGGAAATGCTATGACTTCATCTAAAAATTCTTTATTATTTGTTAACACTGGGAAAGATTTAAACGCACAATATGTACTTAAAAGTAATTGTTTTGCAAATTCTACATTTGATTTTAAACTATCAGGTATTTTTTCAGCTTTTAATTGTGTGCGGTTATTCATCGCTGACTTTAAAGCATTTATTACACCTTCTTCACTATAAACTATTTTGTCATCGAATTCCGAAAGATCCATTTCTCTTACTTCTAATAATTTTGAAATATAATATTCCTTATTACTTCTTAATGAAGGATCCATCGTTAAGTCAAATTTAATCAATGTCTGATTCCACACGTCCACACCTTCATTTTGCCAATATGGCATCATCTTTTGTATATAATCTATGATTTTTTTATCATATTTATATCCTCTTTTCGTATACTCTGGATCTGAATAAGCTTCTAATATAATTTCAACATTGTCTGCGATAGTTGATAAACCTTCAGACGATCTTTTTCCTGTAGTAGGATTAATTGGAGCGAAAGTATTTAAATTAGTAATGGTTTTAAACTCATCTAAATTAAGTAAAGAAGCATATGCATGATTGTCATATGCGTCTTTAGTTGCCATTGTTTTAACTAATTCATTTAAGACAGGAATTGAAACCTGATATTTACTAGATATTCTTTCTAAAACAGCGTCGGTTATTTCTACTTCTTCTTCGAATAAATGTTTATTTCTGAAATTAACTGTCTTTGATTTACCTGTTGTTATTTTTTCTATACCATCAACATTTTTTTTAGTTAATCCTATACAAAATTTTTTAACACCTTTTACATCATTTACAGGTAAAAAATAAAATAAATTTGTTCCACCACCTCTAAAATAAACGTTAAACATATTAGCAATAAATCTAGAAGTACACCAATCTGTAAGATGATCTTCTTTTGGCAACACAATATCTTCACCTAACCAATTTGTTCTAGCCCAAAAAATACTAGACATAGTCGATAAAGGACATACCACCAAATACTTTCCATCTACTAAATCTTTACCAAATGGATAAAAAGTATCTTTATTCTTAATCTGTTGTTTAAACTGCATAATACGATTCACATTTGAAGCATTAGATCGAATAGTTATTTTTTCATATAATGCATTTAATTTACTTATCACATCTTGTATTTCATATCCATCAGCTTTTTTTATAACAAACCTTTTAGGATTATTCATAAAAGAATAAATATAATCTCTAAAAGTCTCACCACTCTGAATTGTTGCAGATGTTATCTCTTTTTGATGAAATAAATAAATTAACTTTGAACAGATATCTTCCGCCTTTTTATTAAAGGATTCATTATTCTCAAAATCTGCGACTGAACTAAATTCACTTAATAATTCTTGCATGCAAAAATATAATGTATCAATAAAGAAACGACCCGCCGACTTTTCATTTTCTAAACTTTGTGTTGAATCAATTGAAGTAAATTGCGCATCTAAAATTGAATATAACACAGGACTTAATTCCTTTAATTGTTTCTGTTTATAAATGGCTTCTAATAATAAAGTTTCCTGTATTAATTTTCTTAAAGTACTTTCCCTAATTAACATCTCGCATCCTAGATTTTTATTTATATTTTATATATTAATCAAAGACAGTAACACGTTTCATTTTAAAGGAATTCGTTGATAAACCCCAATCTTTTTGCATGGTAACCTCAGCAATCCAAATAGTATATGCAAAATCACTAGTATCCATATCGCCCCAGATCTTAATTTTACTAATATTTCCTTCATTATCAGATACTGTAGCTTTAATAAAATTCTTATTATTCTTTGTTTTCTTTACTTCAAATCCATCCATAATACAGAACCATGCAATTGCTTTACCTTCAGGTAATGTCAAAGCGCTAGGAATATCTTGCTGCTTTAATTTTTGGATTAAATCTAGAGGGTACAGGAGCTCATCTGATGTATTCGAACTTAATTCAAATTGATTCTTAATCTTATCAGTTCGGGACCAATCTGATGCATCCTGTAATATCTCTGTTAATAAAGTATCGACAATCAAAGGAGGTGTTTCACCTTTCTTCTCCATCTTACGTTTAGCCGCATCTGTAATTCCATATCGACCCTTAAGTAAAGTATCATACTGCCCAATAATCAAATCAAATAATTGTCGATGATTTGCAATATGTCCATTCTTCATCTCTTCTAATGATCCAAAAGCTTCCATTTTACATAATGATGCAAATGATGCCTTATTCATTTTAGAGTGTTTCCATTCACCTTCATCAGTAAATAATAACTCATCTAAATTACGATAAGGTCTATGTACCATAATTTCATCTACAGCTTTATCACCAGTACCTTTTAATGAAGATAGAGGTGGCACAAATGCTTTTAAATCTTTGGAATAATACCATTCATCACCTGAATAATTCACATCGATTGGACTGAATTTATAACCATACGATTTCACTTCACTGATTGCTTTGGCCATACGACTAGGATCACCTTTTTCTGTTTCTAAAATGGTTGATAACCAATCAGTTTCATAGTGAGTATGTAGCCATGCTGCATAATATGAATCAATTGCATACGCCACGGCGTGTGATTTGTTAAAACCATATTGTGCAAAGAAGTCAATTTCTTCCCATAGGTTAGTTGCAATTTCTGTAGAGACATTACTAACTTCCTTTGCGCCTTTAATGAATTTATCTCGAGCATCTTGACGTTCTTTATAAATCGCATCAAGCTTTTCAACAGATTTCTTGACCAAAGTCTTACGTAATTTATCACCTTCAGCAGGACTA
>JACCDO011408504.1_pt1 | contig 20648 bp, 18 predicted proteins | sample 7446101 | NCBI WGS metagenome assembly JACCDO01 (sample SAMN15323440, study PRJNA562643) | freshwater metagenome | isolation source: river surface water | place: USA:Blue River Watershed | collected 2017-08-16
ACCTCGGTATAACAATATCTCGTTTATCTTTTGCAAAGATTCATTAACTTTTTCTGACTCATTCAAAACCGGGAGCCTTAAGGTCACCGATTCTATTAAAGTCCACTCATCAAAAATGTTTGCATCATGCGTTCGATAACTCAGTCCCAATTCTTCTACAGAGTAAACTCGTGACCCAACTTTTGGATGAAACACTTTTGCTTCAACGATAACATCCTTGTACGCACCCCACTTAGTCCCTGCATTCATCCACACCGCACCGCCCAGTGTTCCGGGTATTCCAGCCGAGAATTCGAGTCCTCCAAGCTTATTTTTAACAGCAAATGCCAAAGCCTCTGCCTTAGAAAAGCGAGAACAAAATTCCACATCCCAATAGTTATTGGTTCGATTTAATATTTTTGGCTTTTGCGTTAACCAAACCGGCCCCTGATATAGGACCACTCCACGAATTCCACCGTCGCGAATGAGCAAGTTTGTGCCCGATCCCAAAACAAAAACAGGAACTGATTCCATGTAAGCCTTTTGAACAATATTTTTTGCATCATCCTGAGTAGCGGGCACATAAAACAAATCCGCAGAAGTCGATATTCTAAAAGTATGAAAACTTTTTAAATTGAATGATTCAAAAAAGCGCCCCACCAGAAACTATCCTAACCTTTAACGATTCCAAGTTCGTTAACTATTTTTGCAACATCTCCAGCGCCCAATATCAAAAAAGCTTTTTTTCGATTCGACTTTTGATTTTTAAAGTAATCAGTCACAACCTGCGAAGCTTTTGCCAGATTTTGCACAAACTCCCCATCAACATGACGTGCGAAATTCTGCATATCAAATTTTTCATACTCCGCTAGTTTGGGCTCGGAAGCTGGATAAATGGGTAGCGTGAATATTTTATCACCTTCTTTGAAACAATCCTCAAACTCGTTCCACAAATCTCGAGTTCTTGTATAACGATGGGGTTGAAAAAGTACGACTAGCTCACTTTCATTTCCAAAATAACTTCTTGAAGCTTCCAGGGTTGCTCGAATTTCTGTGGGATGGTGGGCATAGTCTTCGATAACCATCACATCTCCCATTAAGAAGCCTTTTTTTTCAAAGCGCTTTCTAACTCCAGAAAATTCTTTAAGCGCCTCCGAAGCCTTGACCCAGTCTGCGCCCAGTTCCTTGGCTGCAAGTAAGGCCCCTACGGAATTCAAAACATTATGCCGACCTGGAATTCCCAAAAATGTTTCCAATAGTTTTTCTTTATAATTTGTACTTTTTGAATAAACAGAAAATCGAGTTGGATAGGATTCATTCTCGATATCAATCCAGTAATCGGGCAAAAATTCTTTTTCGAGCCCATACCAAATTTTTGATTTCTTTAAATGACTTCCGACATCTCGCAAATGGTTACAGTCAGAACACAAAATCGCGCGACCATAAAAAGGCAGCCTATCTAAAAAATCTAAAAAAATCTCTTTGGCTTTATCGAGACTCTTGTAATGATCCAAGTGCTCTTTATCGATATTCGTAACCACGGCAATCTCGGGCGAAAGCCTCAAAAATGAACCATCTGATTCATCGGCCTCAGCGACCATCCAATCGCCAGTGCCCCAAGCTGCATTCGATCCAATGGCATCAAATTTTCCGCCGATAACCACTGTTGGATCAAAACCACATTTCTTTAAAATTAAAGAAATCATTCCTGTAGTCGTTGTCTTTCCGTGACTTCCCGCAACGGCTAGGCCACGTTTAAGTCTCATAATTTCCGCAAGCATTTCTGCGCGCCTAATTATGGGTATGCCCTTTTTTTCACCGTAAACTAATTCAGGATTACTTGGAGAAACCGCCGAAGAATAAACTATGCAATCCGGTTCTGATTCAGAATCTGATTGTTTAAATATCTGGGATGAATGCTCTAAGAAAACTTCAGCGCCAAGACTTTTAAGTCGTCGAATGATATCCGAATCGGTTGTGTCCGAACCCGAAACTTTTGAACCCAGTTTTAACAATAACTCGGCCAAACCAGACATCCCGATTCCGCCAATTCCTATAAAATGAATCCATCTTTTGTTTCTTAATAGTGACATGGTAACTCACTTCTTTTCGAGTTCCGAAATTCTTTTCTCCAGCTCTGTGAGCCGGCTAAGAATGGGATCTGGAATTTTGTCGTGATCTAGTTCTTCGCCAGTTTTAACACCGCCACCTTGGTTTACAACTCGCGCAGGAATTCCCACAACCGTACATCCGGCAGGAATATCTTTAACAACAACGCTGTTGGCTCCAATTCGGCAACCGGCTCCAACCCTAATGTTGCCGAGAACTTTTGCTCCGGCTCCAATAACACATCTTGATTCAATAGTTGGGTGCCGTTTTTTGCGATCTAATGTTGTTCCCCCCAAAGTCACACCCTGATAAATCAAAACGTCGTCACCCACAATGGCTGTTTCGCCAATAACAATTCCCATTCCATGATCCATTAAAACTCGATTCCCTATTTTGGCTCCCGGATGGATATCTATACCTGTATGAAAACGACCCCACTCCGAAAAGAATCTCGGAAAAAACGGAACGCCTTTGCGATAAAGAAATGACGAAATTTTATAAAAGATCCAGGCTCGAATTCCTGGGTACAAAAGTAAAATCTCAAGCCGACTTTGAGTGGCCGGATCATACTTCTTATAAGCTTCGACTAGCTGTAAAAGTTCCCGAATAAATCCCACACTAAGTGATTAGTCAGTTTTAACCTATTAGGCAATCTCTATAGATTTTCCAGGATGGTCTTAGCGATCTTTAAAGCAGCTTTTGGCCTTGCCCAGGTGCCCAATTTATCAGCCAGAGATTTACGTTTTTTAAGACCCTCTGAATCAGAGACCAATAACTGCAACCGGCTTTCGAGCTCAGCTTGGAAATTCTCGGCTTTCTCAGAAACCATCATGGCGGCACCCGAATCTTCTAAGAGTTTCGCATTTACAGTTTGGTGATCGTCGGCAGCATAAGGATAAGGCACAAATATTGTAGGCAAGTGAGACTCGGTAATTTCAGCCACTGTCATAGCTCCAGCTCTTGCCACAACGACATCGGCAATCTCTAGATACTCTGCCATGTTTTGAATAAATGGAACGACTTTAACATAGGGATCGAGAGTAAGTTCTTTTTGCCATTCAGTGGCCTGTTCGAAGTTTTTTTCGCCAGACTGAACTATCATCTCAATTCCTTTTTCTTCCAATTTAAGAGACGAAAAAGCCACAAGACTAGCTCTACAAACCGATAGCGCTCCCTGAGACCCACCAAGTACAAGTATGGTTTTTACTTTTTCTCTAACTTGTCTTGCTATGATAGCTCCCCGAATGGGATTTCCGTAATCTAAAGTTTTACATTTTAGTTTTGTCATGGCGTCTGAACCAGGTGTCGTAAAAGCTAGCTTTGCAAACCGGGACAATAAGCAATTAGCCGCACCTGATTTGATGTTTGGCTCAAGTAAAAAAATCGGAACTCTAAACAAAGCTGCCACAAGTCCAACGGGCACAGACACATAGCCACCAACCCCAATTAAAAATTTTGGTCGCGCCTTAAAGTATTCCAATAAAACCTGCATAAATCCAATGGCCATCAAAAGCGGCGAAACCACTATTTTAGAAAGCAAGGCATTTCCCTTGAACTGTCCTGATTTTAAAATTTTAAGCGGAAATCCTTTAGAAGGAATGATTTTAGATTCCAAGCGATCTGCGGTTCCAAAAAAGAGAAAATCAAACTCAGGATTAATTTTTTTAATTTCCTCAACCAAAGTTAAACCTGGAAAAATATGCCCACCGGTTCCCGCAGCAACAACCCACACTTTCTTAGCCATAAAGAAATACTACCCACACGCCATTCAAGGAGCAAGCCAGGTTCGAAAGGGTGCTGGCCCATCGAGTTGCGATTTTCTGGCTACTGACTGAATAAATCCACACGCAATGAGAGTCACAATTAGGGCAGAGCCCCCATGCGAGAAAAATGGTAGCGGCAAGCCTTTAGTTGGCACCAATCCCATAATCACACACAAATTCAACAAGGCCTGGATTCCAATGAGCGTTGTGCATCCGGCTGCAAGTAAAAATCCATTGGCGTCCGGAGCCCGACTGGCAATTCGATACCCACGAATTATCAAAATTAAAAACATCGCAATCACAAAACAAACTCCCAAGAAACCCAGTTCCTCTCCTAAAACTGAGCCAATAAAATCTGTGTGGACTTCGGGCAAATAATAAAGCTTCTCTTTGCTATTCCCCAAACCTGTTCCAGTCACACCCCCCTGAAAAAAAGCCGTAAAACTTTGAACAATTTGGTAGCTGGTGTGTTGCGGATCGCTCCAGGGGTCCAAAAAAGCCATGAGTCTTTTGCGGCGGTACTCGACACCCATAATGAGGGCAAACATCACAGGAATAGACCAAAACACGATTGCCAACAGATAACTTAGTCTGCATCCGGCTAAAAACATTAAAACCCCAGAGATAAAAAGCAGCACAACGGCATTTCCAAAGTCTGGTTGTTTTAACAGCATCAATGCCAACGACCCGGCCACAAGCCCCATAGGCAATAATCCATAAGTGAATGATTTCACATTATCGCCCTTACGAACCAAGGCCCAAGTCATGTATAAAATGCAACTCAGTTTTGCAAACTCCCCTGGTTGAAGAATAAAACCACCAAGATTTATCCAGCGTTGGGCCCCACCCGCTTTTTGACCAATTCCGGGCACAAAAACCAAAACAAGCAGCACACAAGTTGCGCCCAAAATATATCCACCCCATTTAATCCATCGATTGTAGTCTGTAGCTAAAATGAAAAACATAGCCAGGAAGCCACAAATCAAAAACAAACTTTGCCTTTTCAAATAGTAAGCAGAATCCGAAAACCTATCCCACGCAGTGATAGATGAAGAGCTATAAACCATCACCAAGCCCAAACCGGCCAAAATCATCATGACAGAGAAAAACACAAGATCGGGAATTTGGATTTTATTGAGAATCTTACCCATATTTGATCTTATTTTATCTCAATCTAAAGATGAAAACTTTTCGTTCAGTTATTTGACACCGAGGTCGTTTTTTTAATGCTTAGAGGCTCTCTTTTGGCTATGGACAGAGAACATTCATGAATACCCCAAACAAGACTCAAAACGATCTGTTGGAATACGGATTTTTATACTTACTATGCATCCTAATTTGGGGCTCCACATGGTATGCCGTTAAACTCCAAATGGGCGTTGTTCGGCCCGAAATTAGTGTGGCTTTTCGTTTTCTTTCGGCGTCTATAGTTTTGTTTGCCTATTGTTTTCTTAAAAAAAACCAACTCAATTTTAGCTTCAAGAATCATCTATTGTTTGCAGCTCAGGGATTTTGTGTTTTTTGTGTGGGTTATATTTTTTCGTACAAATCGGTGTCCCATATCACGAGCGGAATTGTAGCCGTATTTTATAGTTTAATGCCTTTTTTCAACATTATTTATTCTAGGCTGATTTTCAAAACACCTATTGAGTCTCGAGTTGTTACAGGTGCTTTTATGGGATTATCGGGCGTCGCCATTGTATTCAGCAATGAGTGGGCCACTCTCAACGCAAAACCAAATTTTTTATGGGGCATTCTCTTTGCTTTTCTAGGTGCGGGTTTTGGATCGCTTGGCAATATGGCCGCAGTTAAAATGGCCAAACTCAAACTCCCGGTTTCTTCTTGGAATGCTTGGGGAATGCTTTACGGATCTCTTTTTACGTTATTCTATTGTTTCCAACAAAAAATCCCTTTCGTTTTAGATACGCGACCTTCCTATTGGTTAACTTTTGGATTTTTATCTTTATTTGGTTCAATTGTTGCTTTTGGCGCTTATTACAAAGTTCAAAACAAAGTCGGAGCCAGCCGAGCTAGCTATATGACTGTTTTTTTTCCAATTATTGCGCTCATGTATTCCTCGACTTTCGAATCTTACAAATGGAGCCTATGGGGCCTTCTGGGAGTCGTATTTGTGCTTTTAGGGAATCTTTGGATTATTCCGGGTAAGTTTCAACCCTCCCGCAGAAATCGCGATCTGGCCCTAGCAAGTTAGACTTCAATTTTATTTATTTTCGAGTAATCTAAAATCCTTAGTTCAACTCAAAGGGGGATTTTATGATTCGTTTCCTAGGGATTTTAATTTTCGGACTATGCTCGTTCCTATCTCAAGCCAAAACTTGTTACATCACAGGCAAGACTCAATCTGATTTGGTGAAGCAAGGCGAAGCACTTGGCTGGGATATAGCGAATCGCCAAAAATTTTATCAAGGCGAGATGACTAAGACATTTATCGGTTCGCTCGACACTTCTAATTTAGATGAGTTTGGTTTAGTTGCTATAAAAATTAGGTCCGATGTCGACGAGGCTCACCATCTTTTGGTAGTCGAAATATTTTTAAACTCTCCTTATATCAGAGATCTTCGCAACAGCTTCGAAACTGGAAGCACGCTCATCGTAGCCGCAAAAGATTGCATTCAAGACGTCGTGCTGAAAAAGACAAGACGACAAATGCGATTCATCGCCGAGAAGATGTTAGAAATTGCTCCACCCTTTGTTTACAAAGAGTTTGAGTTTTAAAACACGTTTGGTCTTCGTGGTTGCGAAATTTGAGTTACAAGACGTTTAAAAAAGTCGCCTTTAACTGCATGGTATGGGAATTGATCTGTTGGCTCGCATCCCGGACTCATCAAAATAACATCTCCAGATCTTGATTTCTGATAAGCAAGAATAACGGCCTCTTCTACAGTTCCAACCAGGAATGTTTCTGTAAAGTCACCAATCATTCGATTCATTTTTTCTTTAGCTTCGCCAACCAAAATCAAATTTTTAACTCTTTGCCTGATATGAGGACAAAGCGGAGTGTAGTCAGCATTTTTATCTCTACCGCCAGAAATCAAAATAACGGGTTCTGTGAAAGCCTGAAGCGAGCGAACAACAGAAGCCGGGTTAGAACTAGCAGCGTCATTATAAAAGGCAACTGAGTTCAATCGTTTCACAAACTCAACTCTGTTGGGTAGTGATCTTGCTTCCGCAATTGATTTGCGAATTCCTTCAACGGTCCCACCAAAATTGAGAGCCAGCAAACTAGCGGCCATTAAGTTTTCTCGGTTATGAATGCCGCGCAATCTAAACTCTGCCAAATCAAAAGTCACAATTTCTGACCCACCCGCGATACGGAGGCACATTTGATTTTTTGTGAGCCAAGCACCCTCTACGTCTTCTGGAACGGGAGTTAAAGAAAACAAAGAAGCCTGAGAAGCAAATGGCCCCATGGCATTCATCCAAATGGGATCTTGAGCGTTCACTACAATTTTTGTTGTTGCGTCGATAGACTTTAGCAATTCTTTATTCGCCAAAGTGTAGGCTTCGAAAGTTGGATATCGAGTGAGATGATCTTCTGTTAGGTTTAAGAGCGCAACTGCTGCTGGCTTAAACGACGGAGATGTTTCGATCTGAAAAGAATTAACTGCAAAAACAAAATAATCTACAGGTTTTGTTAAGTTCAAACACTCTGCCATAGAGCTAAGTGAGTTTGAAAAAACTGTTTTACCTGAGTTCTCTAAAATTAATTGAGTTAAATATGCAGTTGTAGATTTTCCATTTGTTCCTGCAATAGCAATTACGGGAGTCTCAATATTCTGAGAAACAAATTCTAATTCGCTCTGAATTGGAATTCCTGCCAATCTAGCCGCTTCCAAAAATCTTAAATCAAAAGCTGGATTCGACGACAACACGACTTGGTTGACGCCATCAAACAACTGAGCGGGAGCCTCGTTTGTGACCAAAGTGAGTTTTGATAAATCCAAACTATCGGCAACTAGAGGTTCAACAATTTCTTGTGCTCTTAAATCAACAAGCAAAACTTGTGCGCCTTTTTTAATTAAAAACTTTGCGCACGCTAGTGTTCCAGGGGCTACGCCAACCAAAACCACTTTTCGACCTTTTAAACTAGAACTCACTGCCATTTTATATCTACCTCCGCGTCCAGTTAAACATTACACATTTCTTTTGTATTCACCTGAGCTTCAGTGTGCTCAAAGCTAAAATTGCAAACACAAAGGAGATGATCCAAAATCTCACAATCACTTTGGGCTCGGGCCAACCCAACAACTCAAAGTGATGATGTATGGGTGCCATTTTAAACACCCGTTTTCCGCGAATTTTGAAAGACACAACTTGCAAAATCACAGATACGGTTTCTATTACAAAAATTCCGCCAAGGATTACAAGAAGAAACTCATTTTTACTCGAAGTTGCCAAAGCACCCAAAGCTCCGCCCAAAGCGAGAGCTCCAACATCACCCATAAAGATCTGAGCCGGATAAGTATTGAACCATAGAAAACCAATCCCAGAGGCCACGAGTGCAGAGCAAAAAACCGAAAGCTCCCCAATTCCTGGAACATGGGGTATTTGCAAATACTTAGCGAAAACAAAATTTCCCCCTAGATAGCAAAGAAGAAAAAAAGCTGCGCCGCACAAAATTGAAGGGCCTATCGCCAGGCCATCCAAGCCATCCGTTAGATTCACCGCGTTAGACGTTGAAACCAAAATCAAAACTGTAAAAGCCAAATACCAAGGACCCAAATCAACTACGAAATTTTTAAAAAATGGAAAATACAAAACACCTTGCCCCGCCCAATTGTCTTGAGCATGGAAAAGTATGAACGACGAAAAAAGCGCAAAAAACACCTGCAATCGGAACTTCCATCGACTCGGCAATCCTTTAGGATCTTTTTTTGCAATTTTAATGTAGTCATCTAAAAATCCGACCAGGCCATAGCCCCATGTGATGACAAGGGTTCCCCAAATATAGGCATTATTGAGATCAGCCCACAACAACGTCGCAACACTGATGCCCAGAAGAATAAGAAGTCCTCCCAAAGTCGGAGTGCCTTTCTTTTTTAAATGGCTTTGAGGGCCATCATCACGAATAGCCTGACCAAACTGTTTTCTTTGAACAAAAGAAATAAAAGGCTTACCCAACACCACAACTATAAAAAAAGCTGTCAGTGCGGCCATCCCCGAGCGAAAAGTAGAATATCGAAACACATTAAAAACAGAGGAATACTCCTCCAACGAATAAAGCCAAGAATAAAGCATAAACTATTTGATCACCTCAGATTGTAGTTTTTTCCAACGTAGAACAAGCCAGGGACCAAACAAAATCATAGAACCCCATGCCCCCAATAACACGCCCCATCCCACGCCTCCTAATAACAACTGAGCTTCAGTTTTTTTCTGCCAGGGACCCAATGTCAATACCGGTTGAAGACCTTTTTTAACTTGGCCCCGATTAAATCCTGCAAGCAATCCTAAAAGGCAAAGTGTCGACCCCACAACGGCCCTCAAGACAGCGCCTTGTTCAAATCCAAACAAAAAATACAAAAAGGATTCCCAAAGAGAAAATCCGATGAAATTTAAAAACACAAAAACAAAGGGATACAGAGGAGACTTCCGATTGCTGAGAAAACTTTTTACCTGGCGAAAAACCTCGGATTGTTCCGAAGTCCACATCGCCAAATTAGTAAAAGCAAAGAATACCGCCAGTAAAGTGTTCACAATCGAAAATAAGTATTTTCTTTAAACACCAAAGTATCGCTTAAGGTCAGCAACTTTGTCTGTTTTTTCCCAGGTGAACTCGGGCAATTCGCGACCGAAATGTCCGTAGCTTGTTGTCTTAGCGTAGATAGGTCTTCTTAAGTTTAAGTGTTTAATTATACCTGCGGGCTTGAGCGAAAATATTTCTCGAATTGCAGACACAAGCTTAGAACTATCAACTTTGGAAGTGCCATAGGTTTCAGCGTAAACACTCACAGGATCTGCAACACCAATCGCATAAGCAAGTTGCACTTGGCATCGCTCAGCTATACCTGCTGCAACTATGTTTTTAGCAATATATCGAGCCATGTAAGCCGCAGATCTATCGACTTTTGTGGGATCTTTACCGCTAAAAGCTCCGCCACCATGAGGCGCATGACCACCATAAGTGTCGACAATAATTTTTCGACCCGTCAATCCAGAATCGCCGTGAGGTCCACCAATCACAAAACGACCCGTTGGATTTATGTGAAGAATGGGTTTTTCGAGTAGCAATTCCTTAGGCAAAACCGAACCCAAGATTTCTTTTTCGATCGTCGCTTTGATTTCTTCTTGAGAAACTTTCTCGTCGTGTTGAGTCGACACAACCACGGTGTGAACGCGTCGTGGTTTTCTGTCTGCACCCATTTCAATAGTCACCTGGCTTTTTCCATCTGGACGAAGCCAAGGTATTTGACCACTTTTTCTGCATTGAGAAAGTTTTTGAGTGATCTTATGCGCCAAGCTTAAAGTCAAAGGCATTTTTTCGGGAGTCTCGTTACAAGCATAACCAAACATCATGCCCTGATCGCCTGCTCCGATATCACTATCTTGTTTTACACCTTGGCGAATATCTCGGCTTTGCTCATGTAACGCATTTAAAACTGCACATGAATCTGCATCAAATCCTTGGCCGGCATGGGTATATCCAATGTCGCGAATTTTTTTTCTAACTATTTCTTGGAAATCTAGGGACTTCGTATTCGAAGTCGAGATCTCTCCGGCCAAAACCACCAACCCTGTTGTGACAAGTGTTTCACAGGCCACTAAGGCTTCGCTATCTTGCTCCAAAAAAGCGTCCAAAACGGAATCGCTTATAGCATCGGCAACTTTATCTGGGTGGCCTTCGGTCACAGATTCAGAACTAAACAATAAATTATTTGTTGTCGCAGCAGACATATCTCAAGGATCTAAACCCTAAAATCAGTCGGATCAACTAGAGAATAGACTCTCGAAAACTCTTCACTATTCGCCAGAGCGCTTTTCTTTAAATTTTCGGCTCTGATGAATAATTTTATCGGTCACTTCATCGATAGCAGCATACATACTCTCAGCTCGGGCCTCGGCTCGAGCCTCGAACTCGCCACCATTCACATGAAGCTGCGCAACATGATCGGTTTTCTCGATTGTAAATACGAAATGGCAGTGCGCCATTTTTTGAATATGTTTTGAAAGTTTCTGAATGCGTTTTTCGGCGTACTCTTTAACAGCATCCGATGAATCCAGGCCCTTAAACGCGGTTTGAATTTGTAATACGGCTGATTTTGTCATTAGAAAAACTTCTTCCTCTTGTTTGATGGCAAAAGTCCAAGAATTTCTCGGTATTTGGCCACCGTGCGTCGAGCAATTTTAATTTTACTCTCAGAGAGTATATCCACCAATTCTTGATCACTCAAAGGATTTTTTGGATCTTCAGAACCAATTAAATCCTTGATTCGAATTTTCACAGATTCACTAGCCATGTCTTCGCCATCAGAGGTTGAAATTCCTGAGTTAAAGAAAAATTTCAATTCAAATATTCCGTGTGGAGTATGCACAAACTTATTTGTTGTCACTCTAGATACCGTTGATTCGTGCAAACCCAACTCATCGGCCACATCTTTAAGCACCATCGGTTTTAACGAACCCGTTCCGTTCTCAAAAAAATCCTTTTGTCTTTTTACAATCGACTCTGTGACTCGGAATATTGTCCTCTGGCGCTGCATGATGCTTCTCATCAACCACATTGCACCTTTGAGCTTATCTTTTATGTAAGCTTTTGTTTCGCCTTCGAACTCGCCTGACTTCAATTGATTTTGATAATTTTTAGAAATGCGAAGCCTTGGGATACCTTCTTCGTTTAGAACGACAAGAAATTCTTTACCCACTTTCACAACATAAATATCGGGCACAATATATTGGGGCTCAGTCGTAGAAAAAGCTCGGCCCGGTCTTGGCTCCATATCATGAATCACTTTGCATAATTCACGAACTCGGTCGACCGGAAGTTCCATGGCCTTAGCAATAGCATTGTAGTTTTTGTTTTCTAATTCACCCATGTGTTTTTCAATGATGACTTCTATTTCATCGTCTTCATTTAAAACTTCGGCCTGTATCAATAAACATTCTTGCAAATCTCGAGCGGCAATTCCTGGAGGATCAAATCTCTGTACTTTAAATAGTACAGATTCAATTTCGGCCTTATCAGCCTTTAATCGCTCACACAGTTCCTCGACTAAAATCATCAGGTAACCATCTTCATTGATGTTCCCTATGATCTCTTCTCCTATTTCTAATTCACGAGGATTCTCTGTAACCATTCTCAACTGCCACATTAAATGTTCGTAAAGAGAAGTTGGTTGACTCATGACCTGCTCGTAAGCAGGAAGGTCGTCGGAATTCATGTTGCGAGTTGAGGGAAGTGGAGCGTTCCAACTGCCTTGTTCCAAAACCGCTGTCCAATCGTGATCGTCTTTTGGATCCGCTAAATTTGTTTGGCTAATTTCTTCGTTGTCAGATTCGAGCTGCCCTTCAAACTGACTATCTTCAACTGTTGTGTCGCCGTCAGTGACTTCTTCCAAGGTTGGATTATCAACCAAAGCATTTGTCACTTCTTGCTGAAGCTCTAAAGCCGATAGCTGCAATATTTTGATAGCTTGCTGAAGCTGGGGCGTCATTGTCATGCCCAGCGTTTGTTTCATCTGCTGCTTTAAGCCCATAGAGTCCAGTCTAATCTAACTTGAATGATTCTCCGAGATAAAATTTTCTGACATCAGAATTGGTAGAAATCTCATCGGGCGTGCCGTGAAAAAATATTTCACCATCGCGCATCAAATAACCTCTGTCACAAGTGCCCAAAGTTTCTCTTACATTGTGGTCTGTAATCAGTACGCCAATTCCCTGACTCTTTAACTCTTGAACAAAACCTTGGATTTCCTTAACCGCAATTGGGTCAATTCCCGCAAAGGGTTCGTCCAAAAGTACAAACTTTGGATTTATCGCCAAGCATCTCGCAATTTCACATCGCCTTCGCTCTCCGCCCGAAAGCGCCGAAGCGAGGCTCATTTTAACTTTGGTGAGTCCATATTTATCAATAAGTTTTTCGGCTTCATTAAAGACATCAATGGACTCAACACCTCGGGCCTCTAAAGCCATTGCAATATTATCTAGAACAGTGAGTTTCCTAAATAGACTCGACTCTTGCGGCAAATAGGCGACTCCCAATTTAGCCCTCTCGTAGAGTGGCAAGAAAGTTACATCTTGGTCGTTTATAAATATTTTTCCTAACTCAGGAAAAATCAAACCCACAACCATATAAAAAAAAGTTGTTTTACCTGCGCCATTTGGTCCCAAAAGTCCCACGATTTCGCCGGGCCTTAATTCAAGGGAAACTTTTTTAACCACGGCCCTTTTGCCATACGACTTAGCGAGGCCTTCTGCCTTAAGTACCGTGATTTTATTTTGAGTCATATTAGACATTTTAGAAACTAATGTACCTTTAAACAACCCATTTTCTCTAATGAATAAATTTAGATTTAACTTTAGAGGTTTTTACGTTTTTTGATATGCGGCCAGTCTCGGATCGCTTTTTCTCAGTAGGTAGGGCTTTGTTTTCTACCAAAACAAGACATTCCGTATGTGGAGTCTGCGGAAACATATCTACAGGTTCAATCGCTTTAATCTCCATACCCGGCGAGCCATTTAACAAAATCTGAAGATCCCGCGCTAAAGTTTGTGGATTACAAGAGACGTAAACAAGTTTTCTAGGCGATTTTGTGGTGATAGCGGCTAGGACTTTCTCGTCACATCCTTTGCGCGGAGGATTAAGAATAACCCAATCCGGAGTTCCCCACTCGTTTACAAAAGTTTGTATGCCCTCAATGGCATCGCCACAAAGTTCTAGAATGTTCTGAATTTTGTTTCGTCGAGCTGCGGTGATGGCCTCAAGTGCTGCTGGCCCAACCTCTTCAACTGCCAAAATTCTTTGAGTCGATTGAGACATATGCATAGCCATCAACCCCACTCCAGAATACAAATCCAATCCTTTTTCAAAAGGGCCACTTCCAAGAAGTTCTTTGACCCGCTTATACAAGTAACTGGCCTGCAAAGAATTCACCTGCAAAAAAGAGAGTGGCCCCACTGGAACTCTAAATGGTCCCATGGTTTCTGTAAGCTCAGAAGACTTTTTCAAAAACTTATTTGCTTCACCTAACAAAACGTTACCAGAGTCGGCATTGATATTTTGCACAAGGGATACAACTTTTTTAGACCAGACTTCGCTCTCTTCAATGGCCTTCACGACTCGATCCAATCCGTTGATATTGAGTGCAGTTGTCACAAACACCACTAGCAATTTTTTTTCACGGAAAGAATATCTTACAATAAGATATCGCACAGTTGGCTTCTTCATATCCAGTGGTCCCACTGGAACATCGAACTTTATAAAATTCTCTTTAATGAAATGGGAAAGCTCATTTATCGCGTCAGAATGTACAGCGCAAAAAGGCATATTCAAAATTTCGTGAGTGCCGGGCCTATACATTCCCATATGAATTTCGCCATCAATTTTTTCGAGAATCCACTTGGCTTTATTTCGATACCTTAGAGTTAAAGGTGAAGACCTCGTAGGCTTAACAGTTCGCTGTGTCCATTTTGGATCAAACCCCGCATCAATAAAAGAATTCACCACTGAGTCGCGCTTAAACTTGAGTTGCTCAGGATAAGGCTTTCCAATAAAGGGACATCCTTCGCAATTTGGCCAATGCCGACACAAATCCTTACCCGACCTAGAAGGTGTTTTTTCGACTTCTTTTTTTGTCCGTTGAGATTCTAAATAATTCTGTAACGCTTTTTTTCGAAAAGGCTTTTGCTTTTTCATTTTTGTGTCCCACCTGATTCCGTAGAACCTTGCGTTGTTTCACCAGTAGATTTCAAAGTTTTTTTAATTTGTTTATCGGAGTTTTCTTCGTCTTCGGGCCGATCACAATAATTTCCCCTTAAATAGACCGGAGCCAGGAGTCGACCTCCGTTGGCTGTTCCCTGCTGAAAAACAAGAGCCGATCGCCCCACTGAACCCGGAGAATACACAATAGTTGAGCCGTCTTGATGAAAAAAAGTCAGAGCTTGCCGATTCACCAACGAGCGGAGATCTTGCACCTCGACTGTTTTAGAGCCCTTTGCCGTCTCAAGCACTCGATTATAAACAGCATCTTTAACAATAAGAGATTCTGCTCGTCCGTTAGCAAGTGTTCTACGAAAAACAGCCGAAGTTAAACCTTCGGAATCCATAATTTGAAAAAGTTCCCAATCTGCAAACTGAGCCTCAGACTGAAATCTAAACGTGTCTTTAACCAAGAGTCTGACTTTTTTACCATCAGGTCTAAACTTCCAAGGTATCTGATCGACCAATCCACAACTTGTGATATCTCGCATTTGATAACCCGTTAAATGCTTAGGTAACTCAGCTTCGGGTTTGGCTAAAGAGTTCTGGGCCCAAGCATTCGAAAAACTGTAAACTGCGCTTAAAATAAAAAGCGATTTTAGAGGACCCCATTTGTTTTCTTTAATTAGCCGATTCACCTTTATAGAATTCCACAGTAAATAAACTGTGACAAAGATTAGGGCCAAAAAAGATTGGCTTTTAAAAAACAACACAATCGCCAAACACAAAGACACATAAACCAGCAATCCCGAGACATAGACTCCAAAGAAAGTCATCGCTGCTGCCATCAACACACAAACATTTAACGCGCCAATTAGAACATTCATCTCCAAAGCCAAAGATTCGCTTGGAAAAGGAAGAACAAGAAACATTCCCAGCAGAAACAATGTCGAAACAAAACGATGGCGTTTTCGCTCAAAAGATTCTTCCATGTAGTTGAGTATTATAGATTAAACCAAATCCCTCAACACCCTATTTCGCGCCATAAGCCGCTGCTTGTCTTTGTACTCTCTGTGGCGACTTCTTCCACCAATGGACTCAACATAGGACTCCACGTCCATAATTTGAATTTCGAATGGATAATAGAATGTTCGTTTTTCACGCAAAGAAATAGGAATCTTTTTAATTTCATTTCTTATGGCTGCATTTTTTGGAAGACGATTTTGAAGATCTTCCCAAAATTTAAACGCTGGATCGGGAGCACTAATCAGCTGTCGCCCCGTAAACTGAATTGACCTATACCACCTTGAGCTTAGCGGATTTCGCGCCAACCCCAAGGAAACGTGGTGCTCTTCTTCCAATTTCTGAATCGCCCTTCGGGCCACACGAACCGAAATTTCGCCTCTTTCGAGCTGCCGCTGAGTTTCTGTGACAGTCTGAAAAAGAGCATCATAGGGAATCAAAGCATTGTTTGATCGACCCGGTTGAACATTGGCTATATTTAAGCCGCCAGACTCTATCAAAAGCTGCAAAAGGTTATAAGCATCAAATCTATTCTCGGTGACAAACCTAAACCCAATTCGATCGTAAATTTCCTCTACAAAGCTAAGGGGCTTGGAAAGTAACTTTATAAGAATAGAATTTCGCTCTTTTCGTTCTTTTTTAATGTAACGAACCAAGGAAACAGATTTATCTTCAAACTGGAATTTCCATCGGCGAGGCCCCGCAGGCTGAACAAACTTGTCAAAACGATCAAATATTTGCGAACGAGCAAACTGAAAATTTTCACCTCGGACATCATTATCCAAGTGAGAAATAATATGCATAACCCTTAGGATTGCGCAGGCCCATTTTCCGATGAGTGTTTTATTGGATAGTTTTTGAGTTCCCGGCGCAAATACGCTTCTACCAGATTGGTTGTTTGAGGCCTCTACAAGTAATCTTAAAATGTCCGACGACGCCCCCCGAGAAAGTAGCTCATCAGGTATTTTTTCACCGACTTCTAAAAGTTGGTCCTGAATAAAAGCGATGCTCTGAAAATAAATTCTCCAAATTTCTTCACGAACCAGTAGATCGTCTATGTCGTATCCGTAAGAAAGAAGGAATTGCTTGGCCAAAGCCTTGCTTGGGCAGTTGAGTTTGGGGGTATCGATAACCGAAGAGCCCTCTAAAACAACCTTAAGAGAGCTCCAATCAAAATCTAATGTTTTGAACATTGCGAGAGATTACTACCAACGCTCGTCTTCGTCTTCTCCTGACTCTTCAATTTCTTCAAAACTTTCGCGTCTAGCAGAATTCCAGGATTCATCGTCTTCAGTCCATTCGTCTGAATCGTCGAACTCAGCGCGACTTTCATCTTCTTCTTCGGCGCCTTCGATGCCGGCAGGATCGTCTTTCCACCAAGGTGGAGGACCTTCTACGCCTTCTTCTTCAAAGGTTTCTTCGGCCTCATCGCCTTCAAGCTCTAAACCTTCTTCTGAAAATTCATCTTCTCCAGCCTCGTCAAACTCTGGCTTGTTGAAGTCTTCTTCTGTGGGCTTGTAGGCAGATTTTTTTGTAGTCCCGACAGCCATAGCACTTGCGGCAGTTGCAGCAGCAATCGCGGCAGCTGTTTTTGGTTTTGGTTTAGATTCGGCTTTTGTGACTGCCTCTTTCTTGACCGCTCCTTTTGGCGCAGAAGCTTTTTTTGCCTCTGCCGCTGGCTTTGCCGCTTTTACGACAGCCTTTGCCTTTGCGGGCGCTTTTTTTACAGGAGTCGCCTTAGCTTTTTTTGCGGGAGCGGGTTTAGTTTTCTTTTTTGCTGCTGCCATTTTCGTTTTTCTTTCTTGGTTTAATTTTTCAATTAAATTTTAAAAGTTTTATTTAGGTATAAGAATCCGATAAAATAGCCTTTCTTAGGGTGTCAAGAACGAGTCGCATGGAAATGAATATTCTTTTTCAAAATCGCTTTGTGAGAGTTTTAGAAAAACCACCGAAAACTCATTACGACGAGCTTATCCCTATTAATTCAAATACTTGGAAGAATTGGCGACCAGCCCACCGACTCGACTTTGAAACATCTGGGGCCATCGTTTTTACGCACAAAGACGAGACTGACAAATTCAGAAAAGACATAAACAACCCGCAGAAAATCAAAAAAGTTTATCTCGCCGGCCTAGAAACTCCATTATTAGAACTCGAAAACAGCTCTCGGGACATGCTCTACACAGAAGGTTTTATTGCTTCTCGTTATAAATCTTCAAAAAAAGTTCAGTTTTTTAACCATGACCACCCACCAAATCCCAGATTCTGGAAATCCATGCAGCCGGTTTCAGCGCAGTTTTTTAAACCAAAAGACCCGGCCGAGCTTGACCCCCTGAATATTTTTTCAAAATACATTTACAGAGTTCATCTAGAAACAGGCGCTCGACACCAAATACGCGCTACACTCGCGCATTTGAATTCTCCGATTTTGGGCGACCCTCTTTATGGCAACTCCAAAGAAACCAATGAACGAATGCAACTGCATTCGTATAAAATAGAAATTTCAGAAAGCCTTTGGGGCGAGGCGATCTCGGTCACCTGCCCCCTTAGGCGTTTTTAAAAATCAAGCCCTTGCCAAAGTTCTAAAAACTAGGGGTTCCGCCGCAGAGGACCCAACGTCCACTTCAATTTTGTCGCCATCAATGATTTTCCCTGTGAGCATTTCTTTAGATAGGGGCACCTGAATCATTTTGTAAACCGTTCGCTTCAGAGGTCTCGCTCCAAAAAGCGGATCATATCCGTTTTGCGCCAAGCGTTTTTTTGCATTCTCGCTCACAGTGAGAGTTACTTTTTTATCTTTCAAAAGCTGATTGAGATTTCTGATTTGTATGTCCACGATTTCTGAAATCAATTTTTCAGAGAGTCCGCTGAACACAACAACTTCGTCTATTCGGTTTATAAATTCAGGGCGCAAGTAGCCGCGTAATTGCTCTATAAGCTTAGGCTGAAGTTTTTCTTTTGGCTCATGGATTGAGTCTAAAATCATTTGAGATCCAATATTGCTGGTCATAATTAAAACAACATTTTTAAAATCAACGACTCGACCCTGTCCGTCGGTCAATCGACCATCATCAAGAACTTGCAACAAAACATTAAGAACATCTGGATGGGCTTTCTCAATTTCGTCAAACAAGACAACACAGTAAGGCCTTCGACGAACTGTTTCTGTGAGCTGACCGCCTTCATCAAATCCCACATATCCCGGAGGTGCCCCAATGAGTCGGGCTACCGAGTGCTTTTCCATGTATTCGCTCATATCAATGCGAACCATGTTTTGTTCACTATCAAACAGAAACTCAGCGAGTGCTTTTGCTGTTTCTGTTTTTCCTACACCCGTTGGCCCCAAGAACAAAAATGAACCAATCGGCTTGCTAGGATCTTTTAAGCCACTTCTAGCCAATCGAACAGCATCCGAAACCGCTCGCAAAGCATCTTCTTGTCCGCGAACTCTTTTTTCGAGCTGAGTCTCCAGCGAAAGCAATTTCTCGTTTTCACCTTTCATCAGTTTTTCAACAGGTATCCCCGTCCATCGACCTACGATTGCGGCAACTTCGTCGGAACCGACTTCTTCTTTTAACATTCGAGGACCCGTTGTCTTTTCGGCCAATGCCTTTTGAGCTTTCTCTAGTTCTTTTTTATGAGCTGGAATTTTTCCATACTTCAATTCGGCAGCCTTAGATAAATCGGCAACCCTCTCGGCTTTTTCTAACTCCAGAGTGAGTTGCTCGCCTTCCTTTTTGAGTTTTTGTATAACTTGAATATCTTCTTTTTCTTTTTGCCACTGACTTTTGAGCGCATCTGTTGTGAGTCTGAGTTGTTGAATTTCAGACTCAATGTCCTTAAGGCGAGTCTGACTTGCGAGATCAGTTTCTTTTCTAAGCGCCTCGCGCTCGACCTCGAGTTGAACAATTTCTCTGACTTTAGAGTCAATTGATGCCGGCATAGAATCTATTTCGATTCTCAACTTAGCTGCTGCTTCGTCGACTAAGTCGATAGCTTTATCTGGCAAAAACCTGTCGGCAATATACCTGTGCGACAACACAGCCGCAGAAACCAGCGCTTGATCTTGAATACGAACTCCATGATGAACTTCGTACTTTTCCTTTAAACCTCTTAAGATGGAAATAGTGTCTTCAACGCTAGGCTCGCCCACAAAGACCTGCTGAAATCTTCTTTCGAACGCGGGATCTTTTTCGATATATTTTCGATATTCATCGAGCGTCGTAGCCCCGACACATCTCAACTCACCTCGTGCTAAAGCGGGCTTTAAAAGATTTCCGGCATCCATGGCACCGTCTGATTTACCAGCGCCAATAAGAGTGTGCATTTCGTCTATAAAAAGAACAATTTCACCTTGAGATTCTTGAACTTCTTTCAAAAAAGCTTTCAGACGTTCTTCAAACTCTCCGCGATATTTGGCACCCGCAACCATGGCACCAAGATCTAACGAGCGTAGAGTCTTTCCTTTTAGGGACTCAGGCACATCGCCATTAACTATTCTTTGCGCCAATCCCTCTGCAATTGCTGTCTTTCCGACTCCGGGTTCGCCAATCAATACGGGATTATTTTTTGTTCTTCGAGACAACACTTGAACAACCCGCCTAATTTCTTCATCTCGCCCAATGACAGGATCCAACTTTCCAGACCGAGCAAGCTCGGTAAGATCTTTGGAATACTTCTCGAGGGTTTGATATTTATTTTCAGCGTCTGCGTCTTGAGCCGAATGTTTACCGCGAACTTTTTTAAATTCTGTAAGCAGTTCCTCGTAAACAATTCCCTTTTCTCTTAGTTTTTGAGACAACTGACTGGGCGTTTGAACAATTGCCAAGAATAGATGTTCAACTGTCACAAAAGTATCTTTAAGTGTTGTGGCAATGTCTTCGGCGTTCTGAAGGACT
>JACCDO010328923.1_pt1 | contig 20633 bp, 19 predicted proteins | sample 7446101 | NCBI WGS metagenome assembly JACCDO01 (sample SAMN15323440, study PRJNA562643) | freshwater metagenome | isolation source: river surface water | place: USA:Blue River Watershed | collected 2017-08-16
CATTAGATTTAGAAAATTTCCCAGTCAAAGTGCGGTCGAAGCCATTACAACTATATGCGAACCAATCGCTGTCACAGGTTGCTAATCCTGCACATATACCCAAGCATTTACCTGCATATCCACCACCTCATACATATGGAGGTCGCAAGCGAGAGAGAGAAAAGGAAAAGGATAGTAAAGACGCAGCTATTGCAGCAGCAGCAAGTGTGAGTAGTGGGCAAGGTAGTAGTAAACATTTGAAGATATCTAGTTTGCCGATTATTGAAAACGTTAATTAATATAATTGTTGACATGTGTACATATATAACTACGGGCTTCCCCCACTCACTCGCTTACTCACTCGCTTACTCACTCACTCACTCACTCAACTACTTACTCACTCACTCGCATTTAACTAGAGCTTGATAGTCGCGAAGTAATAGGACTTGTAGCAAGCCGTGAAGCGGGTTGGGAGTGTTGCTTTGGGCTTTTTGACCGCTTTCTCGACGAGGGTCGCGACTGTTTATCTGGTCTTTGTGCAAGATATGACTCGTTAGCTTCTGCTTCGATAGTGAAACGATCTGGTGCAATAATCTTGGCTATTTGACATTGTATTTTCATAAATTCAACTCTTTCTTCATAATATTTCCTTACTTTAGCAGCATGTGCATCTAGTTCTGCTTGGTACAAGTCTAATCCCCAGAATCTGTCAACTGCACACTGATCACACTCTTCATTCCACATATTTTCTCTCTCTAACTCTGCTAGTCCACACTCCCATGTATAGAATCTTAACTTATATGACCTATCATCTTCTATTTCCATCAATTCTCTCTCCGCTTTCTCATATCCTGCTATACGCAATGCTCTTCTTGCTGCTTTCTCTGCTGCTCTTCTATCTATTCTTGCTTCTTCTTCCAAGATTAGTGTTCGACGCATTAATTCTTGTTTTCTTTTTAATCTCTCAGTACGTGATGCTAGTGAGTGAGTGAGTGAGTGAGTGAGTAAGTAAGTGAGTGAGTGAGTGAGTAGGTGAGTGAGTGAGTAGGTGAGTGAGTGAGTACCTACGTATAAGATGCGCTCTTCATACTGCTTTAACTCGGCTTCTCTTTTCTTGCGAGCTATTTCTGCTAAGTCAAACTCATATTCTTGTTGTGCTAATAATAACTCTGTTTTCCACTTATTTAATGACTCAAAATCACTATGTGGTACGTATGTAGCCAAGCCAAAGCGGCTTGCTGCACGCTCCTTTGTTATGGGCATCCCGGTGGGGTCCACAGACGCCAACTTCCACGAGTATTTGTCTTCTCGTTCAATTTTATATCCCTGAATGAGTGAGTGAGTGAGTGAGTGAGTGAGTAAGCAAGTGCGTGAGTGAGTGAGTAAAGCACCTCTTCACCGGTCTTCTCGGGCTCGTTATAACCACGATGAAACTTCAAATTAGCATAATGTTGCTTATATGCTAGTGCCATGTTGTCCGTATTCCTGTCCTCTGCCAACACATTTTTGTCGCCTTAACGTGAGTGAGTGAGTGAGAGAGTGAGTAAGTAAGTGAGTGAGTAAGTGAATGAATTAGTGGGTGAGTGAGTGAGTGAGTGAGTGAGTGAGTGAGTGGTTACCTCGAAGAGCCTTCTTAATCATTAATTCGTAATTAACTCTCTTGTCCTCTTCTTCTTTCTTCATTCTTTCATTGAGTAACCGTAATTCTTCAGCTTCACTCTCTAACCGCAATCCTTTCCGCTGTGCATTCAACGCATCTAAAGAGAAGTCACGCAACCTTCTCTTGATGCGCTCACTAGCGATTGAGGTGATGAGCTGACTTAGCTTTTGCTCTTTGTGACGTAGAACTGCCAACTGCTCCTTGCGCTCTAACGTGAGTAAATAAATTAGTAAGTAAGTAAGTAAGTGAGTGAGTAAGTAAGTAAGTAAGTGAGTGAGTGAGTGAGTGAGTAAGTAAGTAAGTGAGTGAGTGAGTGAGTATATTCACTGTACCTGGTGGTTCTAATATATACAACGGATCGAACCTGGAGTCGCTTATACACGCGTGGAAGACGTCATGCAAGCATTTATCACAAATACTTACCAAATCAACAGGAAATTTTTGGAAATATACAATTCCTTTTGAAATTTAAGTGAGTAAGTAAGTAAGTGAGTGAGTGAGTAAGTAAGTGAGTGAGTGAGTGAGTGAGTGAGTGAGTGAGTGAGCAAGTAAGTGAGTGAGTGAGTGAGTAACCTTTCTCGGGATTCAGAGTAAATAATTGCTCGTCGTCGGCTTGCCAAACTTGTGCGTGTGAGTAAAGTGGTAAATTACCAGGTAAATTTTTTATTTTTAAATTTGTAGGAATTTGATTAGTTCTCATTCTCAGCTCCACCTCGTTCATCCTCCTTATCCGGCACAAGCGGCAATGCTTGGCCATGGGCTCGTTGCAGTGATCAATCATAGCCAGCAATTCTTTAATACTATATATGAGTAAGTAAGTAAGTAAGTAAGTAAGTAAGTGAGTGAGTGAATGCGCAAGTAAGTAAGTTACTGAGTATACCTGGTACGATGTATTAGATTGATCATTACAACTCGATCGTCGCTACTTAGGAACCTACTGATGTCAATCACACGCTTTAGTGTGCCCTCTGGAGACAGATTTAGTAGTTCGTACAAAGCTTGAGCAGATAAATACTTGACGAAGGTAACGCAATCAACTAGTAACTTATTAGTGTTATATTGTGTGTACCTATGAGTGAGTGAATCAGTGATTGCGTGAATGAATGAACAAGTGAATGAAGATTACATTTGTTTTAATGCGGTGCATATACTCTCTTTTCCCGTGCTTTTGTATAGTTTAATGATTATTTCATACAGTTGAATACAAAGAGTAACATCCTCGTTTAGTGTATCTATCATATTCAATATCAACAACTTGGTGTTTAACTCGAGATGCGGAAGTAACGGAATATAACGCTCTTTAAGTTCTGTGATGTGCGAGTGAAATGAGTGATAGTATGTACATGAGTAAATAAAGATTAATACCTGCTGGTAATGTATATAACCCAGCTTCTTTCTTATCTGCCTCTTCAATCGCTCGAAGTTGTTGTTCCCAATCCTTATCCGCTTCTGCATCCTTTTCCGTGTCTATATCCATCCTATTCGGGAGAAATTCTCCCTAAAAACCTTCCTTTTCTCCTTCTCTTTTTTTTTTTTTCTGTTTTTTTTTCTACTGAGTCTACACCCATTTAGGGATTGCAAGAGAAAAAGAAAGAATTGTTTTTACTAAACTACAGAAAGAAGGGGTCACCCTTCGCTACACTAAACTAATTACTTGCTACTCACTCTCTCACTCACTCACTCACACATTCACTCACTAACTCACACATTCACTCACTCACTCACACACTCAGTATTCTTAAGTGTAGTACGACTGCGCCCCAGCACCTTTCAATTCTTGTAATAATTCAGGTGAAAAGGAGTTTTTATACTCGAACCAACGGTCTTGATGCGACATTTTGAATGATTGAATGGTTTTCATCACTAATTCTTGGACGACAGCGTTGGAATTGATGTACAAATGCTAGAGTGAGTGAGTGAGTGAGTGAGTGAGTAAGTAAGTGAGTGAGTAAGTGAGTGAGTAGGTGAGTGAGTAAGTACCTGGAGTATTGATGCAATCATGGAAGGCATATACACCGGCAAGTCTAACGGCATACTTAGCACTACACAACAGCACATTTGGATGGCATTGACGTAGGCTTTATCCGCTTTACTACTCTCATTAACGGCAACCTTCATCTTTTTTCTATCTCTTTCGCTGGATGAGTAAGTAAGTAAGTAAGTAAGTAAGTGAGTAAGTGAGTGAGTGAGTGAGTCATGTACCGATTAGCTAAAATATCACAATTCTTGATGAATGCCGACGAGAGAGTCGTTAACTCTTTTGCGGTTTTAAGACTTAGATACCAGGCCATACCAGTGGTGCTTAGCTCAATAATCGCAGGATTACTGTCAGCTAATCCGGTATTATACGCGTCTTTCAACTTCTTCTTGTGGTCGTTGGTCATCATGGCCCAGTTCTTCGACATGATTATGGTTAATGACTTCAATGCTGTGTCCTGGTATACAAGTGAGTAAGTAAGTGAGTAAATAAGTAAGTAAGTAAGTAAGTGAGTAAGTGAGTAAGTGAGTGAGTAGGAATTCTACCTGGATATGCCATGACGAACTAACACTATTTTTAACTAGCAATTCGATCAACATGGAGACGTCTTTCGACTCTTTGCTTGCATCAACAACATTGTAATTATGAGCAAAGAATAAACAAGTTTCAACGGCTTTTTTACTCAGCTCCGGGTCCTTATTCCCGGATACAAGCAATGCTAATTCTAATAAATTATGCACTAAAACCGTCCACACTTTGCACTGATTCGTTCCTTGCATGATGTAGTTGAGCCAGAACAGCGCGAGCTCACTTGCATTGTATATCTTCTTCGCTGTGATATCATCAACGGCGGCACTATCTGAGGATTTGACGGTACCTGCGAGACTAGTGAAGATAGTGTGTAAGCTGCTCTCTAGTAAAGCACTAGAGTTGGCATCAGAAGCGACGTATATTTCACTTAATAAGCCTAAGATAGCAGCTGTTTCAACACGAGTTGACCGGTAAGGAGAGACGAGGTGGTTGCACTCACTACAGGTATAGTGAAGCAGTGTGTATCCGACAGAGGAAGGTCTCTGCAGGACCATTGAAACGGCAATATCCGCCCATAAATATGCTTTGGTGAGTAATAAAAGCTTTTCATACTTTGCAAAACCATCTTCAACGACTACTTCACCAGATATTTCCATGGAATCATTGGATTTCAACGTTTTTTGGTAACCTCCAAAGACGTATTGATGCAGCTTGGAGTGCAGCACGGGACCATCTTGTTGTGCAGCAGCGGGAGACACATATATACATGCGTCTTTCACTGCTTCAGCCCAGTCTAATGCAAAATCTTTACTTATTTTTTCCATATTTTCTTCTAAAAAGGAAATAAGAAGGGATTCAACCTTGCCACGCCATGTGCCATCGGTGGGGAATGTGTCAGCATTGACCAATCCACGGTAGAAACCACCAAATAATTCTGCGCGAGTGATATTACCAGAACGTGCTTCTTCTTCACTTGTATCAGCTAATTGTTTTGATGCTTGCAACATATTAGTAACGAAGTCAAGAAGAGGTGACTCAAACCCATCGACAGCTTGCTGGAAGTATCCTAACACCTTAGGAAGTGTCGAGAAGAGCAACATATGATGACGCTTGAATGCACTGGAGCAGATGGAGCTGGAAGAGCGAATACGGATCAAGCTTGGTTCAATTTTACCCGCCATTTGATTCGCGCAACGTAATACATGTCCGATTCCACGTGACCATTGCGCTGCAACATTACCATCTTCATTATTGTTATCATGAGGGTGTGACAGTGCTACTCCTTGCAACAAAGACTTGTACATTGATGGTGCAAGAAGGTTGACGTGATTCAATGGCGCTGGGATCACCTTTGTGTCCACTAAATAGCATAACTTAGTGAACGTGGTCGTGTTAATTTGCTGTGGTGGTCCGCTGTTACTCACCACATTGTTGACTATCCATACCCACATTTCAGGAGGAATACGAGAAGAAACATCGCGATGTGAAATTAGATGCAAGACAATGAATGACACGAAGGATTCAGCTCGAAGTCCTACAGCAGCAGATACCGCCTCATTGGGCTTCGTAATACGCTCAAACAACTCTAAGATAGCCGTTACATCGCTGTCAGTGAGTGGATTATGTTGCCATTTTTCAACGTATTTAATGAATAAATCCGCAATTTTCTTGACAATAAGCTCTCTTTTATCTACTTCATTGATGGTAATAGTCATGACGGATGTTGCATCAACAATTGCGCGCAGAAACCTTATCATCAACATGTTATCATCAGTAATTCTTGTCATAGAAGATGAGTAACCAAGGATTAATAATGCGCCAGTTACCACACCAACAGCAGCAGTGGTGCCATCGGTTGGACTAGATAATATGGTCAATTGGGCCTTGATAATCTCCGTGCGATGGTAGCGACTGAAGTATGTCATCCCGCTGATAAGTTTATTCGCAGCTTTGCGAACAGCCTCGTACTCATGATAAAAATGTTGAATATAACAACCTAACGAGTATAAATACATGTTGGTATATGTGCGATGACTGGTATCACTAGAGCGACGCATGAAATTAATGATTGAACTAGCAAACTGTTTAATTCTTGCCGCAAACTGTAAGGTAGCAGTAGCTGCAATATTATTCGTGCTGACATCATGACCTGACCAATAACTCTTGGATATCATATGATTACTCTCGTTGTTACTCAATTTCTTGTCGCGAACAAGCGCGCTTATGCATGAGTGAACGGTGCGTACTAACATGGAAGAGTATGTCTTCTTCATTGCTGATAAATACGTTTTTTTCTTATCACAATTTTTATGCGCTGACATTCTGCGACCAAGTAAGACATTGTAAAGTTTTAACCACTGCTTGCGCACCGTGCTGTTGTCCTTCAAGTCGACCAAGCTAGATTCTAGTTGTTGATGTAATACCAGTAAAAACCGGAAGACAGTGTAACGAATGGTTCGCAATATACTTAGTGATGGATACTGCTTTGTGTCAACGAGTTCGCGTCCGGTGTAAGGGATGAGATGAGAACTGTCAGCACTTCCATCCTGTTCTACAGTAAGTGGAAGCTGGTATGTATTCCAAGACTCATCGATCGTCCCAACCACATCATCACCAAGTACTTCAGCAGCACCTCGCAATGCTTTGGTTATGATGCATAAGCCGTTATTGATTATTTCCTCAATCTTCTTTGTTGTTAATGAACCTGGAGCTGCACCAACAGCGGTATACGTCTCAATAGCGACAGTTATCTCCTGGATAGCATCAATTACAGTTGAATTTAGGATAGTGCTAGTTAACTCTAACGACTCCTTCGATGGTACGTGCCACTGTATATTCTTTCCATGTGCGACGTCATTTGCACCACCTATCAACGTACTATAAGTGGGCTTGATACCATGAACATAGAAGCTGCTCAATCCTTTCAAGGTATCCTTTAACAACTTTACAGCATGCTTTCGCACTGTCTTATCAGTGTGGTTGAGGTATGCCTTTGATGTGTATAAGGACAGCCAGTTACTGTAAATGTGGTCGTTAACTATGGTATTACCAAGACAACTTCTCACGATACCGGCAGCTAATCGGAGACGAAATGACAACTTATCACTCGAAAATCCATCAATATTCTCCAATACTTTAGGGATTAAAGACTTTACTAGTGCTGGATTCGTGTTGGTTATTGCCTCCATGATCTTAGCGCAGGTCTTACTGGCATTAATTGGTGAATTATTCAAGAAATAAGCAACAATTTTGTCTTCAAACACAGCATGTAAAGGATCCGATGGTTTCATCCCTTGCATGATGAAGCCAACACATTCTGCGATATAGCCACCAACAATGAAGCTGTTCTTGGGTTGTTCATGTCCATCCGGTGTGTCTTCATTGCTGTTGTGACCTTTCTTGGGATCTTGACACTCTAATAATTGAAATATTTTATCTAATAATGCCGGTAAGAAAGTGTTGAAACTCGAGGCAATCAGGTCCAAGTGAATATTGAACGTGGATGAATTGTATGCGTTTAACGCCGCAATAAAGCTACCATCAGAGTAGTTACTGTCTGCATTTGCTCGCAACAAATATGGCATCGTATCCGTTGGAAGAGTATATTCAGAGTACTGTGATTGCACTGGTAAAAATCCAAATAATGTTGAGAACATGGACAAGCAAAGCGATGTCTTCATTTGGTTGTTACTATCGAGTCCGCCGAGTAACGATAATCGCAACAGGTCTGGAATATATTCCAATAGATAGGGTGTTGGATACAATAGTGGCTTGATACAAACTGACAGTGCATAGAAGGCAGATGGTGCTTGATGCGGTTGATTAGACACCGCATTCGTATCTAACGCATTCAATAAAAAAGGAATAACAACCTTGCATACCAACGGATCTATGGTCATAATATTCTTCAATGAACCCGCACAAAATCGCTGCATCATAACATTTTTACTATACAATCCTTCCATTGTTAGCAGTGTAAATGTACCATTTAAGTAACGAATTGTCGGTAAATGAAAAGGTAATTCAAATATTTCATAGCGTGATATACTCACTTTTGTCTGAGCAAATGATAGTGATCGCCCGATGTGGCGCGAGGTTTCACTGACCATTGTGCATAAGAAATATGCTAATAATTCAGTCCAATTACCATTATTACTTGGATAGAAAAAAGGGCGAATTGATTGATAAAACATAGCTAGATCGTGCGCATTGGAAAGTATTTTAGCATCACTGTTATATCCTGGTATCATCACGGTCTCCTCACTATTACCTAACTTGATGGGAGTGGAAGTGATAGGAGATGCGTCAATAAATACACTGGAATTAACTGCTTTACTATCGTACTTGATGGAGATGTAGTAAAGTAATTTGGCTATTTTATTTAAACCGAATTTGCGATTGCTGTATGGTGCTGCAAGTAGTGCGTCATAACAACCTAGAGTGAGGTAGGTAAGTAAGCGAACAAGTGAATAAAGAAAATGAGTAAGTAAGTACCTACAGAAAATGGGAATTGATTCTTATGACTAATCGTTGACCCACTCGAAGGTAACTGCATTAGCTGCCGACATTTTGTGAATAAATAATCTTTTAAAGAATTCCAATCAAACTTTTTGGTGTACTTACGTGCGCGGGTGAACAACGTGAGCCAGGCCAGGTCCCACGTTGGATTATGATTGATACTTTGCCATTTTGTGATCCATGTTGTCATCCATTCATCATAATGTTGATACGATGTAGGCAAGCAATTCAGTAATAACACAATACCTTGGTGAGTGAGCGAATGAGTAAATGAATGAAAGAATTAATGAGTGAGTGTTACCTTCAAAATTTTCAATATAAGTTAAATCTCCCATTAATCTCATACTTTCAACAACAATTTCATCGCTATCTGCACCGTCATTGATAAATCGACGCATTTTATGCAATAATTCTTTTATGTTATAAGCGTATTGAACGGCATTACTGTATGAGTTAATAAGTATATGAGTAATTAAGTGAGTTAAAGAGTGAGTACCTGCCAGAATTTTCTTTGTTGGTGTTTTTGACTACACTAATCATCAATGAAAATGCATATTTCCAATCAAACTTTTTATTACTACCACTTTTATCATGGTCGAATATAGGCACGTTTTTAGTTTTGTTGCATAATTTACATAGAATATTAGTAATTTTAACCTTGATGCGCAGAGTAAGCTGATCTTGCTTGTTTCTCCATATGTCATACAGGGCATAGATAGACTGCATGATTAAGAGGTTTAGTGATAAAGTAAGAAAGTATAATGAAAATGAATACCTGTGCAGTTAATGCTTCATCATGAACATACTTTAATGAAGTTCTACTGCTCAATAATCTACAAAACAAGGTAATATCACTGTCATTCACATTGCCTTCATTTGTTTTTAACTTCTCTAATATTCGAAAAATTTCTTCTTTATTTTGCTCATCTTCAAATGGAAGTTTGACACGGATTTCTTCTGGTTGTCCTGCATTCGCTGGAGTAAACTGGTAACTTTCCATAGTTAACTCGATGCGATGAGTCAAGTAAGCTGTGTTAAACCTGTTGTAAACCTTTTTTTTCGTTCTCTCTCTCTTCCTTTTCTTCCTTCCTTTTTCTCTTTTGTTCTTTTCCTTCGAGAATTTTTTTGAAGGAGCGCCCTCAGGGTTGATTGATAAACATCATTCTTTTTAAGTATGTATTTTTATGGAGTTTAGGATTTAATTCTTTCAACGATAAGTTCTTACTGAAGTAGAAGGTATGCCATGGTAACCCGGAAATTTTCTCGAATTTTTATCATAATCGGAGTATTGTCCAAAGAATCATTAATTTCTCTATTCATTCGCTATCATCCCATTTCTGCTCTAGTTTTACTAAATGCATCTGGAATACGATTCAATCAGAGAGTTCTTCTGTATCCTCGGGGCCGACAGCTGGTTGAATTTTCTCTCCAGATGTTCTGTCTGACAGGAACAGATAAACCAAACCCTCGATCTCACTTGAACCATTTGATCACGCCAATGACTCGCTTGTTCTTCATTTTCGTCATCGCACTCGCGCATCTTGCTTTCAGTGCTGGGTTTCGCGTTCAGAATCGCAGAAGTAGTCTCATTTCCCCACGAGTGTACATGTCGAACGGTATTACAGAGTTTTTTAGTCCAGAAATGTTAGTGGGACCATTAATAACATCTACTGTAGTTGCCGTATCGCTCGCAATATCGACAAAGAGCTTTGATGTGAAGTTCGATAAGTTAGAAAGTAATATGGTAAATCAAGAAAAAATCTTTAATCTGAAATTTGAGAATCTGGAGAAGAGCCTAGAAACGTTAGGGAAGAAAGTTGAGAACTTGGTAAACGCAACGGCAACGAATACTAATAGTTACAATGAACTGAAAAGCAGACTCGATTCCTCTAGTTATACCATTGCAGCTCTTGTTTCAGTTGGTGCTATCTTTTCTGTTATTTATATGATATATGGTACCATACCGAAATAGCTGGATATATATAGATGAAACATCGGACCAATAAATTGAATAAAATCTAACAATGACATATCGTGTACAATAATTTTTACATACTTGTAAGTTAATAATCTTCCCGATTCTTTTGATAAATATTTGTAGAATTGATAGGTATAGGCTGTGATCGAGATTGGCATGGAAGTTATGCCAAAAAAGGGATCCATAATGAAGAAATATACATAATTACACACAATAATACCGTCATTACTCTGATCGCCCGCTTAACGGTTATATCTTTGCACCAGGTGTACCGCCGATGAACTGTTGCATGTACTGATCGCAATATTTTAACTCATTTGAGACTTGCTGCTTGTCCCACTTTAGCTCCTTTGACATTAATTCGACAACAACAGGGATCGCTTTACATGCCTTATGAATGAGTAAGTAAGTAAGTAAGTAAGTAAGTAAATGAGTGAGTGAGTGAGTGAGTGAGTAACCATATCTTTATTTAAAAACGCTAATCTTGTTCTTCTTGCTAATATATCCGTCGCATGCAAAACCCATTCATACCGACAACAATAGACAACCTCTGCTTCAATATAAGGGTAACCAGGTGCGAGTAATCCCATCTTATCCTCTTTCACTGCGATGTCCAACACGTCGCTCGCCCTTCCCCCGTATGCTTTCGCAAGTCTCTCGGCTACTTTGCCATCAATTTTATAATTTTGGATCAATTTTATGTGAAGATTCGCACTATATCCATCACCTAACCGAGTAAGTAAGCAAGTGAGTGAGTGAGTAAGAATGAGTGAGTGAGTGAGGTGGTTAATAGGGTTTCAACCTCCAGCCAACACTTTACTTATCGTTTTACTTGATTTGGAACAGTGTAACTTATTCGTTTTAATAATACTATCCACAGCCTCTTCCGCCATCTCACGATATGTAGTCCATTTACCACCAGCGACATAGGTCGTACCGGTTGTTTCATTGAACTTGATCACGTGATCTCTGCTTATGACCTCTTTGCCACCAATAGTATTCACCGCAGAATTATCCGTGTCGACTGCGAGTGGTCTGATACCTGACCACGCAGACAGCACGTCCTCCCTTCTAATACGTAACTCTGACGGAATAGGTGAGTGAGTGAGTAAGAGTGAGTAATAGTGAGTAGGTGACTGAGTGAGTAAGTGACTGAGTGAGGTAAGTAAAAGGGTGTGTATACCAGGCGACATATATTTCGATGCTTCATTCAACAGCCAAATTATCTCGGCTTCATTTGGGGTTGGAGAGTCCTCTGTCTTACACTTAGTATCTGTTGTACCAACCAATACATGACCCAACCTAAGTGAGTGAGTGAGTGAGTAAGTAAGTGAGTGAGTAAGTGAGTGAGTGAGTGAGTGAGTAAGTGATGTACCATGGTAAATAAAATAAAAATCTTCCATCGGAGGTTGACATATCAACTAAACCAAAGTTGCTAGGAGAATAATATGATGGTAAAACAATATGGATACCACTAGTACCTAATGCGTGAGAGAGTAAGTAAGTAAGTGAGTCAGTAAGCGGTAGTGAGTAAGTAAGTGAGTAAGTAAGTGAGTAAGTGAGTGAGTGAGTAAGTAAGTAAGTAAGTAAGTGAGTGAGGGACCTCGAATTATGCTGCTGGTATTGCCATTTTTGCTCTCTAATTTCCTGATATTATCAGTGTAAGGACCGCCACAAAACAGTATCGATTTAGCATAAATTGTGTGTTCCACACCTGTTACAGCATCCCTCAAGACCGCCCCACTTATTTTCATACCGTTATTCTTGTCATGAATAAACTCAACTGCTTCCATATAGTTAGCCATCACCGCACCTTCTTCGGCTGCGGAAAGTGCGATTGCTAGGTTAGTGCGCGCGTCGTCGTGCATTCCTTCGTAAAATATGGAACAATACTTTATTGTGTCCTAGGGAATACGTAAGAGTGAGTAAGCAAGTGAGAGAATGAGTGAGTAAGTAAGTGAGTGAGTGAGTGAGTGAGTGAGTGAGTGAGTGAGTGAGTGAGTGAGTGAGTGAGTAAGTGAGTGAGTAACAAGGTAGGGCACAAACATTATCTAATTGTGGGAACTTCCTCTTCGCCCTCGACGGGGTCATAATATGCGAAGGTGGACAAGAAAAGCCACATAATGCATCATAAAATTTAAAAAATAACGGAAATAGTCCTAATGGTCCCAAAGAACCTAGGTATAACCCAAATGGAGGTGGCCACAATATCCACTTCGTTATTGGAACTGCAATAGGAACCTGATAAGTAATTGAGTAAGTGAGTGAATGAGTGAGTAAGTAAAAGAATGATACCCAATTAGTTAGATGATTTTGTGTATGCAACATAAATTTCCTTTCTCGATGACAATTAAGAACTAATTTGAAGTCGCTTATAAATGTCTTAATGGTGCTTACTGGCGACTTCAATAATCTGAGTGATAGAAGTAAGAGAGTGAAAATATAATTAGTTAGTGTGTTGATTTAGCGTTAGGAATTACCTTAAATCGTGATTTAATAACGATGCAAACGCTTGAACTAAATATCTACTTCCACCCCAAATCAACTTGGTGGATCTTGACGACGTACCAGAGGCAAAATCTTCCTTTTCAATGCAACATACATTCAATCCTCTCATTGCTGCATCTAGTGCAGCACCTGCACCTGTTGCACCGCCACCTAGTAGTGAGAGAGTAAGTATAACCCAAAATTTGACATAAATATAAGTAGGGAGCACCTATTATCAATATATCTAATTCATTTTTATCATTAAATTGCTTCAACTTTGATATAACCTGTTCTCTTGGTCTGCTTTGATTTCCTCCTTTACTACTTATAGTCGCAAATCGACGAATCAACATTAGAGTAAGCTCACGAATGGTAGTGAGATTCCAAAGTAATTAGATCGCAATAACGCTTAACAGGGTCGATGGAAAGACCTATTACTTTTAAATTTCCACTTCATTTCCGGGTTAGAATTTTCAAGTAGAGCCGGGGTGTCGAAAATAAAACTTCCTTATATTACAAATAGCACAAAATGCGGTTGACAACCTACCTAACTGCCGCCGTCGCTATCTCCATCCTCATCGACATAGTCATTGTCTTCATCGTCTTCATTAGTACCGTCGATACTAACCCTACCATATGTCCACTCATCCATACTCATACTTGTAGTAACTTGATTAGACTGTTGCAGTGCATGCACTAGCGCCCTCAGCTCTTTAATGATCTTGTTCTTGCTATTCAACTCTGTTTCATAAGAATTTATATCATCATTCAATGCATCAACTGTCTCTTGCAACGTGTTGATTGACTGTAATAACTGTTCAATTTCATTATTTTTCTTTCTTATTTGTTCTTTTGACGTGGATATTACCGCTAACTGATCCTCCAACATCTTCTCTTTCACCTTGATAACTAGATGTAAATCCTTTTCTTTCTGTTGTGATTCTATTAATTCTTTTGTCTTTTGAACTAACACTGTTTCAAGTGAGTCTAATCTCTTACTTATTTCACTAGTATTAACGGTAACATCGGTACTTGTGACATTGGGGTGTGGTGTATGATTTGCTGTCTCATGCAGCTGCTTATAATGACGTAATGTTAACTGTAATTTCTTGGTGCACTCTGTAAGTTCTTGAAACTTACTCATTAATGCTTTATTATTGTGGTTTGCTACTGTCAACTGCTCGGTTGCCTCGTTAAAACACGTTTCAGTTGCATAAAATCGCTTTTCTAGCTTGTTGTACTTGCTTTTAACTTCTTCTACTTCATTCTGTAAGCGACTATTCTCTTGCATTGTGTCATTGCATAGCTTGTTCAATGAGATCACATTCGTATTAGCTGTGGATAACTGGGTATTGACAGTTGTATTTGCAATAGTAGCTTCATGCAAACGTGTCTCTAATCCCTGGATGGTGTCCAACTGACTCGTTACTTGCGCCTCTAACCCTGTGTTCTTACTCATGATTTCTTCATATTTTGAAGTAATTTTATCTATATCTTTGCGCAACGTCATGTTCAAACTTTCTTGGTTGATCAAACGACGGGACACGCTCTCTATCGCCTCTCTCCTGTCTTGCAGGGATTTAGACTGTATTATTTCCTGGGATTTCTTGTGGTTGGCGTTGACTTGGTGAATAATAATATTCCATCGCAGCGTGTGGAACGCAGCACTTATGGTTCGGTTTTCTACCATCTGCCTTTTATGTAGTAAGTTTTGCAGCCTTAATTGTCGTTGAAACAGCCGCTGCTGCGCTTCAAGAGTATCCTCTGTTTGACTTGCTTGATTCTCTACTTCTACCTGCTGCATCACCAGTGGTTCGTCGATCACATGGTCAACTGCTGCAATGACACAGGGATTATTGTCTGCCTGCTGTGTCACCAGTGGCTCGTCGATCACATGGTCAACTGCTGCACTAACAGAGGGATTATTGTCGATGGAGACAAGCAGTGACGAGGCTTCGTCCTGGTCTTCATTGTCCAGTACAGACAGTATAAGTGGACTCGTCGCTTCATCGATGTATTCTTTTGCAACAAGAGGACTGTGTACCTCATTCGAGTCATTAGAGGATAAGCTGTGATCAAAGGATATTGTTTGTACTTCAGTAGGAACCAACTGAATACTCTCATTACTAGCTGTAACCTCTTCTTCAAAGTCCTGCTCGTGATTCTCATCATCATTATGACTGTTATCTATGTTAAAGTAGCTGTTATTAACGGGTTCTTCTATGCTCTTCTCGCTGCCACTATCCGCCTTCATAGTCTCGTCCAGCTCCAGCCCGTAGTCGTCGTGGTCGTTGTGTCTGCTGTATATTATGCTAGAGTTGACTTCTTTATGAGTCTGTTTGCTACGAAATCGTTGGGCGATTTGATCAAAGCGAGGTGTATTCACTACTATTACTGCGGGGGTTTCACTGACAAGAATATTCTCTTTTTCATCGTCAATAAGCTGGTTATTCTCGATTATAGTAGGTGATCGAGGTGGTAAAATAGGGATGGGACTGGTGCTAGGCAGCGTCATCGGTTTGTTATTTTCCATCCATTCAATGCATGAGATATTATCTATATACTGAATATGCTTACATTTAGCAATGATATTCATGACAATACCAGGCATGTTAACTTTTGCTGCATTTGTACCACTACCTGTGATGAGTAATGTATGTAGCGACTTCAATTCATTCAATGGTTTGATGAGTATAGTTTCGTCGTAGTAAGACGGTAAGCAAATATTACGAATGTCTAATTTAGTGATATTAGGACAATTGCGATGAATATTCTCTAATGTTTTGATGGGATTATAAGCGACATGAAGTGTCTCCAATGAAGGTAAATATGGTAATGCATCTAAGCTAGTATAATAATTACCCGATAAATCAAGTATTTTCAGGTCAAATAAGTACGTTAAATCGTTCAAATTACTCGAATTATTTAACCTACGAAAGTGAGAAAATAATAATTAGTAAGTGATTACAAAGTAAGTAAGAAAGGCAGAACCTGTTAGAAGAAATATTAATTTCGGTAATATTCTTCACGTAACTATGCATATTTTTGAGTCCTTTTAAATCTTGTAATAGATTATAGTGTAAATTTAATGTTTTGATGCATGTATTAGGTGGTAATGCATCGAATATCCTATCAACAGAGACTAGTTGCATGTTCAGGTACTCCGCCTCCATGATAACTGCTTTTAAATACTCTAGATAAGGGTACTGTGATGGAGATGTTACTCGTATAGGCAAAGCATCATTCAGATGAGCGCAATATGGTAGCTTGATAGCGATTATTTTTAAATTTCGGATCGAGTTCCGCGTCCGGTTGATAGGGATTTGGGTAAGAGAAGTAAAGAAGAAGATGAGATGGAGATGGAGGTCGTGGAAGAAGAATAGACTCATTAATTTATGGAATCAAATATTACTTACATTTAAATTACATTTCAATTACCAAAAATGGAAAAAGTTCCGGATTCTTGAAAGAAGGAAGGAAAGAAGAGACAAGAACAGAAAGAAAATGAGTGAATTGAATCAGTTTTGCCTCCTCGCTAGCAGCCAGAAGGGGTTAGCTCTAACTGCGTTGATTCAACAAGTGTTAAATAGTAAGAAAATATATAATTTTGGTGAATTACTCTGTATTCCTTCAGTGCAAGGTATAAACTCACTTATCGCTTACTAACCTTGTAATATATCTTCTTGCTTGATTATCATACGAATTCATTCACTCACTTACTCACTCATAGCGCTTGCTACACAATCGGAGTATATCAAATCATTTGCTACTTTGGAACTATTTGCTTATGGAACTTACTTTGATTTCGTAGCAAACAGAAATCGTTATTTGGAGCTAACAAGTGAACAAGGAAATAAATTGAGATTGTTAAGTATTGTTTCTCTTGCATCCGCTAATCATGAATTACATTATTCAACTTTAAAAGGTGACTCAAATATATCTATTCACACATATGCTTACTTACTTACTTATTCATTCAACTCAAAGAACAATTATACATAACTGATTTACGTGAGTTAGAAGACATCATTATTGAATGTATTTATTCTGGTTTAATAAACGGTAAAATTGATCATCGTAACAATATATTAAGAGTTAGTGAATGCATTAGGCGCGATGTGCCCACTGCCGAATTAGAGAATATTATCAATACATTGAAAGAATGGAAGAATAAAATGAAATTATTCGAAAATACTTTAAAATCATCATCTGAAACAATACAAATATCACGTAATCGGTATAAAGAAGAAGCAGAAGAAGCTCAAAAAGCAGCAGATAAAACAAAGAATTCATTGCAGCAGCAAGCAAGTTCAAGAACTTTGTAAAATGTAAAATGTATAAGTAAAATGTACAAATAATTACAATTTCTATAAATATTGCATCTATTTTCTCTTTCAGTTATGTGCGTTTACTCATTCTTGTATTCTATTGGTAGAGCGAAGCCTACCTTGGCTGCAGTTCGTCTTACTATCTCTTGAGGATCTAACTTCTCACCCGTGTCCAGTGATCGTAGGTACCTGAGCTCTGCAACGGCAGCTATATTCTTGGCATAATTATAGGCATTTTGACGCATTAGTGTTACTTTGTCCTTGTTTGTTTCTAGTTTTCCTTTGTGAAATTGACTTTTTAATTCATTTTTTAATACATTTTTTGATGGTAATTTTGATAAATGACGCAGTAATACGCGGTAATCCTGTACTACTTGTCGACTTGTCATACTAACTTTATAAACCCTCTTTGCTTCGTGTGATACTTTCCTCAATCGACTCAGAAATCAATAAATAATAACTAAATGTTCTATAATCAAGAGAAAAGGAGTGAGTAAGTGAGTAAATGAGTAAGTAAGCAAGCAAGTGAAGTGATTCAATGGGTATCCTCAGAACAAAGATGACTAAATGTTCATACACAGACTTATTACTACTACATAATAAGTATTCAGAGAGATTCCCATTTATCAAGTCATCATCGGATTAAAATTAGTAATAGGGTCATGTCATGTGATAGAATAATTATCATCAATAAATGTTCAGTTGAACTTTGAGTTTTTGACAATATCATCCCCATGAATATGAGAAAGGAAGTGAAGTGAGTAAATACTGATCAGACAAATGCCTCGATAAACATCAAAATTTTATCGAGTAGAAGGATGAATGGGCCCTCTACTCGGTCAGACTCGTCATCTATTTAATCGTCATTTCAGTAGTTTACTCATTTAATAAGCTAAGTTCATTGAGAGTAATGTTATACAATTATGTCAGACTTAATTTCCTCTCATATTTACAAGGCCTTTGAAACGATACTGGCGCAAGAAATCAGACGGTGTCCTAAGGTTTATAAATCATCACTCACAATTATATAACACACATTGTTATTTCATGGTTGTTTCAAACGGATTAGATAAGCACTATATCGTCCTGGCAAGGTCGCTGTGCACTTTCTACCGAATCATTGTCGATCATTCGGGGAAAGAATAATATCATCATTTCCATTGAACACAGTAAGTAGAGTAGGATGAACGAGGAAATAGCCCGATAAGACTTACCATTTACTGGTGTATGCCGTGATTGACATCAACGATCTACGAGGTTTGCCTTTTCTTCGCGATGAATGGTTGGCTCTTGGGCCGCACGGCCCTAACTTCTCTCTCCGAAAATGGAATATTAGATGGCAAAGCCTCCTATAACTCTAAAATAAAGTCTTACGAGAGACAGAATTGATTTGGATGATAGTTTAATATTTTTTTCTACGGGGTTCCCGCTTAAAGTCTATGGCGGACCCGGAAATTCTTCGGACGGTACATGTTAGGAATATAATAATTGTCCACCCCACCACTCCAAGGGTTTTGGTTCTTGCAACAAGAAGCAGAAACATGTATGATTTTGTCGTTCTTTTCAGGTTTAAAGTTGTAATTATTCTATAATAATTTTTTAGTTACCTAATTTATAAATTTACCTAGTAATTTGAGTACTAAATAACGTGCTAATATCTGTATAAGTGCAGATTTAATACACTCTTAAACTTGCACCAAGGTTATTTCAAGCCATTTCAACACTGGGTGGAGATGTAGCAACCATTTCAGCATTAGGTGGAGACGTTGTAGCAGCTTCATGAGATGTTGCAGTTTTCTCATAAGACAATAATCGTCTGTTTTTTACTATGATATAAATCAAATAACTGATAGGTAATGCTCCAACGACCGCTATCGCACCAAGATTATTTGTTTCGGCGTTACTTTCGCTTGATCCGTTACTATTACTGTTACTATTTGAAGTAGGTTCTGCGGTGGGTTCTGGTGTAGGACTTGCAGCAACTGCTGTAGGTGTTACAGTAGGAGTTGCTGTAAGTGAGAGTGTTTTCAATGATGATGGTGCTGCAAACCATATAAATGAATCACTACTATCAATCTGCAACGAATAAGCACTACTTGTAGTTGTATAAATATTCGTGTAGGAATAAGTGCTCAAGTCAATCTTCAACATACCATTGGTAGGACTTGTCCAAGTCGATACATACGCATAAGTTTCTGTTGAATCAACAGTTATTCCCATGGGTCTAGTTATTCCCGATGTAATCAAATTAGTAACTGCATTGGTTTGAAGATCAACTTTACTAACTTTATTACCAACACTCTCAACAAAGTATAATACAGTTTTTGATGGATTTAAAGCAAGTCCTTTGGGTGCTCCCAAGGTATATGAAACCGCATTCAAAGTTAAGGGAAGTGTAGTAAAGCTACTAGTTGCAGTGGGAGCTAAAACTACCTTCCAAATAGCACCAGCTGTTGAACTTTCAGTTCCCGCTGCTGTATCCGCAATGTACATAATATTACTTGATCGATCAATGGTAGACGATTGAGGCCAAAAAGAAGAGGCTGTGGTGATATATGATCCACCGTATCCAGTTGTACTAAAGATTTTTTGGTTTGATCCACCGCTTGATAATGAAGAATATTGATTCAAATAATTGTATCCACCATCGTAAATGACTGAATTAAATTCATCAACACTAATACTATAACAATTGCCCGCAGAACTTGTAAATATTACTGAAATTGCATTATTCGATAGATCAACTTTGGATAGAGTGCCAGTTGCATCGGTAACATAGATGTATGCTTCATTTGAATCAACATGTAAAGTATGTGGATCAGACGATGTTAATGTAGCAATAACTGTCTCTGTGTATGCCTTGATACAAGTACATTGCCATAGTAAGCAAGCTATAGTGATAAAATTATGCACCATGGTTTCGGGGTGTAGGTATAGGTATATATGTAATTGCACTTCTTCTGGCTCACTCAAACTCCCTAGGAACCTACCGACGTAGTGTGGGTCTGACGACTCGGACCCTAAGTGCCTTGTCTTTTTACAATTAATTATAACAATCATATAAATACGATTGATAAAATAGAATCAACTTATTGTTTTAGTTACTGATCTCACGCATTATCAATTTCAATTAGAGCATCATAAATTATAACGAGTTGAACCAAATATAGCAAC
>JACCDO012218793.1_pt1 | contig 20625 bp, 1 predicted proteins | sample 7446101 | NCBI WGS metagenome assembly JACCDO01 (sample SAMN15323440, study PRJNA562643) | freshwater metagenome | isolation source: river surface water | place: USA:Blue River Watershed | collected 2017-08-16
ACATTGACATTATACATGATGGGATATAATAACTTAACTTCTGTGGGTATTTCGATCGTTTTTTCGTCCATCATTGTTTTCATTTTACTCTCTAATTCATATATTTTTTTAATACCGTCGTTTTTCATATTGTAGTAATTGAACTCATTGTATATTTCCAAATTGGTTTCTATTTTTTCATATTGTTTGGATGTATGCAAATATAGCGTGGTCGATGTTTCCAATTTCCAATAGTTAGCGAGGGAAATACATAGAGTCGCCAGTGCATTCAAAATGACAATGATTGGAATCGTCCACTCACCATTTTTCGCGAGAGGTGCAAAAATCGTAATACCGGAGGTTATGAATAACGAAGTTAGAATGAGAATATGCGATTTCAATTGTGTAATATGACTGGCATATAAATACATGTTCTTTTGTCCTTTTAAAAAAGTGATGAAAATACTGAGTTCATTGATATATTTATAATTTTTAGGGAACTCGTCATAGATTTGGATGGATACCGATTCTTGACTATTGGTTTCTGGATCCAGATTATCATCATTGTCCGACATGGTAAGTGGACTATCACTATGCGCATATGTATTATACAATTCGATCATATTATACGTTTTAGGCATAGATATTTCATGCTCAAATGATTCTAAATGACTCATGATATAATATGGCGAGGTTTTAGGGTAGATCTTCTATAAAAAATTATAATGATATTGTAAGGTAAGGTGAAAGTATGTCTAATTTTTCGGATTATGCATTATCCAGAAGAATCGCAACAACTAAAGCAAATTGCAATACATGTCATACAAATACTCCCACTATTACGAGTCATGCAGTAACTGGTCCGACCGGTTCACCTGGAGCAACTGGCAATACTGGTGCGACTGGTCCTACAGGTGTAACCGGTTCGACTGGTCCCACTGGTTGTACTGGACCTACCGGGAATACTGGACCTACCGGGAATACTGGCCCTACCGGGAATACTGGACCTACTGGTTGCACTGGACCTGGATTATTTACCCTAATTAGTAGTTCACCGAATATCACTTTTCCTCATAGTAATACAATTGTTGCATTAAATAATGATACTACTGGCAAATCATTTGCAATAACTGCAGAACATTACAACTCATTGTTTTTATCATTTATATATCATGCAGATGGACTCCTTCCAAATGTAATAGGTTTATCATATTATCATAATTCAATTTACAAACCTTATCATTATTTTCATTTTAATCCAAATGGTACTGCTATGGAATATGATATAAAAATAAATAATACTATTACCGCATTTACTGGTTCATTTGAGTCTGATGATCATTTTTCTATAACACTTGACAATTACAGTATATTTTTTTATGTGAATGGGGAATTGAAATACACGCACGAACGTATCGATCCACCGTGTGGTAATTATTTTCAAGGGTATTTTGGAGTTACATCATTAGGCGATTATGTAAAAGATATAACGTTTGGTTATTTATCGACAGGTGTAACCGGACCAACCGGAGAAACAGGACCCACTGGTGCAACTGGTGCAACTGGTGCAACTGGACCTGCTGGATATGCAACAAATACCGGTGCGACGGGTCCAACTGGGGCAACGGGCGCAACTGGGCCAGGATTATTTACACTCACTACAACATCTTCAAATATTAATTTTCCCAATGGTAATACAATTATTGGATTGAACAACGATGTTACCGGTGATTCATTTGCAACTACAGTAGAGTATTATAGTTGTTTATTTTTATCTTTCACATATCATGTTGATGGAATCCTTTCAAACACAATTGGTTTATCATATTATAATGGAACGTCTCATATACCCTATCATTATTTTTGGTTTAATTATAATGGAAGTAACTTTGTATATAAAATTATAGTTAATAGAGATGTCATTGTGTATGAAGACACATTCAACTCGGACGACAATTTTTCTATATTGATTGATGATTTTCATTTACGCTTTTATGTAAATGGATTATTGAAACATAACCGAGCTAGAAGTGTTCCTGATAGTGGCGATTATTTCCAAGGTTATTTCGGATTAACTTCCATCGGTGATTGTATCCAAGATATAACATTTGGTTATTTGTCATCCGGTGTAACAGGTCCAACAGGAGAAACCGGTGCAACTGGTGCAACTGGTCCAACTGGTGCAACTGGTCCAACTGGTGCAACTGGTCCAACTGGTGCAACTGGTCCAACTGGTGCAACTGGTCCAACCGGAGAAACTGGTCCGACTGGTCCAACCGGATTGATGGGACACACTGGTCCAACATTATTCACATTAACAACAACATCATCTAATATTAGTTTTCCAACCAGTAATTCTATAGTTGCATCAGAAGATGATATAACTGGTAATTCATATGCAGTGTCTATAGAAAATTATAGTTCTCTATTTTTATCATTTACATATCAAGTTGACGGAACTAATTCAAATATTATTGGTCTCTCATATTACGATACAATATATAATCCATATTATTATTTTTATTTCAATGTGATTGGAACCCAACATGTGTATCAGATTATAATAAATCAATATAGTTCTGTATTTTCTGCAACATTCGCGCCGGGTGATTTATTTTCGATTGTCCTTGATAATCATAATGTATGTTTTTATGTAAATGGTTCATTGAAATATACTGGTATCCGAACTGTTCCTACGTCGGGTAATTACTTTCAAGCTTATTTTGGATTGACATCCGCAGTTGATTACATCAAAAACATAACATTTGGTTATTTGTCATCTGGATTTACCGGTCCTACCGGAAACACTGGCGCAACTGGTGTTACTGGACCAACTGGAGAAACTGGTGCTACTGGTCCTACTGGTCCTACTGGTGCTACTGGTTCTACTGGTGTAAAAGGTGATACTGGTCCAGGATTATTTACATTAACAACATCATCATCTAATATTCATTTTCCAACAAACAATTCTATTACTACGTACAACAATGATACCACTGGGCAATCATTTGCCACTACAGTAGAGTATTATAGTTGTTTATTCTTATCTTTCATATATCATGTTGACGGAATACTTTCGAATACTATTGGTTTATCGTATTATAATGGAAGTAATTATATTCCCTATCATTATTTTTGGTTCAATTATAATGGAAGTGAATTGGTATACGAAATTATAGTTGACAGTAATAATGTGGTCCATAGTGATACGTTTAATTCCGATGATCATTTCGCTATTACGGTTGACAATTACTATTTACATTTCTATGTAAATGGAGAATTGAAGCATAGTAGAGACCGAAGTGTTCCAGAAAGTGGCAATTATTTCCAGGGATATTTTGGATTAACATCCGTGGGGGATTACGTAAGAGACATAACATATGGTTATTTATCATCTGGAGAAACAGGTCCTACTGGAAACACTGGTCCTACTGGAAACACTGGTCCTACTGGTGATACTGGGCCTACTGGTTATACTGGGCCTACTGGTGCAACCGGTGAAAAAGGTGATACTGGTGTAACTGGACCGGGATTATTTACATTAACCACAACATCATCCAATATTCAATTTCCCAGAAACAATACTATTAGTGCATCCAACAATGATACCACCGGTGAGTCATTTGCCACTACAGTAGAGTATTATAGTTGTTTATTCTTGTCTTTCATATATCATGTCGACGGAATACTTTCGAACACGATTGGTTTATCATATTATAATGGCACTAATTATGTTCCCTATCATTATTTTTGGTTCAATTATAATGGAAGTGAACTGGTATACGAAATTATAGTAAATCGTAATGATGTGGTACATAGTGATACGTTCAATTCCGATGATCATTTCGCTATTACAATTGACAATTACTATTTACATTTCTATGTTAATGGAGAATTGAAGCATAGCAGAGATAGAAGTGTTCCTGAAAGTGGTAATTATTTCCAGGGATATTTTGGATTAACTTCCGCGGGTGATTACATACGAGATATAACATATGGTTATTTATCATCAGGCGTAACTGGTCCAACCGGAGAAACTGGCGCAACAGGTGCTACAGGCCCAACCGGAGAAACTGGTGCAACAGGACCAACTGGTCCAACCGGAGAAACTGGTCCAACTGGTCCAACCGGAGAAACTGGTCCAACTGGTCCAACCGGAGAAACTGGCTCAACTGGTCCAACCGGTAACACTGGTGCAACCGGCCCTGGATTATTTACATTAACAACATCATCATCGAATATAAGTTTCCCAAGCCACAATTCTATTATCACAACGAGTAATGATACCACCAGACGTTCATTTGCTACTACAGTAGAGTATTATAGTTGTTTATTCTTATCTTTTATATATCATGTGGACGGAATCCTACCAAACACAATTGGTTTATCGTATTATAGTGGAACTTCTTATATACCCTATCATTATTTTTGGTTCAATTATAATGGTAGCGAATTCGTATATGAAATTATAGTAAATCGTAATGATGTGGTACACACCGATACATTCAACTCGGATGATCATTTCTCTATTATACTTGATGATTTCTATTTGCGTTTTTACGTTAACGGGGAATTGAAGCACATTCGAGATCGAAGTGTTCCTGAAACTGGAAATTATTTCCAAGGCTATTTTGGATTAACATCCACCGGTGATTATATAACAGATATTGCATTTGGTTATTTATCATCAGGTGTAACTGGACCGACTGGAAATACTGGACCGACTGGAAATACTGGACCTACCGGGGAAACGGGTCCTACTGGTGCTACTGGACCAACTGGAGAAACCGGTCCTACTGGTGCTACTGGACCAACTGGAGAAACCGGTCCTACTGGACCTACCGGGGCAACTGGAACAACCGGTAACACTGGCGCTACCGGCCCTGGTTTATTTACATTAACATCATCATCATCCAATATTCAATTTCCAACAATCAATTCTATTACTGCATCCAACAATGATACCACCGGTCAATCATTTGCCACTACAGTAGAGTATTATAGTTGTTTATTCTTGTCTTTTATATATCATGTCGATGGAATACTTTCGAACACAATTGGTTTATCATATTATAATGGAAGTAGTTATGTTCCTTATCATTATTTTTGGTTCAATTATAATGGAAGTGAATTGATATATGAGATCATAGTTGACATAAATGACGTGGTACATAGTGATACATTTAACTCTGATGATCACTTCGCTATTATACTTGATGATTTCTATTTGAGTTTTTATATTAACGGGGAATTGAAGCATCGCAGAGATAGAAGTGTTCCTGAAGGTGGAAATTACTTCCAAGGCTATTTTGGATTAACATCCGCAGGAGATTATATACGAGATATCACATATGGTTACTTATCATCGGGCGTAACTGGTCCAACCGGTCACACTGGTCCAACCGGTCACACTGGTTCAACTGGTCAAACTGGTTCAACTGGTCAAACTGGTCCAACCGGTCACACTGGTCCAACCGGTCACACTGGTCCAACCGGAGAAACCGGTGCTACTGGACCAACCGGTGCTACTGGACCAACCGGTAACACTGGCGCTACCGGCCCTGGATTATTTACATTAACATCATCATCATCAAGTATCAGTTTCCCAACGCACAATTCTATTATCACAACAAGTAATGATACCACTAGACATTCATTTGCTACTACTGTAGAGTATTATAGTTGTTTATTCTTATCGTTCATATATCATGTGGACGGAATCCTTCCAAATACCATTGGTTTATCATATTACACTGGAACTTCTTATATACCCTATCATTATTTTTGGTTCAATTATAATGGCGGTGAATTGGTGTATGAAATCATAGTGAATCGAAATGATGTGGTACATACCGATACGTTCAATTCGGATGATCATTTCTCTATTATACTTGATAATTTCTATTTGCGTTTTTACGTTAACGGGGAATTGAAGCATATTCGAGAGAGAAGTGTTCCTGAAACTGGCAATTATTTCCAAGGTTATTTTGGATTGACGTCAATTGGTGATTATATAACAGATATTGCATTTGGTTATTTATCATCAGGTGTAACACGACCCACCGGAGAAGCAGGTGCAACTGGTGCAACTGGACCAACTGGCGATACTGGACCAACTGGTGCTACTGGCTCAACTGGTGCTACTGGCTCAACTGGTGATACCGGGCCAACTGGCGATACTGGACCAACTGGTGATACTGGCCCAACCGGAGCAACTGGTGAAAAAGGCGATACGGGTGTAACTGGACCGGGATTATTTACATTAACTTCATCATCATCCAATATTCGTTTTCCAACAATCAATTCTATTAGTGCATCCACCAATGATACCACCGGTGAGTCATTTGCTACTACGGTAGAGTATTATAGTTGTTTATTCTTGTCTTTTATATATCATGTCGATGGAATACTTTCGAATACGATTGGTTTATCATATTATAATGGAAGTAGTTATGTGCCATATCATTATTTTTGGTTTAATTATAATGGTAGTGAATTGGTATATGAAATTATAGTGAATCGAGATCATGTGGTACACACGGATACATTTAACTCAGATGATCATTTCGCTATTACAATTGACAATTACTATTTGAGTTTTTATGTTAATGGGGAATTGATGCACATTCGAGACAGAAGTGTTCCTGAAACTGGAACTTATTTCCAAGGCTATTTTGGATTAACATCCACCGGTGATTATATACGGGATATAACATATGGTTACTTATCATCAGGCGTAACAGGACCAACCGGAGAAACGGGTGCAACGGGTGCAACGGGTGCAACGGGAGAAACGGGTGCAACGGGTCCAACGGGTCCAACCGGAGAAACCGGTCCTACTGGTGTAACAGGTCCAACCGGAGAAACCGGGCCTACTGGTGCAACTGGACCAACCGGAGAAACCGGTCCTACTGGTGCTACCGGCCCTGGATTATTTACATTAACATCATCATCATCCAATATTCGTTTTCCAACAATCAATTCTATTACCACAACAAACAATGATACCACCGGTGAGTCATTTGCTACTACAGTAGAGTGCTATAGTTGTTTATTCTTATCTTTCATATACCATGTGGACGGAATACTTTCAAACACAATTGGTTTATCATATTATAATGGAAGTAGTTATGTTCAATTTCATTATTTTTGGTTTAATTACAATGGTAGTGAATTGGTATATGAAATTATAGTGAATCAAAATGATGTAGTGCATACCGATACGTTCAATTCCGATGATCATTTCGCTATTACAATTGACAATTTCTATTTGAGTTTTTATATTAACGGGGAATTAAAGCATCGTAGAGATAGAAGTGTACCCGAGAGTGGCAATTATTTCCAGGGATATTTTGGATTAACATCCACCGGTGATTATATACGGGATATCACATATGGTTACTTATCATCAGGTGTAACAGGACCAACCGGAGAAACCGGAGCAACTGGTGCAACTGGACCAACCGGAGAAACCGGAGCAACTGGTGCAACTGGACCAACCGGAGCAACTGGTGCAACTGGTGCAACTGGTGCAACTGGTGCAACTGGACCAACTGGTGCAACTGGACCAACTGGTGCAACCGGTGCAAGTGGTGCAACCGGAGAAACTGGTGCAACTGGACCTACTGGTGCAACCGGAGCAACTGGACCTACCGGTAACACTGGCGCTACCGGCCCTGGATTATTTACATTAACAACCTCTTCATCCAATATAAGTTTCCCAAGCCACAATTCTATTATCACAACAAGTAATGATACTACCAGACATTCATTTGCTACTACGGTGGAGTATTATAGTTCTTTATTCTTATCTTTTATATATCATGTGGATGGAATCCTTCCAAATACCATTGGTTTATCATATTACACCGGGACTTCTTATGTTCCCTACCATTATTTTTGGTTTAATTACAATGGAAGTGAATTGGTATATGAGATTATAGTGAATCGAAATGATGTGGTTCACACCGATACGTTCAATTCGGATGATCATTTCGCTATTATACTTGATAATTTTTATTTGAGTTTTTATATTAACGGGGAATTGAAGTATATTCGAGACAGAAGTGTTCCTGAAACTGGCAATTATTTCCAAGGCTATTTCGGATTGACATCTACCGGTGATTATATAACAGACATTGCATTTGGTTATTTATCATCAGGCGTAACTGGACCAACAGGAGAAACTGGTGCAACTGGTGCAACTGGTCCAACTGGTGCAACTGGTGCAACTGGTCCAACTGGAGAAACTGGTGCAACTGGAGAAACTGGTGCAACTGGAGAAACTGGTGCAACTGGTCCAACAGGAGAAACTGGCGCAACTGGCGCAACAGGAGAAACTGGTGCAACTGGTCCAACAGGAGAAACTGGCGCAACTGGCAACACTGGCGCAACTGGTGCAAAAGGTGATACTGGTGTAACTGGACCTGGCTTATTTACATTAAGCACATCATCATCAAATATTTATTTTCCAACAAACAATTCTATTAGCACATCTACCAATGATACCACCGGTGAGTCATTTGCTACTACGGTAGAGTATTATAATTGTTTATTCTTGTCTTTTATATATCATGTCGACGGAATACTTTCGAACACAATAGGTTTATCATATCATAATGGAAGTAGTTATGTTCCTTATCATTATTTTTGGTTCAATTATAATGGAACTGAATTGGTATACGAAATCATAGTTGATATAAATGACGTAGTACATAGTGATACATTCAATTCGGATGATCATTTCGCTATTATACTTGATAATTTTTATTTGAGTTTTTATGTTAACGGGCAATTGAAGCATCGCAAAAATAGAAGTGTTCCTGAAGGTGGCAATTATTTCCAGGGCTATTTTGGATTAACGTCCACCGGAGATTATATACGAGATATCACATATGGTTACTTATCCTCTGGTGTAACTGGTCCAACTGGAGAAACCGGGGCAACTGGAGAAACTGGTCCAACTGGAGAAACCGGGGCAACTGGAGAAACTGGTCCAACTGGAGAAACCGGGGCAACTGGTTCAACTGGGCCAACTGGAGAAACCGGGGCAACAGGTGCAACTGGACCAACCGGCGCAACTGGACCAACCGGCGCAACTGGACCAACCGGCGCAACTGGATCAACCGGTGCTACCGGTTCTACTGGTGCAACCGGTAACACTGGTGCTACCGGCCCTGGATTATTTACATTAACATCATCGTCATCCAATATCAGTTTCCCAACACCCAATTCTATTATCACAACGAGTAATGATACCACTAGACATTCATTTGCGACTACAGTAGAGTATTATAGTTGTTTATTCTTGTCTTTTATATATCATGTGGATGGAATCCTTCCAAATACCATTGGTTTATCATATTATACTGGAACTTCTTATATACCCTATCATTATTTTTGGTTCAATTATAATGGAGGTGAATTGGTGTATGAAATCATAGTAAATCGAAATGATGTGGTCCACACTGATACATTCAACTCCGATGATCATTTCTCTATTATACTTGATGATTTCTATTTGCGTTTTTATGTTAACGGGGAATTAAAGCATATCCGAGAGAGAAGTGTTCCTGAAACAGGAACTTATTTCCAAGGATATTTTGGTTTGACATCCATAGGTGATTATATACAAGATATTACATTTGGTTATTTGTCATCAGGTGTAACAGGACCCACCGGAGAAACAGGTGCAACTGGACAAACTGGTCCAACTGGTTCAACCGGTGCAACTGGACAAACTGGTCCAACTGGGTCAACAGGTGCAACTGGACAAACTGGTCCAACTGGGTCAACTGGTGCAACTGGACAAACTGGCGCAACTGGCGCAACAGGAGAAACTGGTCCAACTGGTTCAACTGGTGCAACTGGTCCAACTGGTGCAACTGGTCCAACTGGTGCAAAGGGTGATACTGGTGTAACTGGACCTGGCTTATTTACATTAAGCACATCATCATCAAATATTCATTTTCCAACAACCAATTCTATTAGCACATCTACCAATGATACCACCGGGCAATCATTTGCCACTACAGTAGAGTATTATAGTTGTTTATTCTTGTCTTTTATATATCATGTCGACGGAATACTTTCAAATACTATTGGGTTATCGTATTATAATGGAAGTACTTATGTGCCTTATCATTATTTTTGGTTCAATTATAATGGAAGTGAATTGGTATACGAAATCATAGTTGATATAAATGATGTGGTCCATAGTGATACGTTCAATTCCGATGATCATTTCGCTATTACGGTTGACAATTACTATTTACATTTCTATGTAAATGGAGAATTGAAGCATAGTAGAGACCGAAGTGTTCCAGAAAGTGGCAATTATTTCCAAGGCTATTTTGGATTAACATCCACAGGAGATTACATACGAGATATAACATATGGTTACTTATCATCGGGTGTAACTGGTCCAACCGGAGAAACTGGTGCAACCGGTGTAACTGGTCCAACCGGAGAAACTGGTGCAACCGGTGCTACTGGTCCAACCGGAGATACCGGTGCAACAGGTGTTACTGGTCCAACCGGAGAAACCGGGGCAACCGGTGCTACTGGTCCAACCGGATATACCGGTGCAACAGGTGTTACTGGACCAACCGGAGAAACTGGTGCGACCGGTTCTACTGGTCCAACCGGAGATACCGGTGCAACAGGTGTTACTGGTCCAACCGGAGATACCGGTGCGACCGGTGCTACTGGACCTACTGGTGCTACTGGACAAACCGGTGCTACTGGACCTACTGGTGCTACTGGCGCTACTGGACAAACCGGTCCTACTGGACAAACCGGTGCAACTGGGCCTGGATTATTTACATTAACAACCTCCTCATCGAATATTAGTTTCCCAACCTCCAATTCTATTATCACATCAAATAATGATACTACCAGACATTCATTTGCCACTACAGTAGAGTATTATAGTTCTTTGTTCTTATCTTTTATATATCATGTGGATGGAATCCTTCCAAACACGATTGGTTTATCATATTATACCGGTTCTTCTTACGTGCCCTATCATTATTTTTGGTTTAATTACAATGGAAGTGAATTGGTATACGAAATCATAGTGAATCGAAATGATGTCGTACATACTGATACATTCAACTCCGATGATCAGTTCTCTATCATACTTGACAATTTATATTTGAGTTTTTATGTTAACGGAGAATTGAAGCATATCCGAGACAGAAGTGTTCCAGAAACTGGAAATTATTTCCAAGGCTATTTTGGATTAACATCTACCGGTGATTACATACGAGACATAACATTTGGTTATTTATCATCAGGTGTAACAGGACCAACCGGTAACACTGGTCCAACAGGTAACACTGGTCCAACAGGTAACACTGGTCCAACCGGAGAAACTGGTCCAACCGGTAACACTGGTCCAACCGGTAACACTGGTCCAACCGGAGAAACTGGTCCAACCGGTAACACTGGTCCAACAGGTAACACTGGTCCAACAGGTAACACTGGTCCAACCGGAGAAACTGGTCCAACCGGAGAAACTGGTCCAACCGGTAACACTGGTCCAACCGGAGAAACTGGTCCAACCGGTAACACTGGTCCAACCGGAGAAACTGGTCCAACCGGTAACACTGGTCCAACTGGACCAACCGGTAAAACTGGACCAACCGGTAAAACTGGACCAACCGGTAAAACTGGACCAACTGGAGAAACTGGGCCAACTGGAGAAACTGGGCCAACTGGAGAAACTGGGCCAACTGGCCCGACTGGTCTTGCAGGAAATATCGGCGCAACCGGCGAAATCGGCGCAACTGGTGCAACCGGCGCAACTGGTGCAACCGGCTCAAGTGGACCTGGGTTATTTACACTAACTACACAATCACAAAATATTATTTTTCCAACATGTAACTCTATACGTTCATTAGACAATGATACAACGGGTGATTCATACGCCGTTACTGTGGAAAATTATAGTTCATTATTTTTGTCATTTGTATATGAAATCGATGGTACACTTCCAAATGTAATAGGTTTATCATATTATGATACTGTAACACAAGAATATAGACCATATTATTATTTTTATTTCAATGCAATCGGCCAAGCTGATATGTATCAAATAATTATAAACACATGTCCTACTGCATGTTCCGATTATTTCACAGCTGGCGACCAATTTTCTATTATTCTTGACGATTATAATGTATTTTTTAACGTAAATGGATTATTGAAATATAGTGAACCAAGAACATTTCCTGCATCTGGTTATTATTTCCAGGCTTATTTTGGATTAGTATCTGAAAATGAATATATCAGAGATATAACATTTGGATATTTATCAAGTGGATTTACAGGTCCAACTGGTGAAAAAGGATTGAGTTCAGGATTATTGTTATACATGAATTACAGTGAAATTACAGATCCATCCAATTCTATCATAACATCCTTTCCACTAGACACTAGTATGAATGTTCCAACTAATATGACCCCTTCTCAAAGTAATATATCCAAACTTTCAATTGTTTCTACGAACACATCATCTACCAATATTTCATGTATTCTTCAAAAAGACCAAGAAGAATGTATTAGTCAATTTGGTTGTTATTTATCTGATTTGAATAATATAATTTTTATACCAAGTGGTATTTGGGACTTGAATCTATATTGTTACGTTTCATCTATCACAACCGTGAAATATTATATATATTTATATAATTCTACAACACAAACATTTTCATCACAAATCGGACAATCGGGTAGTATTGTATTATCAAATCAAACCATTTCGCAAAATATTTTGTCATCTGTCATTTCTACAAATGTTTACACGACAGGTTATGATATGTTATGGATTTTTGTATCTGCATTATCATCTGGAAATAACACTACTATACATATTTCTTTTGAAAATAGTACTTATTCACATATTCATACTACAATTTCAGCACAATATGGTCCTACCGGTGAAATTGGTCCTACCGGTGAAATTGGTCCTACCGGTGAAATTGGTCCTACCGGTGAGATTGGTCCTACCGGTCCAGGAATAACTATTGGCACAACTGGTTATGGAAACTTATTAGTAGTTGATCCGCAAAATACATCAAATGCATATTATTCTGACGTTTTATCAACTGATTCTAGTGGAAATCTCAATATAGGTGGATCATTATTACCTTCGACAACATTACAATACAGTTTGGGTGCAACTGGCTCGCGATGGAAAGATATGTTTGTAGGCCCTGGAACCATTAATATTGCAGGTCCAGTAGGATCATCTGCCACAGCAACAATTGGAACCGATGAAAACTCTATTATATACACTGAGTTTGGGTTTGCAACTCCATTTATAAATGTAGGTGCATCTGAAGTTACACCCAATGTGGTTGGTGGTTGGAAAATCACATCTTCTGGTGATCCAGGTGACGAAACTTATGATTTAACTGCCCAACAAGTAATAGTAGGTGCAACTGGATTAACTGGTCCAGTATATTCATTGATTCGAAATCCTGGCCCTACCGGTGAAACTGGCCCTACCGGTGAAACTGGCCCTACCGGTGAAACTGGACCTACTGGGGAAACTGGACCTACTGGGGAAACTGGACCTACTGGGGAAACTGGACCTACTGGGGAAACTGGACCTACTGGGGAAACTGGACCTACTGGGGCAACCGGACCTACCGGGGCACAAGGTAACAATGGAAGCAGTGGTGGATTATTATTATACATGAATTATAGTCAAATCGCCAGTCCAAACATACCTATAAAAACGGTTTTTCCTGATGACAGTTCTATGTATGTCCCGCATAACATAACTCCTACCCAAACAAATATTTCAACAATATCAACAACTGCGACAAATGTTTCCACTACTATAATCACTAATACATTATCCAATGTTCATCACGAAGAATGTATAAGTCAATTTGGTGTTTATTTATCCAATGTTAATTCACCCGTTTTTATACCAACCGGTATTTGGGATCTGAATCTATATATTACTACAAATGTGGAATTGACATTGCGATATCATATATATTTATATAATTCATCGAGTCAAACATTTTCTACCAAAGTTGAAGCGATTACTGGCCAAGCAACAATAGTTGCCAATACAATGACTCAAACTGTTTTATCGAATATCATTGAAGATATTACATATACTAATGGTTATGATATGTTATGGATATTTGTAACTGCACAATCAAATGAGAATAATCATTCATTTAATATTTACTACGAGGGTTCATCATACTCACATATTCATACCACATTGTCGGCAACACAAGGTGAAACAGGTGCTACTGGTGCAACAGGTACTATTGGTGCAACAGGTCCAACTGGATCATTTGGTGGAATCGTTTACACCGATATTATTCCAGATAGTGCAACATATGTTAATGAAACAGTTGTCATAGGCACTGATTCATGTGGAAATGATATTACCACCACTATGAGATTTACGACTGTTAATTTGGGTTCCATGCAAAATGGGTTTGGATCTATATACGCAAAAGATGCATATTTTTCAGCACACACTTTATCTTTAGGATCTGCAGTAATTACTACAAATGATGATGGATCAATTGCATTACCTGCAGGCACCACTATTGGCGGGGTAAATGCAGGTATAATAAATATTATTGGTACAGTTAATTCATACACTGATTTACCAACAAATGCATCACAAAGCACTGGTTACATAATTGGAAGTGATTTGTGGGTTTCTATTCAAAATAACCCAGGCGCAGCTAATGCTGATGGCGCTACGGGTAATTGGAAAAACTTGGGTGCAATAAAAGGCCCTCAAGGAGATAGAGGATATACTGGTGATGCTGGTGCAGTAGGTGCGACTGGTCCTACAGGTTCGACGGGTCCTACGGGTTCGACGGGTCCTACTGGAGATACGGGTCCTACTGGAGATACGGGTCCTACTGGACATACGGGTCCTACTGGACATACGGGTCCTACGGGCGATACGGGTCCGACGGGTCCTACGGGCGATACGGGTCCGACGGGTCCTACCGGCGATACTGGTCCTACGGGTGATACTGGTCCTACTGGTTCAACGGGTCCTACTGGTTCAACGGGTCCTACTGGTGATATTGGACCTACCGGCTATACTGGTGCTATCGGTTATACAGGTGTTACGGGTCCTACTGGTCCAGTTGACACTGATACGATTGTTGCTCTTGTATTAGATTCTCTTGGTTCATCTGGTTCATCGGGATTGGGAACAAATCAAACTTATGCAAATGATACTTGGATGCTTGAATACTTATTGGGACAACCACCAGCAATAACATTCAATCCTTCATTGACAACATCTACCGCATTATATATTTCATGGAATTACCCAGCTCAGTTACAAGTGGGATTTTTGAATAATACACTTATCCCAGCGTTGAATAGTTTTTCACTTTACATAAATAACAATAAGTATATAGTAGATGGAATATCTAGTAATTTTATCAAAAGTGGTTCAAATAATTATGTTACTATGATTGTTATTCACAAAGATTCTATAAGTCCAAACCCATATTATTCAACCACATCTTACAGTACCGGGGGTCAAACTTATACTGGATATGCATACCATTACTATAGTTCAAGTATTACAACTGATATTAATACCACACAATCAAATAAATTATTTGCATGGTACGCGAATCAGAGCACATTTAATAGTACAAATAAGACAACTGTCAATTTTGATACTTTTATCGAATCCGGACCACCATCTCTTCCAAGAACATTGGCAGTTTCAAATGCAACATCAACAACATTATATATTTCATATCTAGCACCTGAATATGCCGATTCCACTAATCCTGGAGATGGCTCAATTATATCATACACAATCAAATATGTATCTACAGGAAGCACAATAAGATATCCTAGTGGTATTTCATTTTCAACAACGAATACAACTATCTCAGGTCTTAATACAACATTAAGTAATTTATATCCAGATTCTACATTTGATGTTTCAGTCGCGGCTACAAACTCAAGTAGTATTACCGGTTCATATGTAGGTCCAGTAACCGGAACAACTTCATATATTTCACCATTATCGTCATTATCCAATATAAACTTTTCATATAACAAATACAATAACTCAAATACATCATCGATATATTACATAACTGATGGCAGTACTACGAACTCTATAGATAAAACATTATTAGCAGCTGGGTCCATGTCAGTTTCATCACTAACTATGCCTATACATCAAATTAGTAATCGTGGTAAAAATCAAACCAGCGGAACATTAATGACATTTACTGCAAATCTCAATGGAAATAATTCATTAAGTATTAATTTCCCAGGGTTTGGAGAATTAGTACCATCTAATACAAGTAATTCAGTAATAAGTATTAATAATATTAGTGCAGTAGATAACTATAATTCATCAAGTTCATATAATCAGGGATTTTATTTAAATGCGTTATTTAATATGACCATTCAAAATAGCGGGTTTACTGTTCAAAATACTCAAAATACTATTAATTTTTCACAGACTTTCGCAACAACGCCATCAACTCAAAGCACCGGTAGTTTTTCATTTTATTATGATACTCCTATTACTACTGTACCAACTGCATCTTTATCTTCATTTGACATCAGCACTAGTTACTATAAAAGTATTTCAGGTATAAAAGTATTATATTCTACCCCTATTATTACTATTCATACAACTGCTTATAATATGGGTAATTACTTTTACAGTAGTCCACCAGTTACGTATACATGTTCAGTAAATGGATCTAATGTTGGTTCACATAGTGAGACCAGTTTGACAAATGTGAATAAAAATACTTACTATTCAAACAATAAGTTGGCATCTAGTATTCTATTTACAAGTTCTATACCAATCACATCCAGTCTTGGAAACACCTATTCTAAACAGTTGACTTTAAATGCTATAGCAAATAATGTATATAGTAGCAGCACTACTGCATCAACTACTGCAAATGTTATTATTGATGGTGTATCAAATACACTAGTCTATTTTACATTATCACAATCTATCGCAACTGCGACATCTTCGGCAGTTTCTGGTTACAGAGTATGGTCTGCGCCATCTATAGGTAATAATTGTCCTAATCTAACAAACAGTGGTACTACTTATAGAACTATTGCATATGATAATTCATGGAATATAACAACTACTAATAATGGATATGATGCCACCACAGAATTATTGGTTTCCAATGGATTATTTTGCACGCCATTGCTAGGTGGATATCTTAATTATTCTATTTATTTGAATAATACATCAATAAACTACTCAACAATATCGCAAACTGGATACAGATTTGCCACATTTTGTTGGAAATTATCAGCAAGATCTAATTCATATTCTAACTTATCTTTTACAATTAATTCCATTTCGCCAACGCCTACCAAGAATGGAGCAGGTTTATTGCAGATAAACGGTAGACAAATACAAGTACTTTATTTATTCCAAGATGAAAGTAAATTGTCAACTTTTTCATCCAATGTTTTCAATAGTGTATGGATCGATGGAAATAACAACAATAATGGAGTGACATCTTCCAATTTCTTTGATACTACAAAACCAAACGGATATTATGGCGGTATAGATTCAACAAAAGGTGTAACAATTAGTTCTAATAATGCAACAATAAATGTATTTATCCCTTCTGTAAATCCAGTTAATGACACAACTTATTTATATTTAAGATTAGCAATACCTATGGACGTAAGTATTGGATTTGGAAATGTAACTACAACAATAAATTAAACGCATTTTATACGACAATTACACAAATGTCGAATAAAATATAATCATATCAAAAATGTGTATATTTTTCGAGTTTATAATATTAAATATTATATATAATGTCTTCAATATCTGATGCCAACAAAATAGAGATATTGTATAACAAAAATATCGGTAGTGTAACAGCAAAGCCAAGTGGAACAGTTGCACAACAACCGGGTGTGAATGCATCATCTAAAATAATACCTGGTTTGCAGATATTTAATCAAACTATTCCAGATGTAGCACCAACGGATATGGTTCAAGACATGACTTTTAGCATAGATGTATCTCCTGAATCTACTAGTTTGAAAACAGAGAGATGGTATAGTACAAAATATCCTTGGATAGTCAATTATAAAAACTTTCAATTGGCTACAGTACAATACCGACAAAGTTTTTATGGTTTGTATAATGATGATAATTTAATATCTCAAACAATTCCATTTAACTATGACCCTTTACTCAGCTATGCAATAAATGTAAAATTATATTCAGGTGGTAGTTTTCAAAATCTTACCAGTGATAACAATATCATGCCTTGGAATTATGATAAAGATGCTGGATATATAACTTTTTATGGGTCGTCATCAAACATGACTAGTTATTTAACATATAATCCGATAATGACTTTTTGGCGATATGAAGGCACTTTTGGATTGGGAACTGATGCTAGCACTGGACCAACTGGACCATCAGGAAATGCTACAAATACAGGTGCAACTGGGCCAACCGGTTATACTGGGTATACAGGCCCACCTGGAACGTCGACAAATACGGGAGCGACTGGTCCCACGGGCTATACTGGGTATACAGGCATGACTGGTCCAGGTGGTCAAGCAACGAACACCGGCGCTACTGGTAATACCGGACCTACTGGGGAAACTGGTCCTACCGGGGAAACTGGTCCTACCGGGGAAACTGGTCCTACCGGGGAAACTGGTCCTACCGGGGAAACTGGTCCTACTGGGGAAACTGGTCATACTGGGGAAACTGGTCCTACCGGTGAAACTGGACCTACCGGAAATACTGGACCTACCGGAAATACTGGACCTACTGGAAATACTGGACCTACTGGGGAAACTGGTCCTACCGGTGAAACTGGACCTACTGGGGAAACTGGTCCTACCGGTGAAACTGGACCTACTGGGGAAACTGGTCCTACTGGGGAAACTGGTCCTACTGGGGAAACTGGTCCTACCGGTGAAACTGGTCCTACCGGTGAAACTGGTCCTACCGGTGAAACTGGTCCTACCGGTGAAACTGGTCCTACCGGTGAAACTGGTCCTACTGGGGAAACTGGTCCTACTGGGGAAACTGGTCCTACTGGGGAAACTGGTCCTACTGGTTATATTGGTTCTGATGGCGCAACTGGTGAAACTGGATCTACTGGCGAAACCGGACCTACTGGCACTATAGGAGGTGTTATTCCCATTAGTTCATCTGGACTTGTATATGGTGCTACTGCTACTTCTGATGGTTATTTACAACTTGCCTATTCTGTTGGAGGTATTACCGGTGGTAATCCTGGTTTACAACCTGGGTCATATTCAGATATTTTCTCAACTCTATCCATTGATCTCGCAAACTTTGCTCAAAATTGGATCAAAAATGAAAATACTCAAACCATTGATAATACTAAATATATATCACTTTCGATGTCTTCTTCTGGTAAATACCAACTAGCAACTACAAATGGTAGTAACAATGATGCATATTTATCATCCGATTATGGTAATACATGGACGACTGTATCTGGTATTTCTGGATCCAATTCAGTAAGTTATCAAAGTAATGGCACTACCATGTCTTCAACTGGACTATACCAATGTATATTTGACAAAAATAATAAAACATTATGGATATCACGTGATTTTGGTGTATCATTTTCAATATCATTGGAAATTACACCTATAAGTGGGTATGAAAATAGAGTATATGATGGATTTAATATATGCATGTCTTCATCTGGTCAATATCAATATGTTACATTTTATATTGTTCTTGATAATGACAATTCAGATACTGACGCACCATGTAGATCCTACATATATAAATCAGTTGATTATGGGTTTACATGGATCCTTATTAGTTTTTCATCATCACAATATGTGCAATTTTCATGTATATCATGTTCATCATCCGGACAATATATTTCAGTTGCTGATGGACTAGATGGATATATTTTGAAATCAAGTGATTATGGTGAATCATGGTCAAGCGATGGATCACCAAATAGAGGTAGCTGGTCAAATATAATTGCCATGTCAGCATCTGGTCAATATAGAATAACATCAGTTGGCTTAGATATATATGGTTCTTCTGATTATGGAGCTTCATGGACAATACGAAGCAATTCATCTGGAACATTATATTGTCTATCTATCTCGGCATGTGGTCAATATGTGGTCATTGGTGGCAATAGTGTTTATTATTCAAATGATTATGGATATACATACCACACTCTATCTGGTTTTTCTGGAACAATAAATGCATTATCGATGTCTTCTTCAGGACAATATATAAGTGTTGGAACAGATGTTCCAGGCGCTTCATCTTTTATTTGGACGTGTCAAAATAGTATTGCAAACGGTATTGTAAGTGTGGGTAATTATTCACCAACAACCGTTCAATCAGCAATTGGAATAACCGGGTCGATTTACTATGATACGAGCGATAATGCACTTAAGTATTCGGATGGAACAAATTGGGTGAGTGGATTAGGAGAAACCGGTGCTACAGGTGAAACTGGACCTACCGGTTATATCGGTTCAGACGGTGCAACCGGTGAAACTGGTCCTACTGGAGAAACCGGACCTACTGGAGAAACCGGACCTACTGGAGAAACCGGACCTACTGGAGAAACCGGACCTACTGGAGAAACC
>JACCDO010793185.1_pt1 | contig 20622 bp, 14 predicted proteins | sample 7446101 | NCBI WGS metagenome assembly JACCDO01 (sample SAMN15323440, study PRJNA562643) | freshwater metagenome | isolation source: river surface water | place: USA:Blue River Watershed | collected 2017-08-16
ATAAGTCCACGGAACCGGCATGTTCGGACCATAACCGGCGCGGGTGCCTTTTTACTAGCCACGTTAATCATATGACCCTCAATATTGATATGGAGATACATTCCCGGCAGGAAATCCGGTCCTGACCAAAAACCCCATCGGAAATATACCTGAATTACGTTATCGGTTTGTGTGGCTAGTGTGGGACCTTTGACCGGTTCGATTAGGTTAGGTGTGTGGCTAGATATGCGCCAGGGTCCACGACCTAGTGTGAGCTGACATCCAGCTGCAACTGCTTCCCGAAAATGGACCCATTGGCGGTAAGATGAGTTACAGTTGTTAAGAGCGGCTAGCCAGAACTGGACGGGGTTATGGGTTTTCTGATATGCTAATGCGTATACCAGCTTGGCATAGCTGAGTGCGTGACTTTTGCAGAATGAGTAATCCTGTAAACATGCGAGTTGGTCACAAATGGCATCCCGTTTGGTAACCGGCCAATCTGCACGGCGGATATCCAGACTATCACGGAATTCCTTAATTAGGCGGAATTTGCGTTTGGCAAATGCTTTTCTATACACATCGGCTTTGGATTCGCCACAATTCAGTAACCGGTTTATAATCTGGATGGCGTCGTCGTCATATATAATATAATCGCGGTCAATTTGTTGGCCCGACCGGATATTGGTAAGGTCACGTAAGAAGTCCATTTTCTGTCCATTACCACTTGCGGCCGGCCGGATAATGGCTAGAGCCATCGCAATATCATGTACCGATTTTGGCTGGATATGTTGCAGTGTTTTACCTATTGCCCGGCTTTCGGCATATGTCAGTCCTATATTCCGGCCAGCGGATAGCGCGGCTAGAGTGTCAGGGTCATTTTGCGGATAGTCCAGGATTGGCAGGTTGCTGATATCCCATAGTTGGCTAAGTCCGCGATTACTAAGGATGTCGATTTTGATGAACGCATAGTCGTCCACTTGGTCCTTATTAAGATTGATTTGGACAGCATCTACTTCCACTCCATCCTCGTTCTGGGCTTTAATGTCTTGAAGATAGTATTCAGCCGGGATTTGTTGGTCGAATATGACAATTCCACCACAATGTAGGCTGAAATGTTTGAACTGGCCTTCTAGCTCTTCAGCAGCTGTCCGGATTTCTTCTAGTTCTTCCGAGTCAGTAAAGTAGTCGGTAAGTTCGAAGTCCTTAGGTATTAGGCCCTTGACACCGTGTTCCCGCATGACCTGTTTCAGTGCAGTTTTGGCACCATATGCCACATGGTTACTAATGCGGGCTACACGTTGGGGCCATGTGGCGAATATCTTGGCATAGATGGCCTCGCGTTGGTTATGCGGGAAGTCCATGTCAATATCGGGTAGGTCGTCTCTAGCAGCGTGCATGAACCGGGCTAGCGAAATATCTTCTTGGATTGGGTCGCTATCCGTAATACCCAACAGGTAACATACTAGGCAACTACCAGCGCTTCCACGGATGACATGTGGCGTTTGTTTGGGGTCCAGGAGGGATAGGATTTCTAGGACTTGGAGGAATACTTTGGTAAATGTTTTCTTCTTGATTAGCCAAAGTTCGGTGGCTAGACGATAGTAATATACTTCGGTTTGCTTCGGAATCTGTCGGATGAACTTATTGATTAGGATGCGGCTACTTGGTTCATGAATAACGGAATAGAATTTCCGGACTTTGTCTGCTTGTCCTTGTCCTAGTGCCCGACATTCCGATTGGATAACCGATTCTAGGTTAGGTAATGCGGTGGTTATCTCGTGGTCGGTGGCGTGTTCATATTGGGTTAAGTCGGCATAATTCTGCATGTTCTGTTTCCGGATTTTGGGTAATTCCGCCTGGGTATGGTGGAACGGCTTTTCCGGTTCTTGTTTTTTGGTTTCCGATTGGAGATGTGCTTGGTTGGCTAGACTGGGTTTACTGAATCCACAGTCTAGGAGGCTAAGTTGTTTCATTCCGCCATTATCAATAGCGGGTTTCTTGGGTCTTGTCTTGTTGTTTCCGGTAGTCTTATTTGGTGATGGCATTTCCACGGATGGTTGGCATGGCTAGACACCTAAGATAGAAACAATTTTAGTGTCATGTACCGTCGACACTCTATTATAAGCCCACCGAGCCTCCCTGGATGTAAGGCTTTGGGCTTATGAGTGTCTAGGCACTGACAAGGGGTGGGAACCACCCCGACTCAAGACGAGCGGGCGAGCCCGCTCTTGACGTTCTGCTGAATTATAATATGAAAACTGCAACAACAAAAATTGTTTTGGTTTAATCTGGCAAATAATATTAATAAGTTCTTTCAGTAAACATAAAGTTAACTTGCATACACTATAATGTCCAATATCAAAAAAATAGAACTAAAGAATCTATCAATCAAGCAAGGTAAAATGGAAACGGAACCTACAAATCAATTCACATGTGTATCTTGTGATAAAACCTATAAATACAAATCAGGTCTAGACAAACATAATGCAGCTAAGCATCAAGCTGTAACTGAACAGCAAGCATCTCCAAAACCTCATATACAAACCATCAATCCTGTAATAACGCCATTCATTAAATGGGTAGGTGGTAAATCACAAATATTAGATGCCATTATTAGTAGATTTCCAAAACATATAAATAACTACTATGAGCCATTTTTGGGTGGCGGTAGTGTTCTATTCGGACTACTAAATGCCATATCCGCTAATAAAATCAAACTAGATGGCAACATATATGCTAGTGATTTGAACGCTGGATTGATAGCTACCTATATTAACATTAAATTGACTCCAGAAACTGTTATTATGGAAGCCGAAAAATTAGTGGACGCGTATAATACATGTCTGGTTATGACCATACCGTCTAAGTCTACATCACCACAGACCTTAGATGAAGCTATTCTATCAAAGGAAAATTATTATTATTGGATACGTAAACTGTTCAATGAAATGACGCAAACTGAAAAACAGAGTGCTAAAGGTTCGGCCTATTTCATATTTCTTAATAAAACGTGTTTCAGGGGACTATATAGGGAAGGGCCAAAAGGGTTTAATGTTCCATTTGGTAATTATGTTAACCCTGGAATAATTGACAAGTCGCAAATCATACAAATCTCAGCAGCTATACAAAATATCAATTTTACAGTATGCCCGTATCAAACTGCTATTCAGCAGGCTAAGACAGGCGACTTTGTATATTTGGACCCACCATATGCACCAAAAAATGAGACTTCATTTGTAGATTATACTAATTCCGGGTTTACACAGGAAAACCATATTGAATTATTTAAAATGTGTAATGACATTGCTAGACCACAAACTGGTATAAAAATAATAATGAGTAATGCTGATGTTAAATTAGTAAGAGACGCATTTCCTACACCGGGATTCAATACCACGGTAATTAACTGCAAACGGCATATTAATTCCAAGAACCCTGGTGCAACGACTAACGAAGTAATTATTCAGAATTACTAGTGTCGCTGCTACCAACACATAAGAACCGGCTAATTTGTTCCTTATAGTTAGGGTCATTACCCCAGAATACCGGGATTTTATTTTCGCTTAGGTATTCCAATACTGACTTATAGTCTGAACGTTTAAACCAATTTGACAAGCAATAAATATACGATACTTGAAAATTGGGAAACATTTTCCTGTAATGGTATTGTTTGAATTGGCCGGTTTGTATTTTTTCATCTACCGAACCGGAACACTGTTGGAATTTCTTTTCGATTATGTAGACATGTTTGTCATCCATATTGATATATGCTTCGTCAGGAAACTTACATCCGGATGCTGGAGTCAGGGCAGTGTTTAATTCGTTCATATCTGACATAATCTTGTAAAGGTCCCGTTTGTTAGCACAAATGAATACTTTTTCGCTATCTTTGAATTTAATAAATGGATGGCTAGATACCGTAGGCGATTCCTTATTTGGTATTATTGGAATATATTCAGTTGAAAGGTCAGTATTGGATTCATACGACAAACCGTTTGCATTGGTATTTGCACCACCTGCACCAGTACCTCTATTCTTTTTTTTTTGTTCTTGAGTTTGGTCTGAATCGCTAATGTTTAGTTTGGTAATGGGTTCTCCATCTGGACTATTTTGCATTTTGTCAGGTATAGGCTCTTGTTGTTGGGATTGTGTTACTGACCCTTGCGCAATGAGTTCATCTATCTTGTTTTGGTCAATGTCTGGTATTGTTTTTAGGGTTGTAATAATGGTGTCGATTAGGTCAACTTTCTTTAGTTTGGCGACCTGAGTAATATCGAGTGATTTAGCAAGTGTTTTAAGTTTAGGAATGGTAAAAGTGTCATTCAATTTGATGAATAGAGTTTGAAACATTGTACTTTGTGCCATAATGGTAATTGGGTAATTGAGTCTTTGTCACATGTTAACGGTACTATATAATAATAGAATCAATTTTATTGGGCTCTATTATTTTCGACCTTGCACAATTTATTACACGAAACCCGCAACTAGTAACTGACACTACTGAGAATAATAAGACGGTTATCGAATCCCTTATTGAATTGTTAGGTGTGTATTATGATAAGGAACAACCTGATATTACCTAGCGATGTTTCTCGTTATTTTTCTGGTTTTGTATAATAAGCAAGAGCCGGTAACCGCAGAGTTCTATGGCTAGAAGATTCAATGTAGATAAATTAGTTTAAACGATTATTTTAATATGTGCTTCTATGTATAATTAACTCAGTAAGTAATAAAAATGCCAGGAATAGTATATTTAGTTCAGCCTGCTGAATTGATTGGTACTAATAGATACAAAATTGGATGTTCTGCGAAAAATGATTTAAGTAGGTGTAAAAATGGATATAAAAATGGTACTAGATATATAACTATTATGGAATGTACTGAACCATTCAAAATAGAAGCACTGATAAAGACTGTGTTTAATGAAAAATTTATGTTAATTGCTGGGAAAGAGTATTTTGAAGGCAATGAAACAGACATGAAAACAAAGTTTTTTGAAATAGTTACAAACTATAAATCATGTGAAAAACCAATTATTCGCGGTGTAACTTGTAAACTTTGTTCTAAAGAGTATGGTAAGTTATCATCATATAGGAGACATATTCCAAACTGTAAAGGCCGTAAACTAGTATATGAAGAGCCAGATAACAACGATACCGAACGGGTAGCCTGTGATACATGTAAGAAGACCTTTGCTAACAAGTATAGTCTACAGAGGCATAATATGGGTGCATGTAAGTCTAGTAGGTTGAAACAGTTACTAAGTAATCCTAATAGTGTATCCATTCTGGAAAAGGCTTTAGATTTAGCAATGTCAGGTAACCAGACTATAAACAACGGTAACCTAACTAATAACCATGGTACCATGAATGTAAACAATGGTGCCATAACTAACAACATAGAAAATAATAATTCGACAAATAATACACTTAATCAGAACAACACGCTTAACCAAACAAATAATACACTTAACCAAACAAACAACAATAACCTAATGTTGCATCAATATTTTCATATCAATCCAATCCAGTAGGTCAAGAGGATTTGAGTCATATTACCAAAGAACGTAAACTGGAGATTCTACGTAAGGGTCCCATTGATGGAAACAAGATATACCGTGGGGTGCCGATTTATCGTACCGTGGACGTACGTCCACGTCAGTTCCTAGACCCTGGCCCTCCCAGGGTCGATGGTACACCCCACTTCCATAGCGAAAGTCTAAATATCGTACACCTTCAGGGTGTACGATAAATTGGGACTTGTCGGTACATGTTGGATGGCTAGAATGTGTAATATGTAATTAAGTACGACTAGTTTTGTGGAAAGTACTTGATTGTAGCATCCGGAATTACTGGTTCAGTGGAAAGTACTAAATTGGAGCATCAGGAATTACTGAAATATGAGAAAGTTCTAAATAATGTATAAAATATTTGGGGTTTATTGATTTCGGTCCTGCTTGGAAGCCTGATTGACAAACACGTTGTTTTCGACCAGTTGAGCGGAAAATCAGACCATTTCAAATATAAAAAAATTCCGGGATGTGCTGCTGCGCGCACGGTTTTGGCAAAGATAATTTTTATCTCTGGAAATACATTGGTTGTATGTCAATATTGCATACTCAGACCACAAATACATATAGGATAAAACGTTAAATACCTATACTATGACTATTAAATTATGGTTTATGAATGGATTCTACGATATGTAAGTTTGTGATATGAACACTTAAACAGAGAACTATGTATGTTATTTTACAATCGATTGCATAGGATACTAAGGTTTTTTGTACTATTACGTTCTTTGTTCATTGTTTTTTCGCTCAGGATGCTCGTTCAGGGTTAGCATTTCGTATCATTGCGACTAAAAGTTCAGTTTTGAAATATAGGCTTTATAAAAATAGAAACAGATATATCATATGGAAACACGATATACATGGTAACATATCTTAGGTGTCTAAGATTGAAACAAGAGATTCTAGCCAAGTAACAGGGTATCCAAAACAGAAATTATGTTCTTAATTAGTATCTCTAGATGTTCTCATATATATTATCCTGGTTAATAAATTAAAAACCTAAGTCTAGATTGATTCATTGATATTACTGGTTTTGTAGAAAGTACATGGATTGAGTATCAGGAATTACTGGCTTAGTGGAAATTACTTGTTTGGAGTATCCGGAATTAGTGGATTAACGGAACGTACTTGTTAGTAACATCCAATGTTACATGTTTAGTAAAAAGTACTTATTTGTAACATCCAATATTACAGGTTTAGTAAAAAATACTTGTTTGTAAAATCCAATATTATATGTTTAGTAAAAGGTACTTGGTTTGCGCATCAGGAATTACTGGATTAGTGGAAAGTACTAAATAACGTATAAAATATTTAGGTTTTGTTGCTTATTGTCCTGATTGGAGGCCGGATTGCCAAACACGTAGTTTTTGGCTAGTTGAGCGGAAAATTATACAATTTCAAATGTAAAAAAGTTCCGGGAGGGGCTGCTGCGCGCACGGTTTTTGTAAAGATAATATTTATCTCTTAAAATACATTCATTATATGATAATATCATATATACAGACCACAAACACATATAAGATAAAGCGCGATGTATCAATACTGTGACTATAAAAATATATGTTTATATATGGTTTATAAAATAAATAGTTTAGCGCATTAACCAGTAAAACGGAGCACTATATATGGCATTTTATTGGTATATGTATAGGATATTCGTGTTTATAGTACAATTACATATATAGTTTATAGTTTTCCTACTTACAGGTCTTGGATGGTGTTAGCATTGTCTATCTTTGCGTTTAATTCTCAATTTAGAAATATATGCTTATATATAAATAACAATAGTAACAATAGATGGATACAGTGAAAATACAGTGTAAATTATGCAGCAGTTCGTTTGCTAGATTCACCATATATAAAAAACATATGGAAAAAAAACATATAAATCCTAGTTCAATGGCTGCCAAGCAGCAAACGGAAGCATCGGCACAACCAAAAAGTACTAAGGCAAACAAGACAGCTGCGAAAAGTACTGGACAGGTAAAATGTGATGCATGTGATAAAACATTCATTAACAAGTATAACCTTAAGCGCCATGTTGAAAATTCCTGTAATCCAACACCGGAACAGTTACTTAAGGGATTGAAGCCGAGTCCTGCTTTGAGTATCCTTACAGCATTAGTTAAGTCTGGATGTTTAGGTGGTATAACAAATAACACTAATAATGGGACACAAAATACACAAAACAGCACTAATAATGGTACTATAAACAATGATAACCGAGTATTGAACCAAGTTAACAATCTAAATAATCCTGTCATTAATATCAATCCAATTGGCCAAGAAAACCTCGACCATATAACAGAAGAACGGCGTATAGCAATACTTAAAAAGGGTATTAATGCAGTAGGTGAATTATATTCAGCCATTTTGGAAGCACCAGAAAACCATAATGTTGCTGTTATTGACAAGCGAAACAAGAAAGTGCTTTATAAGAACCGGGATAGTAAAGTATCAATTGGTGACCTCAAAAAGGTTCTTAATATGGTTGCGACTGAAGCTATAGATACCATTAGCGACTTTCTTACCAAGTACCATGATAAACTGTCTCGAAGGGACAAGACAATATTGAGGCTCATTCAAGCCCAAGGGTTCGTATTTCCAGATGAAGAAGATGATGAGGAACAAACGGAGGAAGATGAAGCCCTGTTTGAAGAATATCATAAACGTTGTGAATCACTTATTGAAGACTTGCTTAACTTACATAAAACACGGATTGCCAAAAGGCTAAAGCAGCACATGGCCAATCTTGAAGCCAATGGTACACAATCCATTGAACAAAATTAACTATGTAAAAATTGTTTTTTGTAAACATTAACTATCATAACAAAATCATATAAAAGCATATAAATTTCGTGAAATGCCTAATTGGTTCAAGGTTATTGGTGGCACTATAGGTGTTTACACATCGCCAATTTGGGGTAGTTTTCTAATTCATGGTCTAGGCCACACGGTAAATCGCTCGGTAGCTGGTGAAAGTGGTATCATTTGCAAAATTGAGCCATATAAGTTTGATTATAAACCATACGAACAGTACACAATGTTTGAAAAATCATTAAGTGAATCAGGTGTGTATCCGTGGGCTTTAATTATTCCACCTTATACCATAGTTGTCTTTGCGGATGTAATCAAAGGCATTATTACGTTCCCAATCCATGTACTTACAGAGGGTACTAAGTGAACCCAATCAAGCACATAAAAATTGTTTTTTTTTGCACCATATCCCTGTATTTGCACCCTAAATCGCATATAGTAATCTTACAATAAAACATGCTGAAAAACACAAGAATCGCCAAACTCCGGCTCCGGAGTCAACCGGCATATATCGTATTTGAGGATGTGGTCCGTGTCCGAGTCCCGGAAAGTTCCAATCCAAAGAGCCCTTATAATATCCCCACACCGGAACTCGCCGGTCAGACAGTATCTATGGCATCAATGTATGACTTGTTTGAGAAACACGAGCAATCGCATGACCAAATGGAATGGGAACTCAAAGATGCATATACATATGCTGAATACATTAACGAGGCTCTAGCCAATGAACTAATCCCTGACCACATCCGGGCCGGTCTACGGCTAGATATTCTTAACTTGACCTATTTTGAACCCCCTTATACTTATAAGTGGGTACTTCGCGATATCCTAGCAAACTTCAATGCCACAGAAGGTGTAATTCCGCATGTTGAAGATGGCGAAATTTACCTGTCTAGTAAACTATCAGGGCAAGACAAGAAAAAGCTATTTACCGATATTGTATTGGGTCTAGCCAAGCATTACAAGCCCATAACAGAGCCTGTAGTTCAGAAACAAGCAGTAATCCCGGTGGATGACCAAGCACGGCTAGAGGCTCTGCAAACGGCAATCATTACATTTAACAAACATGTCGGATTACCAACTGAACCGAATCCGAAAGCATCATTCATAAACTATGAACTGAGTAAGTGTTGGGATTTGGTTATTAACCAACACATACCCACATTTGGCAATGTTAGAGGATGTATGGAACCGGGACATGAGCCATGGTCTTACATGACATCAGAACTCCGGGCAAAGCATCTAGACATGGAACCCGCCAATGCATGGGAATTGGCTAGTCTGTTTAGAACTGATGAACTAGGAAGAACACTGACACCGCCTGTGGAAACCCCGAAATATGCACTTCCGTTTACTAAGGCAAGTATTGTGAACATGTTAATATACGGAAAAACGAATATTTCACAAGAGATGGTCCCGACCATATTGTCCCTTATCCGGTTTGCGGAAGATTCACAACATAGCCCGCCTAGCTGGACCCAGCTGGATAACTATGTTATCGACCACACCGGTAAATACCTTTCGGACCCTATCAAATGGCGCGATGATAACCTTCATGGGCTAGATTTCGCCAAATCGGATACACAGCGGATGTCGGTGGCTCGGGCTCTAATCCACCTAATGAATGAGACTGACCCGAAGGACCTCAATATGGTTAATTATTACCATGTAGGTGTATGGATTCGTATACACAAAGAACAGATAGAAAAACTAGGTGAATTGATTCGGGTAGATTCAAAGCATCGTAACCTATGGCTAGACCCAGACAGGCTAGATTAGCATAGAATTTTTCCGTCTCGGTCAACAGTAACCTTACAGCCATCTCCGAACCGCTCAGGAAAGTGATAGCTTAATATGGGTAGTAGTTCTAAACGGTTACCTTTAATGAACACTAGTTCGTATTCATTCCAATACTTATTGTGTCTATACATTCTAGTTGCTTCATGTTCTAAGTCCATATGTTTATATTCACTTGGTGGTTTATCTCGGAATGTAAAATCTACACCACGGAAACAGTTAAGCAGACAACCGATATTCCAACCCTTGGCTAGAACGTCTCGTGACATTTTTATTTCACATTTGTTAATTACTTCTTTCATGGTGTCTAAGTACGTAGTTGAGAATATTCCGGTTCCTATTAGGTATTCGAGAGTTTCCAAGTCCATAGAGAATATATAAGATTGGATATGTGAATAATCACGTGGATTGGTGATAAAGTTAATTGAGAAGTTGATAGAGCATCCGAACAGTTTAACCCCATCGCGAAGCCCATCAAGGAAAATATCTGTCCAGCGGCCCTTATAATAGGACGGTAGAATCGGACCAATAACAGAGGAATTCACAAAGATGAAGCGGTCATATCCCAAGTAGGCACCGGGTTCGCCAAGTAGGGCATCACTCCAGGCACCGAAGTCGAAACCGCGATTGTCCCGGTGGATAACGCGGGCATATTCCGGAATCCCGTAACGTTCCCCGCTGTCTTTGCCGTCAGAGATGATGAACCAGAAGTCAACGTCCGGTGCCTGGAATACTGCATGTTTGATGAAATATTCTACACGGTAGTAAAAGGCGTTGAAGGTGTAGAGTACGAGAGTTTTGTTTGATGCCATTGTTTAGCTGCTTTGTTATTGGGTATTGTGTGTAGTATTGTGTAAATGTATTAGTTAATTAATGAGCATAAATCCTAAGTCGAAAAAACAAACTGCATAAAATTCCGGACAACTATTTTGATTTATTTTGATTTATTGTTAATAATTCATCAAATGTCCGCCCGTCAAGTATATATTTCCCATCATTTTGTATAACTCTATTAATAAACGGCTTACTTGCAGTGCTATTAATTATCTTTTCTCCATTCTGAATGTGGTAATGTGTAATGACTGATGGGTCATCCGCTAAGCAAATTTCGGTATATCCATGTAGTATATTACCTTTAAGCATAGTGTTAGGGTTGTATAACCCTAGTACGCCGGGTCTAGCAATTCTGAAATGTACGTTATAGTGTTGGCTACCATGATTATATAAGCTATATAGCTCATGTAAAACTAGTTCGGTGTTATCTAATTTGGCTTTCAATACAATCAAGTAAGTACCACTGTAGTCAACCAAGCCGTCATTTTCGCGTTCTGGATATTTTTCAGTTATCCCAAATATTAGTTCATTACCGTTAAATATAGCCGATATAGCGTTATAAACATCAAATACTCCAGGAATTTGTATTTGACGGTCCAGTTTGGTTTTTAAATTATGCACTAATAACATTTGGTTTATAAATAATACAATATATGTGCCATTACATAGTAACTTTGCGGTATGAATAAAACATGTGTAGTCTTCATAACTGTTATCCCTATGGTCAATTTGGCAGTTTGTATCAATAGGATGTTTATATTGATATATTTGCCGAGGCATGATTTGTTTATCATAAAGTCTAAGTTCATATATTTTAATGCTACGTTGGTTCAATATGGAGCCATAAACTATGGTATTTGTGTCAGGTGAATAGTATAGTATCTCATCTGTATAGGAAATTGCGGAAAATGTGCCATTATAGCGCAAAGACGGTGTTATTACATGGTCCAGCCGTTGTATTTCGTATATACGTATAAATTTAAGATACTCGACATGGCCATTATTCCTAAAATCATAGCCTTCAATTACTAGAAATTTGCTGTCATTGCTAAATTGTATGTTCAGGTTGCCGACACAGCATATGCATGCAGTACTTGTGATGTTATTATATGTATATAATTCTTGTGTTTTACCGGTTGGCACATCGACTATACATATACATAAATGCAGGTCTTCATCGTAAAAATTATCAGTTAGTTGATTTGTTATGTCTAAATCAATACTAGCGTTTCCTTTTCGGTAATAGTAATATACTAAAATACTATTATCCGGGCTTATTTTACAGCCTTCAGGTCTATATTCGGATAGGTCGTTTGGTTTGTCACATATGTATTTCATAGTTTGTATGCGTGCGCTGTGCTGTATGTTGGATATATATTTATAGTTTTATTCACAAGTTAATATATAGAAGCTTTAAGCGATAAATAATTCATCATAGGATGGCTAGCAAGTATTATAATATTTAGTTTAAATGTTTAGTTTAATATGAGCTTCTATATATAATTCACTCAGTAAGCAATTAAAATAAATGTCAGGAATAGTATATTTAGTTCAGCCAGCAGAATTGATTGGTACTAATAGATACAAAATTGGATGTTCTACAAAAAATGACTTAAGTAGATGTAAAAATGGGTATAAATCTGGTACAAGATTTATAAACATAATGGAATGCGCTGAACCTTTTAAAATAGAAGCACTGATAAAACGTGTGTTTAATGAAAAATTTAGGTTAATTGCAGGTAAAGAGTATTTTGAAGGTAATGAAACAGATATGAAAACAAATTTTATTGAAATAGTGACAAATTATAAACCAAGAGAAAAATCTATTATACCAAGTTTAAAGTATATTATACCAAGTGAAACTCCTAATATACTAAGCGAAACACCAAATATACCTAGTGATAATCCCATAATACCAAATAAAAATCATATAGCAGCAACAAAAGGCCTTGTAAATGCAATTGTGTGTAAAAAATGTGATAAGATGTTTTCTAGGACAACAACGTTCAAGAACCATATTGGCAAATGCAAAGGTAACCCGGTAACAGCTTCAGCATCGGGTTCTAGCAATACTATACCAGAAACTGCAGCGCCAGGTAAAGTAACATGTTCAATATGCAATAAACAGTTTGCCAATAAATATTCATTACAAAGGCATGTAGAAACTGTATGTGAACCTAATCAAGTAAAATCTATTCTAATGAATCCGATAGCTTGTAAACTGCTAAAACATGCAATGGAATTAGGAGCCGGTAATTAATATAATCATCTAATTCTATTCAGAATTGTAAGTACAATTGTTGAATGCTTGACAAGTAGCCTATTTTACCAAATGAATGGAACATATGGATGCTGACAAACATAACTAACATTCCAGTCTACCTGACCTTCCTGGTTTAACACAAATCAAATAAAAATATAATACTTAATACTTAATAGTCTAGTTACTTATTTTTTAGACATATTAGCACATCACTCTTCTTAAGTTAACAGAATGGTCAATACCCTAATCATCAAAATCGAACACCACATTAAGAACCTTGAGTTCATGGTCCCGGGATGGTGCGTAACAGGGTTGGATAGTGTCTAGCCGTGCGATAGTTGCGGCTTGTTCCTGCTCTGTATACTCGGCTCCGTAATCTTCGAACAGCGGTCGCCATCTCTTGAACATCGCGGAGTACTCAGCCAACCTAAGCATGGCTAGATACAGTTCGAGCACGGCCGATTGGGCACTGAGCACCCGCCCGGCGAACGGCCGCTTCACTAACCGCTTTAAGCTCGATAATTCCGCGCCAGGTAGGGTCGTCATCAAAGTCCGTGTACATTCCTGCTGGATGAGTTCCACAAGAGGAGTTTCGGGTTGCCGGAACAGTCGCTGGATGCACCGAAAGGATTCGAAAATGACTTGACCCGGCACACGCAAACGGCCAATACCTTGAATAAGGTCATCCCTGGGAAGGTCGCTAAGGTCATCACAGATAACCACGTTGCTAACGCCAGGGCAATCGAGACCGTACAGGCCGTTATAGTCGCAGACAAGGATGGTAATGGGATGCCAACCGTTCTCAGCGGATTCATCGGGCCGGGAAAGGATGACTTCTTGGAAAATCCGGTTAATCTCCGGTTCGATATCGGCGGTGTTGATGACCACGCCAAAATGGACCAACGTAAGGGACTCCGCCGAGATTTCCTCGATTTCGTCTGCTGTAAATGTCAGACCGCCAATCTGCACCGTAACAGCGTCTGGGCCTCCGTCATCGTCACTATCGCTAGGCTTTCGCTTAGCCTCCAACTTAGCCCGTTGCTTTTCTTGCTGGGCGGTTTTGGACTTCAACCGGGTCATATGCAAAACGGCTGCTTGCCATTTAGCATCGTCCAGAAGCCCACAAACCCGTCTAGCCGTGTGCATGGGCTGATTGGAGTAGATGAGGCTAATCCCGGTCTTGGGGCAGATGTCCTTCAGGTTGGTGAACTTTCGCTCACTCCCTGTCTTGTCGTAGGTGTAGGTTACATGGCTCATGGCTGCAAGCTTAGGGATTAGGTCATCCCTTCTAGCCGTCTTGTCCCCTTCGAAGAACCTGGTAAGGAATCCCTTGTCTTTTTCGGACCCTGTTTCGATGTAGGCCCGCATGTCCGCGGTGTTAGGAAAGACAGATACCGGGTCGATACTCTGAATGACTGACCCTGTGGAGAGATACAGTTTGGTGCAGGGCTGACCGTATGGGTCGGCAGTGATTCGGTGAAGACGCTCTTCGCTGTCGACAGTGTTCCCGCGCCACCATGGGTCACATTCGGTCCAAGTGGATAGGGTGGCGGATGCAAGGATGGTAATGCGGGGTGCCAACTGGAGAATTTCCGACATCCTGGTTTGGAGTACGCTGGACATGGCCAAACCAGACAATCCAAGACCGGGGCGTCCTTGGTTTGTTAAACCAAGACCGAAATTAGGTTCATCGATGAACAGACAGCAGTTTTCGGGCCGAAGAAATTCCGGGAACTTGATAACTACGGGCTTCTTCCGTGGCGTAGCGGGCTCGAAGTCCCCGTCGTGCTTGGCTGGGCTTTCGGTTTGGGTCTCGAGCGTTTGGGGTCCGTGCATGGCCTGAACAAGTGCCCGTGTGCATTCGATATCACAAAGGATAACTTGGCAACGGCCAGGAGTGGTGTCGCGGTTGAGCAGGCTGACCTTGGCTAGACGGTCAAGCTCGGTAATCATATCTGGTGAGGCGATTGAGTCTCCATCCCGTATGTCTTGTGTGCTCTTGTCTTGTTTGTTTTGTTTGCTGTAAAGGCTCTGTGCATCACCCTTACGACGGAGGCTTTCATGAACCTGACCGGATTTGCAAGCGGCCATACGAAACCCGGCATATCCGCGGGTTGTCTTGCGGATACACCAGGCGTTGGCGTGGCAGGCAGCAAGTTCGCTGACCATTCTTCGGAGAAGGTCGCTACAGGGGACGGTGAGGATGAGAACTGAATCGGGAGATTCCTTATGCATAGCATCCATGAGAAGCCGGACGGTGGATGTTTTGCCGCTGCCGGTTGGCGAGCAGTAGAGGACTTTGTGGGTCAATGCCGGGTCACTTTTGGCGTCTTGGAAGATGCCGCAGGTTAACTGGACCAGGTCGCGTTGGTGTGTGTGCATGGGTAGTTTCCCGTCAAGCACTTGTTGGATTGTCTCAAAACGCGGGTTCCGTGTGATGGACTGAAGAATGTTACGGTCGAGAGTGGCGCACCAATCTTTGGTACGCATAACTCCATTGTCGATTTTTATGGATGTCATGATTCCTGTTTGGATTGATTGTATTGGTTGAATGGATTGCAAGAAGATATTCGTAATATCGGTAACGTGCATGTGAATCATATTAATACTGAAAAAAAACATTTTTACGGGGGTTACGCTCCCCGTGCCCGCATTTTAGCTATTTTGGTTATTATATACGGGGGGTTACGCTTAGGCAATCATAGCTTGCCCTAGCTGACGCAAGTATTGCGGCTCCCCGTGCCCGCATTTTAGCTATTTTGGTTATTATATACGGGGGTTACGCTCCCCGTGCCCGCATTTTAGCTATTTTGGTTATTATATACGGGGGTTATGTTCTCCAATCCCTGGTAGCAAATATTCGCGAGAATCACCATCCACACTATCGGGTTCCCCATGCCAAGACAGGTCAATATCGTACTTGGGATTAACGAACTCAGGGTTGGTTTGTGTGACAGCGTGTCGTCTAGCATGTCGTTGGGTCACAGTAGGGATAGAAATGACTTTGATAAGTTCGGCAAATAAGTAAATTACAAACCCGGCAATGGATAAATAGATTGGTAGCATGGCTAGAATGACACCCGCATATACGCACATAATGTATTCGTGGCTGCATGTGGCGGGATATTCCCTGGAAGAGATAGCCAAGTAGAAATCGGAATCGTAGAAGACCCAAGTGTTACCAACCATTGCCAAGAATGCCACTGTGTATAATATACAGCAGATGGTGATTTGTCGACTGGTTGGGTTATTGGACGGTAGCATGACAAGGTAGAGAATGAATACAAGGTCGGTTACTAGGTTGAGAATGGCTAGACACCCGTTGTGGAAAATAGTGTGAGAATGTAGGCAACCGGGTTCCCATGCCCAAGTATAGATAGCATATCCGAGGTATCCGGAATAGCCAAATAGGATAGCACAAACAATGGCTAGATATGGGGTTAGGTTGCATGTGATAGAGACTTTCATTGTTGCGAATTGGCAAGCAATTGGCCAGTGGAAATTAAAACAATTTTAATTGGCGTGTTGTGCTTATGTAAATTTGATAAGTTCGCTATAATTAACACTAAGTTGGGTGTTATCAATAATACCATTTTTACCATTTGAAGAGGTATGATGTTTGTTGTATTTGTCATTGTTGTCAGCCTTGGCTAGAACCTGAAGTAGGCGGACTTGGCCAAAATTCTTGTATATATTGAAGAGTATAAGCAGGTAGGGTTCGCAATATTTGGTTTTGGTAGCATGCAAAATGGCAATAAATTCGCCAAATTCGGTAAGGCAAACTTCTACTTCATTTTCTTTTAGACAGTTTTTGTAATGCAGCGATTTGCGGATATTTGTAGTGTTATTCAGGTATCCAACTGTGCATGATGTAGTAGTATCGAGTTTATAAGATAGAATAATACGCAGTAGGCACATAAAGCAGTAACTATCTATCTGGTCGGTGTTTTCATTAATCCGTTTATTTACTTTAGTATGAGGCTGGTACAGTTCGGTGAATTGTTTCCAGACTGGTAAATTCATATAATGCATGCTCGACAGGTGATTAGTTATTGGGCTATCAATATTTTTGATTCGATGTACGGCGGATATGCGTGTCCCATTTTGTAAGCGCTGGAATAGTACGCGTTTGTGGTAATCGGAAAGCTTGGTTTCTTTAGCAATGATGATAATGCAGATTTGTCGATGGTCAAAATCGTCTTTCATTTCATCCGTTAGGTGACTGTATTTGCGCTGTTTCCGTTTTTCAAATCCGATAGGTCGCCTATCTTCAGCTTCATAATAATAGTATGTACCAGTATTAACATCTTTATATGCGAATTTGTTTTCAATGAATTGCTGGATGGTGTAAAGTCGATGTTGTCCGTCAATACATTCCCATTTATATGTACCGGTTTCTGCTATTAGGATAGAAGGAATTGGGTAGCCGTTAATTAGTGAATCAATAAGTAGTTCTTGTTGGGAAGATGACCAACAGAAATTGCGTTGATAGGCGGGTTTGAGGTTAATCCGGTTATCTTTAAGGTATGTAGTATAAAGATTGACGATAGAGCTATTGTCCTGTTTGGATTTTATTTTGAAGGTTGGTTCTTCGCAGTTATCTTCTTCGCAGCTTGAAGAAGCGCTTTCGTATTCAGTTTCGGCCATGTTAGGTATTCTTTATTGTGTATATGTTATTGTTGAATTATAGGTTCCTAAAACAATTTTTATGAATAGAATAATAAATAGAAAGACAGATTAATTGAAAAAACAAAAATAAAGCTAGTTAGGTTAGCTAGATGATAACTGGCAATACCGGCCGACAATATCCATGAACGAGTTCGCAAAGCTCATTAGGTAGAATGGGCTCTAGCCAAGTGTGAATATCGTCCTTTGTAATAATGGGTTCACGGGATAGCAAACATAGCATATCATCAGTGTGCACAAGTGTCTGCATCAGGTGTGTCTTTGTGAAGGTGGCGTCGTTGACATACATAATAGGAGTAGCTGTAAGTGCATCAGGGTCAAAGTGGTAAAGAACACTGATTCGAGAACCAAGCTCATTATGCCATGTAATCCGTAGAACGTCAGGTGAGATAAATGAAAAGCTTTCAAAATAAGGAAGAGATAATGCTGTCAGGATAGTAATCATATGGCTAGACCCATCTGGCTTAATCCAGGAAAGTTCAGGAACGGTCCAACATGGGTTATCGGCGGTATGATAAAAGTCGTGATGGTTACTCCATGTGTTGTGTGCGTCATCGTTAGTGCCAATGTAATGTCCGTTAATAATATTGTTATCCTGTAGAATAAAGTGGCCATCATATAGGCTGTTCATGGTATAGGTGCGATAATAGGTTGTGCGTTCACAAGCGTATGTATGGCTAGAACATGTAACTGTGTCGTCAGCGGTATTCAATGTGTACTTGTTAACAAACCTAGTGCCGTTTTGTGTACATGTACATGTAAAGACAATATTTTGGCTAGCAAAATCAGATGTATAAAGCTTGTAGTCACACTCAAAGACGATTGTCCACTTAAGAGGCTTATCCTTTGGCTTAAGCTTTTGTCCACCTGGATTCCGGTGTGGTACCGTTCACACTGAATTATAAGCCCACCCTAGTGGGCTATAATCACAGTGAAACGTCAGTGCCTAGACACTCATAAGCCCAACCCGAAGGGTGGGCTTATAATAGAGTGTCGACGGTACATGGGTCTTGATAACATAGCTTGAGTCAGCCGTACACCCAACAGCGTAAATGTATGAGCCGGTAACATAAATATAGTTAATAAGCTTATCAGGTTGCAGTGAAGTGAATGTGTCGATAATGACTGGATTTCCGTCATTAATGAAGATTGCAAAGCCAGCAATGAGTTTTGTAGAATTAGAAGCAATAATATGATACACATTTGGGTTTCCACCAATTGTAAGAACGTGCAAATAAGCAGTGTTTTGCATAATTTGTTGCTTAAATTGCTGTGTCATATCGATAGCAAACATAAATGTGTAGTACACATTGGAACCTGGTTGTTGACGGTAAACTCTCGCATAACTGGCATTGTTCGCAATGCAAATTGAATACAAACACATAAGATCGTCATTGACTGTCATGTTGATAATGCGATGTTCGTTGAATTGGTTGAAATTATCGCTGAATGTGTATTTTGCCAGGTGGTAGGTCATCGTGTTATCAGCCTTCGAATAAATAAGCTTATAATTGAGCACGTATTACAGTGCAGAAAAAACAATTTTACCGGTTTATTGATAAACACCATGCATCAGACCAGAAATTCGCTAACTATAATATTGAACCAGTGGAAGTCACTCTGTGTTCCGCTGCTGAAAACATGGTTATATTGGATAGTATTATGGCCGACTGGTAGGGATTCTAGGTAGGTGTCATTCGCGATATCTGCTAGTTTTACGTTTACCGGATGGCTAGATGTTAATTCAGTGTAAAATGTGGTTAGTACGGATATAAACTGGTCCAGTTGGGAAACATTATATTCAAGAGGGAATAAGTCATTACAGTTATCTAGCGAGTATAGCCGGACTTTAGCGGGTACTTGGCTAACTAGGATGTCCCAGTTAGGTGCAAGCATGTGTTTGCCAATTGGTAGGGTCAGCAGATATTCCGGGTTAACTTTTTTGAAGTCATTTATGTAGCTCATAGGAAACCTATCTTTTGCAATGTTACATTCGATATATTTAATAAAATCGCTAGCATTCATGACATCTGTTGCGTGAGTTATGAGTATTTTAAATGTGCAATTTGGGTTGTATTCTGCGGTAGTGGACTGTAGTTGATATGTTCGCATTTTGTGGTATGTTGTTATGTTATATTTGTATTGCTAATTTCTTTCGCATCGTAATAAAGAGTTAAACAATTTTTTGTGTAGGTATCGAAAGAGGATAGGTGGTTTATAGGTAGTGTATTCACTATCTATCCTCCAAGTACACTTGATTAACTAAAATCGTAATCTACTAACCAAGAACTCGCCTTCCCCCTAGATACTGAGATACTAACCAATAGCTCGGCTAGACCTAATTAGGAAGTAACAATCAACAAAACGATATAAGGAGTTCCAGGTAAGAGTATCTAGCCAACCAAACAAGAATCGGATAACCAAACAAGAAACCGGACTACCAAACAAGAAACCGGACTACCAAACTAAAACAACGAGTCAAGTAACCAAGAGCTCGGCTAGACCCAAACAATAAACCGGGCTTCTAAACTAAAACATGTAATCAACTAACCAAGAACCCGGCTAGTCCCAAACAAGTAAGTAGCAAGTATCAAAACGATATAGGGTGTTCCAAGTAAGAGTGTCTAGCCAACCAAACTAGAACCGGTATAACTAAATATAAATATGAAGTAAC
>JACCDO010579254.1_pt1 | contig 20616 bp, 16 predicted proteins | sample 7446101 | NCBI WGS metagenome assembly JACCDO01 (sample SAMN15323440, study PRJNA562643) | freshwater metagenome | isolation source: river surface water | place: USA:Blue River Watershed | collected 2017-08-16
GCAGTTAACACGCTGTTGCAACTGGGACAAGAATATCGCTGGCCACTGGGGCATGTCGACAGGGGATCATTATGCTCAACTAACTTGGTGTTACACATGCAATACGGATGGATTGAGGTTTTAAGAATCTAAAGTTAATGAGTTAGTGCATTAGTGAGTGAATGAGTGCGAGCGAATGAGTACATTAGTTATGACGCACTGTAGCACCATTATTTTTCCTTTCTTGATGAAATTCAACGTATATTCGGTGTTACTTGCCATGAGCTTATACAAATTTTGGACCGTTACACGTCGATTAAAGGCATAATCAATGTAATTTACGAGCAACTTAACCTTGCTGACCTGCTGGTAATTATTAACCAACCAGTATTGGAGTTTCTTGACGCTGTAGAGAGTAAGTGAGTAAGTGAGTAAGAGAGAGCAGGGGAGTTTCTATCACCTCGCGTTATTGGTGTCATTATATTTTAGATTATTCTCGCCGTCTGTTGTAATATATTTCTCTTCATTGTACATCTTGATTCGTGCATTTTTGATTGTTATTATCATGGCATTCTGTTCCTTATTGTGCAGTGGAAAGTCATCAGCTTGCTTGTCCCATAAAACTAGCTTCATCGCTACTAAGCTGTCATCGGCTAGAACAACTTCACGTTTTCGTAGCACCTTTTTTGTATCCTTCTTTATTATTTCAGTGATGTCACTATACTCTTGCACCACACCTAAGCAGTAAGTAAGTAAGTAAGTAAGTAAGTAAGCAAGTGAGTGAGTGAGTGAGTGAGTGAGTGAGTGAGTCTAGTGAGTATAGGACCGATAATGTCAGCAGCTGTGGGTAAATCCTTATCAGATATAGTCAGCGCATCTTTCAAGGAAATAAATGTGTACGTAACACCCTGTATGGACGAATCATCCGCCACGAGTTGAATGTGACAGTTAGCGCCGAATATTATTTGCAGGTCATTGTTTACTCGTGGACTGCGGTATTTCTCTTGAATCTTAAGCTTTCCGCCACTAAATGCGTACACACAATCATGTTGCAGTCTGTTATACCATACCTCCGCTGCTTCGCCAAAAAATACTGCTGATATTTCCCCTGATTGATCACGAAGATCTATGCTAAAGTAACGGCTCTTCTTGCCTCCTGCATTGCCGAATGATGAGGTGTACTCCTTCATTGAGCTCTTATTGATAACTCTGCAAGTGATACTCCAGCCAGTGGTATACGGATTCAAATTGATAATGCTGGTACGATTTAGTTAGGTATGGTGCTTTGATTGACTGCTACACTGCCACCCGGTTTAGAGCTGCTACCACTTACTGCTCGTGGGTTGCCGCTGGTGCTATTGTTCTCTTTATTACCAGTCATGGGCATCGTGGTCTTCAGATTACTCATGTTAGCTTGGTTAATACTGTTCGATGGCATGGTGCTGCTTTGCATGTAGGGGTTATATATAATTACTTGTGGTTTCTGAATTGTTGACCTTATTTTGAACAGGTGGATGTTGATATTGTGGTCTATACAAGCCAGTGGTAACAGCACTTGGATTGCCAGTAATAAAACGTTACTTTTCCCAGGGACTGGGGTATGATGAGTACCTAATTGGAGCAGAGATGATTTCTTGCCGTTGATTCATTAATTGCATGGGTAAATACAATTTAGCAGTGTTGGCAACATAGTAAAATCGTTAATTATCAATGTAGTCCGAGTGTCATTGCCTCTTCCAATAGAATAATTTACTAACTAATTTTGGAAAAGTATTTGTGGATGATATGAAGGATCCTGTGAAGTCTCTGACTGACGGTAATGGGAAAGGGAAAAATGATAGTTATTTTAGAAATAGCCAAATTGTACAAATAGCGAAATTCTTGGATGTAAGATTTATGCCTTTTGACGCGAGAGGGGAGTTAAACGCTGATTACGAAATAGGATATCCACTATGCAAAAAATATTACATTGATAGATTTATTGGTGATATTAATACTGCGAATATTCAGCCTGATCAACCGAGACCTGCAATAGCTGGTAATATTAGAATGACGAACAGAAAGCCAATAGATAACTCTGTAAGTTTCGACAAATTGTTTGACGCCGAAGTTACGCAGTATGCAGATTTTTTATTGCATATCCAATATGATGGCAAAAGTAGCAACGAAATTCTTAATATGGACCCAATTAAATTTTGGAAGGACCACCACAATACGTATAAGCATTTATTTCGAATTGCTACTGAAGTATTACCCGCTCCAGCACAATCTGCTGCTAGTGAAAGAGGATTTAGTCAAATGACGAATATAATTGATTCAGGCCGAGTGTCGTTAGTTAGATGGCTATACAGGTTCTATACTGTCACAATTAAAAATTAGATTTAACTCGGAGCTGCTGTACGGTAAACGAAACGAGAAGACCAGAAAACATTTGGCAATTGATTGACAACGTGGGTATCCTATATCCTCCATTTGGTACAATACCAGATAATAAAGATTTATTTGTTAATTTTGAATCGTTGGAGGAGATTGTAGACCCTGAATATGAAGTCGAAAGTGTAGTTTACAGTGATGATGATGATGATGACTATGTTGATGAGAATGCAGAAGTTACTGAAGATGTAATTGAAGCTAACGATCAGTCATCACCTGTGAATAGTGATAAGAAACGAAATGGTGACACTGACACGACAGCTCGGAAAAGGGTTAGCACTCAAAAGGAAGGAATTCTATTAATTAATGAAATTTTTCCACACCCATTGACTTTCCACTATTCTACAAAAATTTCACTTTCTGCTAGTGATTTTCATTCAAAAGCCAACCTTAATACAGTAGTGAATAGTGAATAGTGAATTTAATTCCTATTTATGCTCGTAGTAAATAGTGAGGGTAGACAATTTTTGACCCCGGCACTTGCACCCATGCTCATCATACATACCTACGTTGTTGACAAAGAAAGAAAAGAGATGTTGGTATATAGCGTCATCATTTTCTTGTGCATTTTGGATGGCATTGCAACATTTGGTGCAAGCGTAAGCAAACATGAAAAGATTGTAGTGACAGGATTAGGTGTTATATCTCCATCAGGATTAACTGTAGACAGTTTTTTCGATAATTTATGCCAAGGTAAATCAGGGATATCAAAACTAGATAGATTTGATGGAACTCAGTTTAAATGCCAAATAGCTGGACAAATTAGAGATTTTGATCCAAAGAATTACTATCTATCTAAAAAGAAAATTAAGCAAAATGATTTATATACCCATTTTGCCGTAGCTGCATCACATAATGCATTAAAAGATGCGGGTATTGATTTAAATAGTGAAACTAATCAAGTTGATGCAAATAGAGTTGGATGTGTTATTGGTTCTGCATTTGGTGGTATGGAATCATTTGAAAGAGCTGCGCTTGATTTAGCTAACAATGGTCCAGGCTCTGTAGGGCCTTATACTATTCCTATGATTCTTGGTAATACTGCTGCTGGTATTGTTGGTATGGAAACAGGGGCTAAAGGTCCTAACTTTGGTGTTCAAACTGCCTGTGCTACTGCAACTCATGCATTTGGGGAATCATTACGATTATTACGTAATGGTGATTGTGATGTTATGATTGCTGGAGGATCAGAAGCACCAATTACTCCTTTATCATTTGCTGGTTTTTGTAATTTGATGGCTATGAATACTAATTGTAATGATAATCCTACAATTGCATCAAGACCGTTTGATGCTGAGAGAGGTGGTTTTGTAATGAGTGAAGGTGCTGGAATTTTAATTTTAGAAACCTTATCTCATGCACAAAAACGTGGTGCTAGAATATACTGTGAATTAGCAGGATATGGCGCATCTTGTGATGCTTATCACATTACTAGTCCTGCTCCTGATGGCGATGGTTTAAGACGGGCAATATTAGCATGCTTAAAAGATGGTGACTTAAAACCTGAAGATGTTGAATATGTAAATGCTCATGGTACTTCGACTAAGAAGAATGATCAATTTGAAACCATAGCATATAAGGCTACATTCGGGGAACATGCTAAAAAATTATATATCAGTTCCATTAAAGGACAAACAGGCCATTCACTTGGCGCAGCTGGTGGATTTGAAGCAGTAGCATGTGTCAAAACATTACAAACAGGTATAATTGCACCAACAATTAATTACAAGACCCCAGATCCTGATTGCGACCTTAATTATTGTCCTAATAATTCCGTCAAGGTTCCTAATTTAAAGGTTGCCCTCAGTGATAATCTGGGATTTGGTGGACACAACGGTGTCGTGGCCTTCCGGAAAATTTAAATCATTGATTATGAGCTAGTGTGATACTATTGTCATTTGCAGCGCTGCAATAGAACCACATAAACAGATATTATTACTTTTCGTGTTTTTTAAGTATATGTTTTCCTACCGCGGTTCCGCGAAGTGCCGTTGATTTTTGCAAAAGCTTCGCTAAATTTCAGAAAGGTATTCTTATCGAACAAATGGACGACCGATCACTTGAATTTAGTGGTTTGGTTGTAACAATACAAAAAGTAAGGCTTAAAGCAAATATTAAACCTCAAACAATTGATAAAATTTGCCTTCATAATGTGCATTTGACACTCCAGACTAGAATTACAAATGGTAAGGCAAAAATGGTTATAGAAATGTTTTCATCATTCAATAGGCATGATATATACATGCCTTTACTAAAAGACATTGAAGTTATTGCTACAGAGGATGAGACAATCACTTTTGATATGCATGAAAGTACCTCTAGTTTTATGTTTACACCCACAACAACTCGGTTGACTACTTCCATAAATTCATCGTATCTAGAATTGCTTCAAAGTATGCTCAGTCAAATAGGAACAATAAAGACTCCAGAAAAGGTTAAATTATGCAAAAATATAAACAAAGATCATGATTGTACGAAAGAAAATGTTATTTCTCCTAACACGGGATTCCCCAGAAAGGTTAATGAGAAGATTTCATCTTATGCAAAAATGAGTTGCGCAAGCGATAAAATTGCTGCTGGTTACTTGCATAATAATAATGCACCAGCTGATAAAAAGGTAAATAAATGTAGCACTCCAGAAAAATTAATTCCAAGTGCATGTACTATATTGAATGAATCCCAAAAGAGAGCATTCGACTCAGTTAAATCAGGAAAAAATGTGTTCATCTCAGGAAGCGCTGGAACAGGTAAAAGCTTTTTGATAATGCAAATAATCGATTATTATAATAGATTGTACGGTAAAAGTAAGGTCAAGATTACAGCCACAACAGGTGCTGCTGCCGTACAAATAGGGGGAACGACAATCCATCGTTTCTCAGGGCTAAGAAGCCACATAAACGAGCACGATAATCCCGAAATTATACTTAATTATATACTGAAAAGTACTGACATTATCAACAATTGGAAAGAGGCTAAGATCCTCGTTATTGACGAGGTAAGTATGTTACTTCCCTCTACTTTAGAAATTATAGACCTGATAGCAAGGCGATGCCGCGACTCTGACAAAATATTTGGCGGTGTTCAAGTTATACTCGTAGGAGACTTTGGGCAACTACCACCGGTGATCAAAGACAAGAAAATTGTAAATAAATTTTGCTTTCAAAGCAAAATATGGACTGAACTTGTACAAGAATCAATTATTTTAGATGAAATCTTTCGCCAAAAAGATGACGCTTTGTTTATTACGATATTAAATCTGATCCGGAAAGGAGTAGGACAAGAGAATGATCTAGTTAAGAGTGCAATGATGGCGTGTTTCAACAGGAAATTAGACATTACTGATGGCATCGTTCCTATCAAGCTATGCACTCATAATGCAGACGTATTCAAGTATAATAAGGGTGAATTAGATATATTACCTGGCGTTGCGCATGATTATCACGCTGAGGACCAAGTGTATAGCAAGACGCGTCGAACAATTCCCGAGAATCAAGCACAGTATTTATTGGATAGTTGTATGGCTCCAAAACTAATAACTTTAAAGTTGGATAGTCAAGTGATACTTATAAAAACCATTGACAGTAAAATAGGACTTGTTAATGGAACAAATGGGCGGATAGTTGCTTTTGAAGGTGGTTATCCAGTCGTCGAATTCTCCAATAAAGTAAAAAAGCAGATCACCAAAGTCAAATTCAACGATAAAGTAGGTGACATAGAAATTGTCAGAAATCAATTGCCAATCTCTTTGGGATGGGCTATTTCGATCCACAAAGCACAAGGAATAACTGTTGACAAGGCAGAGCTGCATTTAAATAATATATTCGAACCAGGTTATTATTCTCACTCACTTACTCAATCACGCACTCACCACACTCCCATTCAGGTCAATTATACGTTGCAATATCTCGTGTCAAACACATTGAAGGGTTAAGTATAATAACCAGTAAACCAGAAAATATTTTCAGAGGAATCATGGCAGATCAAGAAGTTCTAAAATTTTATAATTTATTACAACCTTAATCAAGTAACTACAACTTTATCATGGTCAATCCTACCGTTTTATCAGTCGATGAACTGACTAAGTACTTTTCATGGTCCACCCAGGCGATGTCTGTGACATAATCTGTGTGCTTCGTTATATCGTCTTCCTTGGCTTCTATAACTACCATTTGATCTATAAGTTTCCGCTCTAATACCGAGATATATGTATCATCAGATGCAATTATGAAAACGTCTTCTTTATCTTTATTGCCAATTATTCTACGAATTCTACCGCTACGATTATTCGAAACCGTTGTACTGGCTTCTTTATATTGATTTATTCCATTTGATTTACTTAATATTTCAAAATTTATAAACAATAATGTTCCACTGTCTGTACCAGCAATAACATTACTTTCACTATGAGGATCCCAAAGTATAGCAGAACCAGGTTGGCCTATAGAAAATAGTCCAATGCAATCACGGCTTTGGCGTTGATCCCACAATCTAACAAAACCATCTTGTCCAATAGAACATAATTCATATTGACTACGATTACTAAAACAGATATCAGTAACATTTCCAGTATGTCCACTAAAAATACAAACAGGTGTATAAACCCCATCTGCTGTAATATCCCATATTTTAATATATCCATCAAAGCTTGCAGATGCAAATTGTGAATTAAATTTATTACTACAAATTGCTGTTACAATATCATCATGAGCAGGAATTACTTGTAATTCATCTAAGTCATCGGGAGAAAGTATCGAAATATTCCCATCATCTCGTCCTGCTAATATTACAGTATTAGAATGGTGATACCTAACAATTGGTATTCCACACTGAAAATCTCGAGATGCTAACTCATTTCCCTCTGGAAGCGATATTATTTTGACACAACCATTCCAGATATTACCATCAAGACTTGACAAGCCCAAAGCATAGCCTCTGGTTGTGCCTTGAGACTGGTCAATGGCAATGCTATCGCAATGGTATTTGAACACGTGATTCGCCATTGATCCTTTATTTTCCTTCGATATCACGGTTCTTGGTTGCCTCGCCAAATACCTTTCACCTTTCTCACGATCGCAGTGCCAAGTGCCGGAAATGGAAGTGGTTACAGTTAACTTGGTATTGATTCAAAGTTTAGTTTTGCAGCGAGACTCTCGGAGGATAAAAAGTAAAAATATGTAGCAGTGACCAGATAACTACGACGGGATATTCCCTTTCTTGCAACAGATCGTTGGACAGCGGCCTTGGATTTATGAAATTTTCATCGGCTCATTTTTCGGAATTCCCAACATCAAGGTAACTTTGGGGTAGATAGGTTGCGTGTTCTTTGGTTGTGACAATTTAGTTATAATAATAAGCAATTGGCACAAGTTGACAGATACGTTCGTGAGTAAATAACACTCATTTTCTGTTCAGAAGTATAATGCTTGTCCAAGTACTTTTCGTGTGGCTAACTGTTCATTTGCTTCAAGGGACGGTTAATGGAGTCACTCCAATAGCTGAATTATATTTAAAGTCAGTAACTGAAACTATATATGCGGCGCCAGCAAAATTTTCAAGCGACTTACCATCAACAATTTACAATGCCGATTATAATCGTCTTTTTGAACCAATTAACGATAATGATGGTTGCGATCCTGAATTGCCACATATTCCACACGGAATATTTTATTTGTTGGTCTCACGTGGTAATTGTAGTTTTGCTTCTAAAACTGAAGCAGCAGAGAAAGTTGGTGCATCTGGTATTATTGTATACAATTCACTAGAGGGTATCTATGCGGGAGAAAATTATGCATCAGAAACTGATTATGAATGTGATAATGGTAGTGGGTGGGTGTCTTCGGAAGATATTATACCTCCATTATATAGCGATGAAATGACAGCTCTTATTCCTACTGAATGTACAAGTAATAGTAAATGTTCATCTGGAAAGTGTGTATTTACAAATACAACTATTGACGGCAATGTAAAAGTTTGCTGTGCATGGGATTTATATATAACTATGGGTAGTTCATCTGAAGATGATGATTTAAATATTCCGGCTGTGTTTATTACTATGTCGGATTATGATACTATTGCATCGTATCCATCTTTGGATAATTACCTTTTAACGGTGAAGTTATTCTATAGGTCGACATCAATGATTGATATATCTTCACTTATCATTTGGGTTATTGCAATAATAACGATATTAGTAACCGCTGTCGCAGTTGTAAAGAGTGAAAGATCCCAATTTTTTTACTCCAAAATTGTTGACAATGATGACAATGATGATGCTGCTAGTGTTGCAACTGCATCTACAGCTTTTACAAACGCAGATACTCACAATAACTCTGCTCCTATTGCTAATTTAGGATACGGTAGCACTGCTGGGGATTTAACAGCAGAAAATTTGAATAGTGTGCGACTAGCAAGTACAATACGTAGAGAAGCTAAGAAAAAAAAGGAAGAAAAATTGAATTCAAATACGTTTGAAATTACGCCTGCTATTGGCATAGCTTTCATAGTTGGCGCGGCGTTGATACTGGTCTTACTGTACTATATTGATCTTTATTATGCCGTAGTGTTCGTGTATTTGCTCAGCACGATCGCTGCATCAGTGTACTTATCTTACCCTTTTTTCAAAAGACTAGTAGAACTCGTGCAAAATGGATTGAGCACAAATAATGACGACATGGAAAGTGTCAAAGAAGAAGAGTTGTTTGAGAACAAAATTGCCGTCGGTTGTGCCTTGTTCTTGTCGATATCAATCGCTGTTACTTGGTTTATCTTTAGAAATACTGATTGGTCGTGGATTTTACAAGATATTATGAGCATTACACTATGTTCATTTTTTTTGGCGATAGTCTTACTCCCTAACTTGAAAACTGCAACTATATTATTGTTATTGGCATTTTTCTACGATGTTTTCTTTGTGTTTTTTTCTAAGTACATTTTTGATGACAATGTAATGGTAGAAGTTGCAAGTGGTACCACTTACACTCATGATGACGAGAATTTCTGTGAAAAATATCCAACAGATAGTACATGTTACACAACGCAATTACCCATGCTTATAGTGGTTCCATCTATTAATACATGGTATGATGGTGAATCAATGCTCGGACTAGGAGACATTGTTTTACCTGGCTTATTGGTAGTGTTTTGTGCAAGATATGATGCAAGGAGATTCGGGTCGCTAAGAACTGCATTCTATAGAAGAGGGTATCTACTTATGACACTTTTTGGTTATAGTTTAGGCTTGTTTTGTGCTGACGTAGCGGTAGAAGTGTTTGAAACTGGTCAGCCAGCACTTTTGTATATTGTACCATTGACATTAATACCAGTATTATATAGAGCATATAGAGCAACAACACTATATCATTTATGGGATAGTATACCAGACTTCAATATAGTCGCTAGACCAATCGGTGTGGTTGAAAGTGAATACTTGCTAGGGAGAAATGATATAGTAGAAGCAGTAGTATCATTTCAGAAACATAAGGACCAACTTTTTACTACAACCAGAAGTAATATTGTATCAGAAAATAATGATGATGAAGATAACTATTGAAACTGTTAATTATTTGTTATTCTGTACATATAAACAAATTAATTCATAATGTTTTTAGTGTATTTCGTCACTATAATTGCATGTTTCGTGAACGCATAGTGAATAAAATTAATACTTTAAAACTCGTGAGGGTTAAAATCATCTTTAAACTGGTGAAAGAATCCACAATGAACAATTTTCCGACTTGAATCATATTCAATTTCTCCTAATGATTCCAGTGACTCGTACAAGTTAGATTTCTTAGATTTCAACTCTCTACCTGCATCCATACGATCATGGGCACCAACTACCATCATTTTAGTGGGACGTCCCGCACTTCTACGCATTTTATGAAGGTACCTTTGGTTTCGATTCGGTTCTTTTTTTTCCTCCTCTGTGATTTTTCTTCAGAAATTTGAAACAACTTAAAACCTTTGATTAATCACGTTGGGGATACTTTTAATACCATAGATAGTGAAAAGAAGAAGAAGAAGAAGGTGAGTTATGTCAAATCCGAGCAGTCCTAAGTCTCCGTTGCGAGGTGGATCGCGACCAGGATCAAAAGGTGGATCACGACCAGGATCAAAGCAAGATATACGTCCTAGAGTTCAAATAATTGATCCAATCCAAAATCGTGATTTCAAAAGCTTAAATCATGTATTAGATATGCCATTAGTAGAAAAACTGGCTAAAGAATATGAAAATTTGGTTGAAGATTTTCCACTTCAAATGGGACAAGCTGCAAGTAAAAGAGATCGTGAAACAGCAGAAGATCCAATCTATAAAGAGTCAAATTTTGTTTATAGTGAAGTATCATTTGAAACAGTTGCTATAGCAATACAAAAAATTAAAAAAATATACGGTAAACCAATGACAGGAACAAGTGGATTTCATGGGGTATTACAACACAGAGGTGGGATATTTTATGATTTAGGTTGTGGAACTGGTAAGGCAGTTATTGCAGCATCATTAATTCACGATTTTGATACCTGCTACGGTATTGAATGGTTAGGTAGTTTAGCATTGATAGCAGGAGATTTAGAGAGTTCATACAACTCTAGGAAAAAGGTAGTATCCAAGACTATTGCCGACAGGGAATATGATACACATTGCACTATGGTGTTTGGAAATATGTTAGATTTTGGGAATAGTAAAAAATGGGATAATGCGGATGTAGTTTTCTGCAATACATGCACATTTACCAATGAGTATATGAATAAGCTGGCGGAATTAGCTGGAACAATGAAAAAAGGGTCTTTTTTTATTACTGTTTCAAAAAAGATACCGTCCGACGTATTTCGAATAGTGGACTACCAGATGTATCCCATTTCCTTTGGAGAAGCGACAGTTTACATCCACCAGAAGCTATACCACAATAACGAGAGCGATAGTAGTGAGGACGAAGGATAGAGCTTTTTACATTGTTTCATATTAATTACATTTGTATATTTGATACTTCAGTCGACTGATCGTTTTACAGGTGCAACAAATGAAGCGTGGGTATTTGTATCATTACTACCACAGTTCTCGGCAGATACCGAAATTGTTTTGCCAGTGGCATAGGTAAAGTTGTAAGTCGTGGGAACATTTTCATTCTTTGGCATAGTCGAGGGAAGACTATTTTCATGGGTTGCCGTTACTGCAGGAGCCGTCTGGCTATTTATACCATTTTGAAGCTCAAATAATCGCTTCTTTTCCAAGGCTATTCTCTTTTTTTCTGCTACTTTAGCAACTGTGTTCGGAGATTGCGGTCGCGGTGGCTTTGCAGCACTTGTCTGAGCAGATATTGAAGTTGGATTGTTATTCTGTTGAGCATAGGATATATTAGGATATATATGAGGATTTTGGATTGAAACGGGTGCAGTAATAGCGCTTTTAGAGTTCATACTCATAGATTGAAGTGGTGCAGTACACTCTGCTTGCTGTTTCAAGTTATTCGAAGGAGGGACTGACGCGACTGGCATTAAAGGCTGTGTATAGTACGAACTGATGCTTTGGGGTTGTATAATCTTAACCTCATACTGTGTTGGTACGTGCGCAACATGGGTATTAATTGATTCAGCGACCTTCACATCCTGAGTGCTTTTAGTAGAAACGGCCAACGCTGCGGAATTATTCACAGTATTTTGATCTGATGTTGATTTTACTTCTAAAAATGCTGCCAATGTACTTTGATTCTTATTCTTATCCTTCTCGCGATCATGGGGCTTTGCTGCAACCATGCCCGACGAGCTCGCCTCTTTACCGTTAATGCCCACGACGGTATCGATGGTGTTGTGCTTGCTTTGAATAACCTTCCAAATCGTATCATCAGCACTATTTTTGCATAAAAGATATATTATTTTGACGGGACCATCTTGACCAATTCTATGCACACGATCCTCGGCTTGTAACACGCCACCAGTAGACCAAAAAAGTTCAGCAAACAATACAACATTTGCTCTCGTTAAATTCAATCCAGTGCCGCATGCCGTAATTGACAAAAGCGCAACGATAGTTACATCGTCTTCTTGAAATCTTTCCACCATTTCAGCTCTTTTTTTATCATTAACAGTTCCATCGATGCGAATATAACCCACTTCTTCCTCCCTCAAGAAAGCCTCGATAGCATTCATGACTGTATGATGATGAACGAATACAAGAATTTTCTTCCCTAGCCCTTTATGCCTACTATTCACTTCAACCTCTTCTTCAACTGGCGCATCCGCACTCTTGGCTCGGCCATTTTTAGTTCTTTTGGCTCGTGCTGCTGGCGCCTTAGCTTTACTGAATACTTTGCCCCATTCTAATTTTTCTATATTCTTCTGCTCCATATCGAAATCAATAGTTTCCATGACTGCATTGTCATCGGTGAGATCGACTATTTTACTGTCCTCGTTACGCTGCTTTGAGCCATTTCTTTTGCTCAAATCAAATGCCTTTTTGTATTGAGTAAGTTCATTTTTTTCTTGCTCCCAGTCAACTGTTTCCGGTGCATCATTGACTACAACTTTTTCCTTCGCTACTTTTGTTAGTTTCGTTTTTTTCGCCTTGCTTCCTACCTTCAGCTCTTCGTACTCATCGTTGCTGTCGTCCATCGCTTGGCTGGACGCTTTCTTCAATCTCTTAAGAGGTCGCTTTGACGATTTTTTCCTGTTTTTACGATCTTCTTCACTATCAAAGTCTTCGTTATAATCAATAAAATCGTGAATATTGTCGTCATCGTCTTCGCTACCGAATTCCGCTTCTTCGTCAGAGAGTTTGAAGTCATCAAGCACACTTTTTTTCGTAACTTTTTGCTTTTTACCTAATTTTTTTGTCTTGACAGGAATTGAAGCATCATCAGAATCAACTAAATCATCCAACACAACGAGTGAGTCTTTGTGTATGACTGGATCACTAGGTGCCGCGTCAACTATCTCCATGGGGACAGTAAAAGCCATACGATCGGTATCCAACAATGACGCCATGCTTATAACCTTAGGTGCTGAAGCGGCAGTAGTATTATTACTTAACTCCGGCTTTGATACAGCATCCATTTTACTCTGATCATGCGCATCAATCATGGCATTATACTCAATCGTTACATTTGTAATTTCATCTTCTAGCGTATTTTTATTCTTATTTTTTTCATTTTCAGCATTTAAATCAAACTCCGCCTCTGCTAAGCTGCGCTGAATTCGAGCGTCTTTAAGTAACGTAGTCAATTCTTGCTGAATTCCCTTTACTTTGCACATTCCTGTTACCTCATAATACCTGATGAAAAGTGTATCCTTTTCAGAGCTTAGTTTAATGTGGTGGCTTGGATTATGCGAGCTAGTGGAGCAGAGCTTATCTAATTCACCAAGACGTTTTTGCATTTGTTTCAAGTCGCTTTCATAATTTGAGTCAGCGCTGACATATCTAACTTCTCTCAATTTATCAGGTAATAATTTCAAAACGTCTGTTTTGATTCTTCGAATCATCGCCATATTCGTCATCACCAAATTTAGTTCTTCTTTGTTACTTGCACCACTAACGTCAAGAACACCTCGTTTGAAATGACTTTCTTTAGCATCACAATATCGTTTGACGAAGCTGTCATAATCATTGAATACTCTGGGTAAAATACCACTAAGTTGAGCGAATACTTCAACGGGTCTATTCGAAATTGGTGTTCCAGATAAACATACTGCGACAGAGGCTTGCTCTAAGAAAGGTAACGATGCAATTGTGCGTTTAGCATCTTTATTCTTAATATTATGCGATTCATCGGCCACGACTATTCCAAATGTGCCAGGGAGTAAAATGGAAGTCATTTTTTCGATAATTGTATAAGGAACAATACATATCTTGGTATCGTTACTCAATCGATCAGACGGTTTTCTGATAATACAAATCTGAGAAGGTTTAAATATATCAGCACAATACTTCAAAATTTCACTTTTCCACTGATGAATCAATGGCACAGGGACAATTATAAGTGCTGGCAAGTGGTCTCTATAATGTTGTATGATTCCCAACGCTTGAACTGTTTTTCCTAAACCCATATCATCACCAATAAATGCTCTACCACTTCTTTGAATTACATATTTTATGCCCTCAACTTGATAATCTAATAGCCTATCATTTAATGATGAATTTATATTTAGCACTATGGAATCGGCATCAACGTAATTCAAGGTAGAGAGAAACTCTTTAATGCCACGTATCAAAAACCTCGGTAATTCAATAATCTCAATATCAACATATGTATCAGAAGTTATTTCTGCGATATATTCATCGTAAATTGCTACATCAAATAAGTGCCTTCTAACTTTATCGTCCCAAATTTTGCTATCATCTGGTATACGTCTATAATAATCATTCAATTTTTGGTGAAATGCATGTGTTGCTGAAAACCATACTTTTCGTGCCAAGAGATCAAAAGAAACTAAATATAATCTAACTGTTATACTACCAACTGCTCCTGACGACTTATTCTTTGCCGGATGATGGATAACACCACCGAATTCTTTTCTGGGACCTTTTGCAGTCTTCATAATAAAATTTTGACCATCCGCCCAATGAAACAAATTGCATTTGTTAACACTGCATGAAAAAAAATGTCTACCTTTACTTCCATCTTTGTTTGACGTTTTTGTCACTGCTGGCAATGGAGGCTGGCAATTACACTGCATGTTGCAGGCAAGCAATTCCTTTCGGGAGATGAAATTATCCGATGAATGTTTGATTTTTGATTTTTATCGGTACCGGTCAAGACTTAAATGTTGTCATCCACAGTAAGACAACATTGTTATACATAACAAATAACGCTTAGCGATATTGAGAAAAGTTTTTCGTTTGTTCATATTCAAAATCTCATCCTAATCGATTTTCGATGCTATATAAAACAAATGGCTAAAAATTAAGTAAAGTAGGTATTCTGAATGCAAACTAGATTTAGATATCATCGATTCATTCTCGTTTTATATCATCAACAACACATGTAATATAATTTAAAAAATGTTTGATCCGTACCGTTGCGGAACTACCGATATATATCGCTGAATTTGGTAACAGTTATCATTATCCAACTTGGAAAAGAACCAAAACCACATAGTAAAGATTTGAGTTTTTGGAGTTACGATGGATTCTAGTGATGACGAATATCCAGGATCGCCATCACAGATTTCTGTTTCAAGATCTGTTACTCGTAGTGTCTCACCTGGATCTATATATAAAAATGAAGAATCTCATCCAGTTTTTAGTGATTTCACGCATATTCCTGAGATGACTAATATATCGTTTGCAGCTAGTTTGCGAGAAGAAAATGCAGAAAATATAATCCAGCGAATATTACCATTAACTAAATTTATACCAGCTATCAAAATGGAAAAAAGAAAGAAAAAATCAAAAAAAGTTGTAGTTCATAAAGAAGTAGAAGAATGTAATTGTGATCGTTTTGATTGTAATGTACGGAAAAGTAAATTACAAGAAATGAAAGCTGAAAATAAAGGTTTAAGAGAACAATTCAGGTCAATTGAAACAAGAACAACTATAGTAAAAAATAAATATAGTTTAATAGAAAAAGCAACAAAAATATCGGAAGAGAAAATATTAAAGCTACAAGTTGAAGTAGAAGATTTACAGGCTAGAATAACGGGAGTTGAAGAAGAAGTTTCTCGTGCTGATAATGCAAATAAAAGTCAAAGAGAAATTTTAGAAGGAATGAATAACGAAAATTTAGAAATGAAGAAACAATTAAAATTATATTTAGCTCAAATTAACCAAATATATGTTAGTGAAACTGATAAAGTAGTATTCCCAGCAGGCAAAACAAATAAAATTGATGAACATTATAAGAAATCGTTATTAAAAGGTATTTCAAAGGCTAAGTTAAAGAAAATTGTTTGTGGTGATAGTATTACATCTGATGTACAGTCAGTCATGTCGTTAGGTAATATTCCTGATGCATATCCTGATTCAGATAACGAGCAATAAATTAATGAAAATAAGTGTAAAACAATGTATCATAAAAAATTAAAATATCAATTCAAAGTATCTACATTAACAATATACATACATATATGAAACAACGCCAAAACTACAACCTAAACAACCATAGCAATTTCCCATCATAGTCATCGTTTACACCAAAAAACCAAGTTCATCACCATTTTTCTTAGCTTTTTTGATAAGTTTAAGACGTAAATTATATGCACCAAATTGTAAGCACCATTCTGTAATCGCTTGTGAATGTAAAGCAATAGCTTTACCTCTTAGTTTATTTAGCTTTTGCTCACCTAATACAGCTTTAGCAGCATAAACAGCGGGTGAGAAAATACCAAATTTTGACATTTTACCACCCATTTGCAGAGATGTTCTCCTTTCATTTCTAACTATTGGCGTGTTCATGTAGAACGCATTTACTGTGCATAAGCACAGCAATAATACCAAGGAATATACCAACATATTTTTTTATGAAGTTTTCTTGGAAATATAAAGTTTGCCAGATCATCATAAAGATCAAACGAACCCTAAGTACCGGCGCTTTAGTACTTTCCTTCTTAATTAGTACGTATTGAGCAAAACTTTGAAACTCTGCTAATAAGCAGTGCTCTAGCTTTTGATTCCAATCGTAAATCACCACCCTCCTGGTCGAACGAACCCTAAAGTCCGTAGAACCCCGGGGGCCGGCCGCAACTCCTCGTTCTACAAGTGGCGAAAAAATAGAAAAGAAAGGAAGCTGCTCCCACAGAAGCACACGAAACCCCTTCTTTGGGTACTTCAGTCGCTATAATCCTTCTCCTCTAGACTCGGACTACTTAGAAAGCATTTAAAATTGCTTCATTATATATCCAAAAGGGATAGATATTTTAGTTAATTCGAAATATATATCCGGTAGAATAAGAATTTCTAGAATTTGAATAAAGTATATTAATTGTGCAAATTAGGTGACACAGTGACTATTATTTCAGGTTATTAAGTGCATTTTCATTCACAAAACATATACAGTAGTTATATTATTAACGCATCTTCATAACATTGAAGTTACTAGTTGAAGATAGAATATAATAATGAATAATACATTTTTACTTGAAATTCAAGAGCTGAAATGCCAAGATAATATTCACTTTATTCAAGTAAAATGGTACTATACTATCAAGAATATTAAGGATACATTAAGTGATACATTAAATGTTAATATCAAGTCATTATATTTGTTTCATTCAAGTAGTCCATTATCTCTTAAAAATACCACGACATTACACGATTTAGGCATTGATACTGATGGGCATTGTCTCACATTGTCGATAATTAGTGATAGTAATAAATTTTCATCCTTTTCATTAACAGTTGCAGGTGATAATCCTATTGATGATAATTGTGATGAATTATTATTAAATGTTAAATCTGGGTTGCAAAGAAAACAATTACCAAAAAAAACTGATTGCTTTGATTGCACTGGAGGTGTTTATTTTATGCGCGGTGTTGCGGGTAATTATGTTGGTGTATACAAACCAAAAGATGAAGAGCAAGGGATGATGATGAATGACAAAGGTCATGCTGGTAATGGTGAATGTGGATTGAGAAAATATATTAAACCTGGTCAAGGGTGCATAAGAGAAGTTGCCGCATATATTTTAGATGTTGATAATTTTTGCTCAGTCCCACCAACAACTCTGGTACATTTTGAGCATTCAAGTCTTAACTATAAATCAAACTCACGTGGTCATCATATACAAATGCCGATGTATCCCAAATGTGGTTCATTACAAAAGTTTATAACGGCTAATGATTCATATGAAAATTTATCATCTACTATTTTTAGCGACTTCGAAATACAAAAAATTGCGTTACTAGATATGCGTTATTTGAATTGTGACCGAAACGCATCAAATTTACTGGTGTTATTCGATAGTTCTCACGCAGACCACCGCCATCGTCGAGGCACCCGTTCTTCTTCTGTAACCAGCCAAGACTCAAACGAGGGATATCGTCGAGGTAATCGCTCGACTTCTGTAACTAGTCAAGACTCAAATGGTAATGATTGTCATCATGTAGGTGAGAATTATTTAGAGTTTGATATTGATTATGATGACGACAATTATGACTCGTCATACATGAAATCCAACGGAGTGTATACGCTAGTTCCAATTGATCATGGATACTGTTTCCCTACTAAATTGCATGTTGAAGATATTGATTGGACATGGTTCAATTGTCAGCAAGTCAAAAATCCAGTACATCCCGAAATAAAAGCATATATGCTTGCACTGGATATTGACGCAGCTATTGCAACACTACTTTCTACTGTGACGTTACCCGAGGAAAGTATTAATCTAATACGACTTACTCATTACTTGATAGTTGAAGGGTTAAAATGCAACTTGACTTTGCGAGAAATTGCTTGTATTATAGCTCGAGTTGATGATCCGGACACTCCTTCGACGTTTGAAAAATTGATTAATGAAGCAGAAGATAATTCCCATAAAGTCATGGAATCTAAGACTAGTCGAATCAACTCAGCGTCTTTAAATGACAGAGTAGATCAATCGATTAACATGGTATTGAACAGAAGATCGACTCAATCCTTTGGTGGTGGAACTGTAACAAGCCCTATAAGCGACTCCGGTAATACTTCAACATCTAATGAAAATTCGGATGATAAAGAATTTGCGAATGTAAGCGATCATGATCGTGAAAAGGCTGTTGCATCACCTGTAATAGTCGACAATATGCATGACAACTCTCTCGCCTATGTACAAATGGCTAGATCGTTTGAAGGTGCGACGTTAAAGAAGCTGTCATCTTTAGGTAACAGTGACTCATTCCTGTCGCCGCAACCAAAGAACACGAAGTCGGTAAAATTTGTTCATTCAGCGACCAAAGATTCCTCAGTAGGTCCTAGCGATGAAAACGATACAGATGTTGATGAAACCTCTCCTTTGAGTGTGAAGCTGGCACTTGCAGAAAAACCCGCTAGGTCATCTCTATCGCTGGTCCGAGTCGCGTCTTTTGCAGGATTTGAAAGTGCGTCATTTTATGAAATTGATGACGAAGAGCGCAGATGCACCACCTTGTCTCGCCAACGCAGAAAATTACGTCGTGCGAATTCTGAGTGGATAAACTTATTTTTCACTTTTATAATGTCATCTATCAAAACGGTTATCATGAAGACTTCAAAATGTAAGTGTGATAAACTAGGTACACTTCATACACTTATTTAGAGTGAAAAATGACATCGATAGTAATGATCATCATAGCTTAGGGTAGATTAACGAAAATGTATTAATAATAAACAATGTATATATATGATCTAATGCTACTTCTTGTCTTTTTTCTTTCCAGCATCCTTCTTACCAGCTGCAGAAGCTCCTTTACCTTTATCTTCCTTTACTTTACTTTTATTACCATGAATTTCTTCAATACGTTTAAACAAGTAGAATATATCCTTCTTTGGTTTTCTATCTATAACTTCTTGTTCATATTTATTAATTTTATCTTCCATATTGCTCATCGCTTTAGTAATTATTTCAGCTCTTTGTGCACGATTGCGATCTCTTACATGTCCTTTGTATGGTCGCAATGCATATACTTTTTTACTATCCTTATCCCATGCTGGATCCCAACCACCAAATTCTGGTGAAAATGAGCCGTATGTTCCCTCTATTATTGCTCTTTTCCTCAAATTTGCTGCTCGTCGACGCGATATCATTGGTGGAATATATTTACCTTTTTCAACCTTAAATTGTAATGCACTTGCGCCATGTTGGCCCAATTTCTGAAGAACACGGGGAACAAACAAACCGCCTGTTCTTCTATCAATTATACGAGCTAACCCATTCATTGTCAGAAAGCAAGCGGCGCGGCGCTTACTATTGTTGGTATGACAGAATTTTGTTGGGATGAAAAAATCGGCTGCTTTTGGGAAAAAGGTAGAAGTGAAACAAATCTTATAGATTTTGAAGGCGTTGTCGTAGCCGATACATCCCAGGTGAATTTATACAGAAACCTACTGCTGGCGTGTTTATTCAAGTGAGCTTTAGTCTTGTTATTTGCGAGCATCATGGAACAGTTCAAGCGCTTCGAAGAAGAATTTATTAACTCATCTCGTATTATTGGACGCTCTATGCGTAACTTGGAGGGTGCTAATGGAAACGTAGATTTAGTTATTGCCGCTTCGGTTGAAATTGAGGGAGAATTAAGTGAATGTGAAGGTTACCTAAAAGCTA